>Ga0172365_10003670_pt1 | contig 11397 bp, 9 predicted proteins | sample LakKivSesite48cm_FD_114535 | JGI IMG/M metagenome (GOLD analysis project Ga0172365, IMG submission 114535) | Sediment microbial communities from Lake Kivu, Rwanda - Sediment site 48cm | ecosystem: Environmental > Aquatic > Freshwater > Lake > Sediment | place: Rwanda: Western Province, Lake Kivu... | reverse complement strand
TCGGCAGAGAAGCTATGAAAAGCGATGAGCAGGCAGCAATAAGCACTAAATGACTATGCGACCGACGACCAAAAACCGACCAAGGACTGACTGACCGATGACCAAGTACATCTTTGTCACCGGAGGGGTAGTCAGCTCGGTGGGCAAGGGCGTCACGGCAGCCTCCATTGGGCGACTGCTCAAAAGCCGTGGCATATCCGTTTCCATCCAGAAACTCGACCCATACATCAATGTGGACCCAGGCACACTCAGCCTCTACCAACATGGTGAAGTGTTCGTCCTAGAGGACGGCAGTGAAACTGACCTCGACCTTGGCCATTATGAGCGTTTTATAGATGAAAACCTGACCGCCGCGAGCAATGTGACTACCGGGCAGGTGTATGCAGAGGTGATAGCCAAGGAGCGCCGAGGAGATTTTCTGGGAGGAACTATCCAGGTCATCCCCCACATCACCGATGAGATCAAGCACCGCATCGGTCGCGTTGCTGAGGAAAGCAAAGCAGAGGTAGTCATCGTCGAGGTGGGCGGCACGGTTGGTGACATTGAGGGTTTACCTTTCCTGGAAGCTATCCGCCAGATGCGCAAGGACATAGGAAGAGAAAATGTGCTGTATGTGCACGTCACCTACGTACCTTACATCAGTGCCACCGGTGAATTGAAAAGCAAGCCCACGCAGCACTCGGTGATCCAACTGCGCAGTGGAGGCATCCAACCAGATGTCATTGTTTGCCGCTCGGATTACCCCATTAACGAAGCATTGAAGGACAAGATTGCCCTCTTCTGCGACGTCGAGAAGCGCGCCGTAATTCCTTTGGTCACGGCCGACAACATATACAAAGTGCCTCTTGTCCTCGAAGAAGCAGGTCTGGGTGAGTTTATCAGCGAACGTTTGTCACTACCCCAGGGAAAGCCTGACCTGTCATTCTGGCGTCAACTGGTGGCCGAAATTGATCGCCCCAAACCAGAGTTGCGCATCGGTGTAGTTGGTAAATACATCGCCCTTCTGGATGCCTATATTAGCGTCCGTGAAGCGCTTTTCCATGCGGCGCTTATGCACGAACGAAACCTGCAGATCGAGTGGATCAGTTCAGAGGAGTTAGAAAAGGGCCGAGGGTTGGATGGCCTGGGCAGTGTAGCGGGCATCGTTGTACCCGGCGGCTTTGGCTATCGAGGCATCGAGGGCAAGATCATCGCCGCACGGTATGCACGCGAACACAGGACGCCTTACCTCGGGTTGTGCCTAGGCATGCAGGTCATGGTCATCGAACTGGCACGCCATGCACTGGGTAGCGACGAACCCAACAGCACTGAATTCGACATCTCCACCAGGTATCCGGTCATTGACCTGATGCCGGAACAGAAAGGAATTACGGATGCAGGCGGCACCATGCGCCTTGGCATCTACCCCTGCCAGATGGTATCTGGCACCAGAGCGGCTGCCGCATACGGACAGCCACTGGCCTACGAACGCCATCGGCACCGTTTCGAGTTGAACAACCAATACCGGGATTTGCTGGCCCGCGCAGGGATGATATTCAGCGGGCTCTCTCCGGATGGCCGCCTGGTGGAAATCACGGAATTGTGCGATCATCCCTGGATGGTGGGATGCCAGTTTCACCCTGAATTCAAGTCCAGGCCAGGCAAATCACATCCCCTGTTCAGCGGTTTTGTTAAAGCGGCAATAGAGTTTGGAGTAAAGAGTAGCGAGTAATGAGCAGTAAGTGGCGAGTATCTACTCATTACTCACTACTCATAACTGAGTACAGGAGGAGACATGGACATATTCCTCGATACAGCCAAGATTGATGAAATCCGTGCAGTAGTCAAGATGGGCCTTATCAGCGGCGTGACCACCAATCCCAGCTTGATGATGAAGGCAAGCCGCGGAGACTACAGAGAAGTTACGCGCGAAATCTGCTACCTGGTCCAAAACCGTATCAGTGCTGAAGTTGTGAGCACCGATCCAGAGGGAATGCTGGCCGAGGCAAAGGAAATCGCTACCTGGTCACCACACGTGATGGTCAAGATCCCGACCGTGGCCGCCGGGTTGCAGGCTATGAAACTGATTAGCCAGGAGGAAGTGGACCTGAATCGGCTATGTCAGGCTTGCCCCTGGTTTGGCAAGTGCGATACCGATATTGACACTGCGCGCGACTTGGCTTCCTCATGGGGCATTCGCATCAACGCCACTCTGGTTTTCTCGCCTAATCAGGCCCTCTTTGCCGCTACTGCTGGCGCCAGCTTTGTTTCGCCTTTTGTCGGCAGGCTCGATGACATTGGCCATGATGGGATGCAGGTCGTAGCAGACACGGTTGAGATCTTTGATTACTACGGCATTGAGACTCAGGTCATTGCTGCCAGTATCCGTCATCCTCTGCATATCACACAGGCTGCACTGGCTGGTGCCGACATCGCCACCGTTCCCTACGACGTGCTGATGAAAGCGCTCCAGCATCCATTGACCGATATTGGACTGGAGCGCTTCCTGGCTGACTGGGCCAAAGTAGCAGAGCGCAGGTAACAGCATGTATCCTGTCTCTTGCTCTAATATATTCCAAAGGAGGAAAATACAATGAAGCTTGATCAAGTAGCTGCAGCTATGGCCAAGGTTGGCATTCCTGGGTGTGACGCCTATGACCTGCCCACGAGCAGCAAACGCTTTCCCGATGGGGCCTGGTATCGCATGGAGGTCTCCGGTGTAGAACGTCCACAGGTGCTCGAGGCTCTGGTAGATGAGGCCGACAAGCGCAAGATGCCCATTCACCGCCTCATTTCTGTGGTAATGGGGGCTACGCTCTTGGACAAAGCCGAATTGCGAGCCTTCGCTCAGATCGCAGCAGAAGCCCAAATGGAAGTAATTATTACCCCAGGTCCCCGCTCCGCCTGGGATGTGGGCCGACAGTTGGCCACCCCTGAGGGTGGACTCTCAGGTCTGCGCTTCCGCGGCTCTGACCAATTGCGCTACGTCATCGCCGACATCATGCGCTGCCTAGACCTGGGTTTTCGCGGCTTTCTGGTCATAGACGAGGGCCTGCTCTGGCTGCTTAACGAGATGAAGAAGAATGGGGACATGCCGCGCGATGTGGTCTTTAAAGTCTCTATCTATGCCGGACATGCCTCAGCAGCCGGGGGCAAACTCCTGGAGATGTTGGGCGCGAGCACATTCAATCCTCTGGGCGATCTCTCATTGCCACAACTGGCATCCATCCGCCAGGGCTGCAGCATCCCTCTGGACCTGCACATCTACCTGGCAGAGTCCTTCGGCGGGTACAACCGCTTCTACGAGGGCCCGGAAATGGCCCGCCTCTGTGCCCCCTGCTATTTCAAGATCGAACCTGGACCGGCCTGCGCAGCGGGACCTGGGGCTTTATACAAGCCATGGACTAGCCCAGACGCCTTGGCCTTCCTGGCGCGTGAAAAGGTCAAGTATGCGCAGATCATCCACGAACTCATACAGGAGAACTTTCCAGAGGCCAAGCTCTCGGGAATTGGGCCTGGGGACCTAGCTATTCCCAAGCCCTGAGCAGGCAGCAGGATACAGGATTCAAGATACAAGTAGCAAGCCTGTATCCTGTATCTTGAACCAAAGGAGAGGATAATCGTGAAGAACGTCGCTTTCAAGCCGCGCGGTGTACTACCAGCATTGGTGACGCCATTTACCGCCGATGAGACAGTGGATGAGGCTGGGCTCCGTGCGTTGGTACGGTATGTCTTGCCCCATGTGGATGGCGTCGTGCCCTGTGGCACAACGGGCGAGTTCGTCTATCTCACGCCAGATGAACAGAAACAAATCATCGAAATCGTGGTAGACGAAGTAGCTGGTCATGTGCCGGTAGTTGCCGGCACAGGTGCCCCTTCAACAAGACAGGCCGTGCAATTGGCCCGCACTGCCCAGCGGGTGGGAGCCAGCGCCTGCCTCGTTGTCACGCCATACTTCCTGCACCCAGCGGACAAAGGCATCTACCAGCACTTCTACGAAGTAGCGAGTGCGGTTGATATTCCCATCATACTATATAACATCCCCCAGGTAGTTGACGCCTACCTACCCCGCACGGTCATCGAGGATCTGGCAGACATCCCCAACATTGTTGCACTGAAGGATTCCTCCGGCAATTTGACGTATACAATGGAAGTATTGGAGATGACCGGTGGGCGGCTCGATGTGCTCATCGGGCATGATGAAGTGGTTCTGCCAGCTTTGGCCGCAGGTTGCAGTGGCATGATCCTGGCCAGTGCTCAGGTCTTTCCCGAAGTATGGCAGCAGGTTTACGCCGCTGTCCAGGCCGGCGACGTCAAGGCTGCTCGGGCCCTGCAATTCAGTGTGCAGAAACTGGCCCGCATTTTCTGCCGACATGGTGGCGGGGTAGCAATCAAAGCAGCACTGAACATGATGGGCATCAAGGTCGGCGGCCCGCGCAGGCCGCTGCTAAAGCAGGGTGGCGTGCTCATTAATGAAGTGAACGCCGAGATACGCCTGGAGTTGGAAAAACTGGGCAAGATCGCCAAGCCAGCCGTGTCTCTCACAGCCCCAGCAGGCCCCCTGGTGGAAAGGTTTGCCTCCCTGGGCCTGTCCGTCGAAATCCTGCAGTCCAATGGTGTTCGGTTGGGCACAGCAGTGGCCGGCGACGGTGTGGAAAAGGTGCAACTTGACCTGGTGGCAGGCCCCAAAGACAGCCCTATCGGCGAGGCCTATGCGCTACAACTCACGTATCCACGGCAGGGTCATGAGGCCCTAACAGCCATTTTGGAACCAAACCTTACTGTGCGGCCGGCCACGCTCATTGTGCCTACTGTTGAGCTCAAGAACTTGCGACAGGCCAATATGATTTACGGACCAACCCAAGCCGCTGTCGGTAAAGCTATCGTAGATGGCCTGGCCTCTGGCCTCATTCCACCAGCAGCGCTGAACGAAGAGGTCATGCTGGCACAAGTCACCGTTCACCCACAAGCACTGGATCGCCATAGGCTCTATTGGAGTGCCTACCATGCGATGAGCGAGGCGTTGAAGAGCGCATACCTGGGGTTGGACCCTGTCGAAACCAATGGAGGTGGTTGAGCATGGAATGTAAACAGGAAAAGAACAAGGTCACATGCACCTGCACCTACGAACCCTGCGAGCGTAAAGGAATTTGCTGTGAATGCATCGCCTACCACCGCAGCTATGGCGAACTTCCGGGCTGTCTGTTCCCGCCAGAAGTGGAGCGTACGTACGATCGCTCCATCGCCCGCTTTGTGGCCTGCCACAGGCGCTAAGAGGTAGAACATGAACAAGAAACCAGAATGGTTCAAAGGCATATTCCCGGCACTGGTGACCCCATTTGCAGACGGCAGGATCATTGATGAAGCAGCTTACCGCTCATTGATCCGTTTCGTCCTGCCACATGTGAATGGCCTTGTGCCTATTGGCACGACAGGAGAGTTCGTCTACCTGACTGAAGAAGAGAAACGGCGGGCCATTGACATTGCTCTTGATGAAGTTGCGGGCCGTGTGCCCGTCGTTGCCGGTACGGGCTGTGCCAGCACCCGTGAGACGGTGGCCCTGACCCGCTACGCCAAGGATGCAGGAGCACAGGCGGCCCTCGTTGTCGCGCCTTATTACCTCAAACCCACCTACAATGAGATATATGAACACTACGAAGCAGTCAACAAGGTGGGCTTGGCCATCATCCTCTACAACATACCGCAGTGTGCCGGCACGCACTACGAATGGTGGACAGCAGAAGGGATGGCATATCTGGAGAATGTAGTTGGCATCAAAGACTCCAGCGGTGATATGCCGTTCCTCATGACCCTCCTTGAGAAGATCAAGGGATCTATCTCCATTTTCTGTGGGCACGATGAAATCGTCGCTGCCGCTTTGGCCGCGGGAGCGGATGGGGCTATCTTGGCCAGTGCTAACCTGATTCCAGATCTCTGGCAGGAGATCTATACTGCCATACATAACGGTGATTTGACCAAGGCACAGGCCCTACAAGCCCAGATCCAGACACTAGTGCGCCTCGTGGTACGACAGGGCTCTGTTCAAGCGGTCAAAGAAGGATTGGGGATGATAGGCCTTGATGTCGGCAATGCTCGCCTGCCTATGATGCCTGGTGACGCCTTTCGTTGGGAAGACCGAGAAGAGCTGCGCATCCAACTGGAAAAGCTGGGCAAGATCCCGCCACGAACGGTGCAGTACGAGCTTGCGAACAAGAATGTGCCCACCGAGTTCCCAGCCACATCCCAAACACCGCCTCACATCAATGGCTTTGCTTTGAAGATCGGCGAGGGTTTTGCTGGGCCTCCATTTTTTGAATTGGCGCACATAGACCTGCTGCTAGGGCAGCGCGGTGGCCCTGTTGACAAGGCGATTGAGCAAGCACTGGGTGTGCCCCATCCAGGCCATGAGGTCCGCATTGTAAGTGAACGCCCCCGCACACTACTGGTGCCAACGGTCACCGTGCGCAGCGAAAAACAGGCCGAGCATATCTACACCTACGCTACCAGCGGAGTAATCAAAGCTATCGAAGCCAGTATCGCGGATGGCTTTCTCCCTGCAGAGGCACTAGATGATCTGGTCATGATTGCTAACGTATTTGTCCACCCCGCTGCGGCTAACCGCAAGCGCATCGAGATGAACAACTACAAGGCCATGCGTGCCGCCATCCGCAAGGCCATTGAAGAACGACCAACACTGGAAGAGCTTCTGTACGAAAGACAGGCAGCGCGGCATCCATTTCGCTATGCCCCCTAATGAAAAGGACCCCACGGGTTCTGAAAACCCGTGGGGTCTCCTCGTCTACTGCGCAGAGGATGTAGCGTAGTCCCGGCCCAGCACGAGCCGTACATCCACCTGGCTTTGTACACCTGCATAACGAAGCATGTTCTCAGGTGTGATATGAAAGCGCTTCGCCAGCAAATTCACGGTGTTCGTCTTTCCTGTGTAGTCTATAATCACGCTCATGGCATAGTCCGAACGATCGGCATTGCTGAAGGAAACCACGAGATAGCCCAGGCTCTTCAGGTACTCCGCAGTGCGCTGCGCCAGACCGGGTGTAAGCGTGCCATTTTGTACTTCGATTTTCGCTGCCTCTTGGGCGATGAGTTCTTGTTCCGAAAGACTAGCTGCCGCGGTGGGCACAGGGCTGCCAAATAGCTCGTTCACAACTTCTCGAATGCGGACATGGGTCGGGATCAGCACAGACGCACCATCGGGAGTAACTTGCGCAGTGGTCATAGACTCATCAATAACTGCGCTTTTTATGTCTTCCGCAGCGATCTCGCGTCCCAGCTTGGCTAAAGCATACATCTCGTTTAGGCTCAGATCCGTTTGCACGGAATTGCCGACGATTCTGAGCATCTCTGGAATCTTGGTTAACGGTATGTTCAAGCTGAATACCTTATCCCGGATAGCTTTAAGGACCTGCTGTTGCCGTCTGGCACGCAGGAAATCGCTGCCGCCATGCCGTGCTCGAGCATATTGAAGAGCCGTCTTGCCATCCATATCCTGCACGCCTGCTGGGATGTCTATGGTCATATACCCATAGTTGCTATCAGGGTATTTGTCATCGTGGATAGCTTCCTTTACGTCAATGGTTATGCCACCAATAGCATCAACGAGCTTCTCGAACCCCTCAAAGTTTATGCGGGCATAGTAGTGTATGGGAATGCCCAAAGTATATTGAACAGTTTTCTTGGCCAGAGCAGGTCCCCCTCCAGGATACTGGTCTCTTTCACCAAGGAAATGCGCCGTATTGATCCGATTCTCCGAATAACCAGGGATGGGAACCCATAGATCGCGAGGTATGGAAAGCATTCCTGCCGTCTTGTTCTGCGGGTCTATCGTTAGCACAATCATTGTATCAGTGCGGCTAGGACCTTGTTCCTGGGCACGCTTGTCAATCCCAAGCAGCAGGATATTCACTCTTTCCTTAGCCAGATTGGGCAGGTCTTCATTACTTGCTCGGCCCTGCTCCAAATTAGGCAGTGCTGGCATACCTAGCTGGGCATGCGCCACAAAATCCTTGACCGCAGTATAGAAGAGATAGCCAGAGTATATGCCTCCGGCCACAAAGATTACCAACAAAACACTCAGGAGGGGCCACCTCCAACCAATTGCGGCCAACTTCAGGGGCCGACCCTTTCGAGCCATGTAACCTCCGTGGACAAAGTTAGCACTATTATAACATAGTCGCTAAATGCTGGCAAAAAGTTCCTTCCGCGCATTTTGTCTCCAGAAACTATCTCAAAGTCTGATTTTGTGGTATGATTGTGGGTGAAATGATTGGGAATAGATAACATGACCGGACCTCCTCTGACCCTTTTCCACTGGCTACTGGCGGCGACTCCTATTGCGGTTGTGCTCGTTCTGATGGTCTTTTTGCGCTGGGGAGCTGCGAAGGCTGGCCCGGCTGGCTGGTTTGCCGCTCTGTTCATTGGTGCCCTGGTCTTCAGAGGGGAGCTGAAATTGCTAGCCCATTCTCAGCTAGAGGGCGTCCTCCTTACGCTGTTCGTGCTGTATATTATCTGGATGGCTCTGGTATTGTTCCAGATAGTGGAGGCTGCTGGTGCGATCCAGGTCATTGGCCAAGGCATTGTGCAGCTCACCGCTGACCGCCTGCTGCAGTTGTTGATTCTGGCTTGGGCCTTCAGTTCGTTTCTTCAGGGCGTGGCTGGCTTCGGGGTGCCCATCGCTGTCGTAGCCCCTCTGCTTATCGGCTTGGGATTTGATCCGGTTATTGCCGTCGCCAGCCCGGCAATCGGTCATTCCTGGTCGGTGACCTTTGGCGATATTGCCTCCTCTTTCAATGCTCTGGTTGGCGCAACAGGACTTACGGGTTGGGAACTAGCTCCCTGGTCAGCTTTTTTCCTGGGTGTGGCCTGCTTCGGCTGCGGCTTGGCTGTGACCCATGTTTATGGCGGGTGGCCAGCAGTGCGACGGGGGAGTATGGCTCTCCTGTTCATAGGTGGAAGCATGGCCCTGGTCCAGTATCTATTGGCAGTTCATGGGCTGTGGAACCTGGCTGGCTTCGTGGCAGGGATGGTCGGCCTGGCATCAGGTGCACTAATCACTCGTCTTCCCGTCTACCGAAATCAGCCTTCAGCGATCCGCAGGGAGACAACGACAGCGAAGGAGAAAGCTACCTCGATGCACCTGTGGTTGGCCATACTGGCCTATGCGGTGCTGATCTTCCTCGTCGCCGCTGCCGAGTTATGGAGTCCACTGCACCACCTGTTGAACCAAGTCAATATCACAGTGTCGTTCCCAGAAGCAAGAACAGGGCTGGGTTGGGTGACACCAGCTCATGTGGGAAAGAAGATCAGTGTGTTCGGCCATGCCGGGGCACTGTTAGCCTACACCTCGATCCTGGCCTATGTGGTCTACCGGGTTACGGGGCACCTGAAGCGAGGAGAGTTGCCAGGCATCCTCACACGCACTGTGCATAGTGCTATCCCTTCCAGTATTGGCATCGCTTCTATGGTCGGCATGGCGATGATCATGGACCGTTGTGGGATGACTTACACCTTGGCTAAGGGACTGAGCAGCACCGTGGGCCACCTCTTCCCACTGGCCTCTCCTTTTATCGGATTGCTGGGGGCCTTCATGACCGGGAGCAATACCAATTCCAACGTTGTCTTTGCCCCGCTGCAAAAGAGCACAGCAGAACTAGTGGGAATCAGTATTGGGGTCATCCTTGGGGCTCAAACGACAGGGGGGTCGCTGGGTAGCATGGTTGCACCAGCAAAGATCATCGTTGGCTGTAGCACGGCAGGTCTGGCAGGTCAGGAGGGAAAGGTGATGCGCATCACACTCTTGTATGGACTCCTCGTCACCGCAATCATTGGTTTGATCACCTGGTTGATTATCGCTTTCTGATGGGTAGCTCACCAAGCACATCCTCAACTCGTCGAAATCGGTTAACCTATCAGTCACTGGCCTTTCTGATTATGATGATCGTGCCTGTATTTCTGTATTGTGCCGCCAAAGCTGAGGCTTCTGAATGGCTACTCATCTTACTGGGGATTATGGCTATGGGCATGGTTCTAGCCATGGTGGTCAGTTAGTGGCAGACAAAATGCCCCCAGGGGAATTCGAATCCCCGTCGCAGCCTTGAAAGGGCTGTGTCCTAGGCCTCTAGACGATGGGGGCAGACAAAAACATTGTACCCCAAACATGGCACTTGGTCAAACCAACAGCTTACAATTGAACCATCAGCTCGATATTCGGGTGTAATATAAGGTCTGGCTTCTCGTTAACCCTGACCACGGTGCTCGCTTCAAGTAACTGGAAAGATGCGAATGCAGAACGGCGGACCTGCGCGCTCGCTCTGGCACATGCGCCTGGCCGTGGGCGGTACGGTGCTCGGCATCCTGATCATAACCTTGGCAGGAGCATGGGCCGAGGCCCGCTGGCCCAACGCCGCCGGAGCCTATGTTACAATCAAGCCACAGACCTCAGTGGATGTTGCAGCCACCCTATGGCAACTGCGCCGCATAGATGGCGTGCGCGACGCTATTGCCGTGTTTCGCGGTGACCTGTCGCGTGACGAAATCGAGGACACCGGTTGGCTCAACGTCTGGTTCTATGCCAACCAAACGAGTACGCCCACGCTAGCGTTCCTGCCGCCAGACCCCCTGCTGAGGCTACATCAGGGTCGTTTGCCGGCGATGCATAGCCCCGACGAAGCAATCCTCGGTTATGAACTGGCTCAAGTCCTACATCTGGGAGTTGGCGATACGGTAGCGATTCGGCAGCGCCCCTTTAGAGTCGTTGGCATCTGGGGACCAAGCTCACGCTATCCTGGCAACTTTGTACAGATTTCGGCAGCCGCTGCAGAAGCTATAATACCGCTCGCTTCCCGCAGTCCGCATCACTTCATAGTACAGCCGGTGACCAGACGAACTGCGACGGAGGTCGCCAGCCGCATCTGGCACCAAATGCCAGATATGGAAGTCCTGTCGCCTGACTGGGAGCTAGCTCAGGCTAGACATGAACATACCGTGCTGACCCTCACCATGAGCGGTGCAGTTATACTGGCCTTGTTGCTAGCTCCACCACTTTGGGCAGACCTCAAAGCAGAACTGAAAACGTCATCGCTATTCGCAGCACTGCTGTCAGGAACTGCAGGGCTGGCAGCAGGGTGGATGGCGACGCTTGTGGCCAACCACTATGCCAGACATACATTGGGTTTGACGCCATTCCAGGTGCCCCTGAGGCTAATGATTGCGGTATTGGCTGTAGCTACAGGCATAGGCCTGCTCGCCGTGCGGCCCATTTGTCGTTGGCCATGGCCTATGCGCTATGCCACTACTGCGCTTGTGCTGGCCCTGTGTGGAATAGCGCTGGTGACCGTTGGCACACTGAGTGAGTCATTGAACCTCTCACTTAGCGAGGCTCAGCGCACGGCAAGGGACTGG
>Ga0172365_10003668_pt1 | contig 11399 bp, 10 predicted proteins | sample LakKivSesite48cm_FD_114535 | JGI IMG/M metagenome (GOLD analysis project Ga0172365, IMG submission 114535) | Sediment microbial communities from Lake Kivu, Rwanda - Sediment site 48cm | ecosystem: Environmental > Aquatic > Freshwater > Lake > Sediment | place: Rwanda: Western Province, Lake... | reverse complement strand
TCGTTGATGATGCGCGAGGACACCTTCTCGAGGAGCTCGTACGGAAGGCGCGCCCAGTCGGCCGTCATGGCGTCGTCGCTCTTCACGGCGCGGATCGCGATCGGGTACGCGTAGGTCCGCTCGTCGCCCTGCACGCCGACGCTGCGCACCGGCAGGATGTCCCCTTCGAGCCTGAACTGGGAAGCGATCTGTCGCACCTGCTGCCGCGCCGCGCCGTCAATCGGGTCTTCCGTGCCGTCGGAGCACAGGCAGCGCACCGAAAGGCCCGGCCCCGGAAAAGGATGGCGGCCCACGAGGGATTCGTCCAATCCCAGTTGCTTCCCGACCTGGCGCACTTCGTCCTTATAGAGCTGATCGAGCGGCTCGATGACTTTCCCCTCTTCGAGCATCTGCCGGATGAGGTCCACCCGGTTGTGGTGCGTCTTGATCACCGCCGCGTGCCGCGTGCCGCCCGATTCGATGATGTCCGGGTAGAGCGTGCCCTGTCCGAGCATCCAATGCTCCGGGTCCAGCCCGATGCGCGCCGCCTCGTCCTGTTGCACCTTGATGAACATGTCTCCGACGATCTGCCGCTTCTCTTGCGGATCGGTGACGCCTCTGACGGCGGCGAGGAACTCCTCGCTTGCGTCCACGACGCGGAGATTGTGGAACCCTGCCCGCTCCAGCGCGTCTTTCACGAGCTTCGATTCGTCGAGCCGCATGAAGCCGTTGTCCACATGCAGGCCGATCACCCGCTTCTCTCCGAGCGCACGAGAGAGCAGGACGAACGAAACCGCCGAATCCACTCCGCCCGACACGAGCAGGAACACGTTGCGGTCGCCCACCTGACGGCGTATGCGCGCTTCGGCGGCCTGGATGAATTGGTCCATCGTCCAGGTTCGCTCGCAGCCGCAGATCGTGAGGAAGTTATCGAGCATGGCAAGCCCGTGCGGCGTATGCGTGACCTCCGGGTGGAACTGCACGCCGTAGACCTTCCGCACCGGGTCGCCCATAGCCGCCACCGGGCAATCTTCCGTCCTCCCCAGCACCTCGAAGCCGTCGGGAAGCCGCTTCACCGAATCGCCGTGGCTCATCCACACCCGTTCGACCGGTCCCAGGCCCTCAAGCAGGCCGACGGGCTTCATCACCTCAAGACGCGCCGTGCCGTATTCCTGGCGATCCCCGCGCGCCACCTCGCCGCCGAAATGCCGGGCGAGCAGTTGGTGGCCGTAGCATAGGCCGAGCATCGGAAGCCCAAGCCCGAACCATCCCGCGTCGTACGGCGGTTGGTCAGGGCTATAGACCGACGAAGGCCCGCCGGAGAGGATCAACCCGCGCACGCCGTCGAGGTCCTCCGGCGCGTGCGAGGGCAGCACGATTTCCGAGTAGACGCGAAGACGACGCACACGGTTGGCGATCAGGTGGGCATACTGACCGCCGAAATCCAGAATGACAATACGCTCAGGAGACAGCGACGTCATGTGCGCGGCTCGGAATATGGGGGAATAGCCCTTCCATTCGGACGGGCTTCAGGACGGGAATCGAATGCCTCTATACTATGCAAATACGCGCCGACGGTCAACATCCGTCCTGCATGTTCCAAGCTTCCGGTAAGATGGCTCTTCTCCTGGGTTCGTAGCGGGCTGTCAAGGGGGAAATGAGGTGCATTTTGACATGGGCAGGGGCAGACATTGGTGTCTGCCCAAGACATTCTCCCTACCGGAGCGGACTGGGATCAGGTGAGGATGCTTCGCCGCGCTGCCGAATCCTGCGCGACGCGGAGGGCACAGCTTCTCGGAGAAGCGCGTACACCGACTCGTGGAGGCTTGTGAGGTCCGACGATTTCAGATCGAGCAGGACCAGTGCAGCAGAGCAAAGCCGGACCTCGTCCGCTCTGACGCTCGATCTCTAGGGAACCTCGACCTCTACGCTCACGTCTATCGCCTGAAGGAGCACTTTCGTCAGGGCTGCGGTGTGGCTCCGCGGCGGTCGCACATCGTGCCCCAGGAGCCACCGCACCACTGTCAGCTCGAGTGCACCGAGGACCATCGCCACCGCAGCATCCATGTCGAACCGTGTGACCGCGCTCTGACGACGCACATCGGCGAGCAGATCGCGTACGATGCTCGTGTAGCGCTCCCACACGCGGCTCGCCGCATTCCGCAGAGCTGCGTTATTCTGGCGCAACTCCACGAGGAACACCTGCGCGAGGGCGCGGTGATCTTCGACAAATGCCACGTATTCCCGCACGAACATCCTCAGCTTCTCCGCAGGCGAAGATGCCGAATACACCACCGGCATGACGTTCAGAGAGAACTCGTCAAGGAATGCCTCAAGGGTTGCAACGAGCAGATCGTCCTTCGAGTTGAAGTAGAGGTAGAGCGTCCCGGCAGCCACACCAGCCTGAGCAGATACCTCGGCAGTAGTCGTATAGAAGTACCCCTTCTCCGCAAACAACTCCACTGCCGCATTGATCAATCGTTCCCGCTTGTTCCCTGTTCGTGGACGAGACATTGCGAGGCTCCTTCTTCTTGAGAAAACAGGGTCTTATGCTCAACGCGCCGGGATCGGCTCCCGCACTCCTGCGCCGGTGTCTCCTTGGCCAAAATGACGCGCTCTCATGTCAAAACGGAGCACCTGCACGTCAGGGCGGAGTGCTCTCCGCGTGCGGCGGACCGCGCCGGTCGGTTTGAAGGAAGCCCTGATGATGCGGCACGTAAGAGACTGACAAGTCACGCACCTGTGCCGCACGCCACTCCTCTTGCCTCAAACAAACCGAGGCTATTTTGGGATAGCGCAAGTTTCGTGCCGACGTGAGGAGACCACATCGAGGAGGTGAATCTCAACCTGAGGTACCTACACTATGCGGGGTTGTGCTTCGCAAATGAAGTGCGGACGGAGAGCAGGGCAATCGCTTTGCGTGCCGTGCAATAAGGCTGGATAAGGTGCTTTCGACAAGGGGTCATGCACGAACAGGGGTAAGCCGATCCACCTCTCTCACGCACGGTATAGCTCGCTCAGCGTGAGCTTTCCCCCGTTCCGGAGGTGTCGCCGCCCGGCTTGGCCATCGCGGCGGAGAGGCGCGCGAGTTCCGCCTCCAGGTCGAACATCGTCTCGTGCCCGACGTACACCGTCGTCTTGAGGTCTTCCTCTTCGGCCATTCTCTTCAGCGCACGCAGGACGACGAGGATCTTCCGCGCCTCCGCCTGACATACCCGTTGCAGCTTCTCTGCCTGGTCGGGCTTGGTTGGGTCAATGACTCCGGCAGTCGCGTGGATCGCCATGACGCTGTTGTTGATGTAGTGCGCCAGGGTGGTGACGCTCTGGCTGAGGGTCTGTCGCCTGACGGAGGCGACTTCGCGCCGCGTGGCCTCCGACTGGCGCAAGCGCGCTTTCAGCAGCGCTTCGATGCGCGCCTGTAGGACGCGAAGATCGGTTTCCTTCGAGAGGTACGCATCAGCACCGGCTTCTGCCCCAGCCAGTTGGGACTCGGTCTCGGAGTAGCTTGTGAACACGAGCACCGGAATGCCGGAGGTTTTGTCCGTGAGTTTGATGAGGCGACAAAGCTCCACCCCGTCCATTTCCGGCATGGCGATGTCCGTCATCACGAGTTCGGGCATGTGCTCCTGCACAAGCTCCCAGCCGCGTTTGCCGTCGGGTGCATCGTACACCTCATACCCCAGGTGCTCCAGCCATCGTCGCATCAGGTGGCGGATGTTCGTCTCGTCTTCCACAAGCAGGATGGTTCGTCTCATGGTCCGGGGCTTTCGCTTTCAGTTGCCGGGGTCCCACACGTCGGTCTGGTCGGGTATCCCGTTCGATCCTCTGGGCAGTGCCTCGAAGGTCGGCCATCTCAGCGCGCCTTTCCGAAAGATGACGCGCATCGTCTTCGGCTGCAACACCGCCATGCCCTCGCGCCGGTACGACCATTCGAACGTGGCCGTCGTGCCTGAGATGCGGCCACGCGGCGCCGAGATGACGGCGGTGGGCACTTCGATCACGAACGTCGCGGAAAACCCCTGAAGGAGCTTCTCCAAAAGGACCGAATCGGACACCACAAGTTCGGCGTTTTCCTCTCCTTCCGTCATATCCATGCTCTCCGGGGCGGGTTCGGACCTCCGGTCATCGCCGCTCGAAAAGACGAGGCTGAGTTCGTAGGTGCCCGCGTCGTATTGCAGGAGAGACACGTCGCGCCCTTCGTTCCGCACACGCCTGAACGCTTCGAGGTCGCTGAAGGCGTACTCCACCCGCCAGACCCGTGCGGTGTCGTTCTCCTCGATGGCGATCTGGCGGATGGTGATGCCGTCCTTGTTCAGTTTTTCCTCAAGGTCCGGGCGGCTAAGCTCCGCAAGCATTTCCTGCGGATGAAAGAGCTTGGAGGCAAAGGAATCCGCGAGCGCGGCACGCGGAACCACGAGCTGCGCCGACACCGTGCCGGACCCATCGGCGTTGAAATGGATGGTCTCCTCGTACGTGATGCACCCTGCAAGCATCGGCAGCAAACAGGCCAGCAAACCCATCCGTCGCGTATACATGGTCCCCTCCTGGGGTATTCAGCCGGACGGCCTCTCGGTGAAAAGATACGCCGCCGGAGAGCCGGGTAGTAATAGCCTGACCACCTCCCAGAAGCCAAGGTGCCGATCACGGTAGGTGCCATAGATGCGGATGGTTACCTCTGCGCCCATGTTGGGAAAACAGCGCAGTAGCCCGCCACTGATGACCATACGCCGACTCTTTCGGAGTCTCTGAAGGGGACCCTGCTATTGGTAGCCCTGCGTTCTCTGCGAAAACGGGACGAGAACGAAGCGAGAACGAGCGGCTTCAGCCGGAGGGCGACCGGGATCGGCTCTGCACCTGAAAAACGGGGGATGGCCAAGGGCCAGGGTCAAAGTTGCATTTGTGGTAGGATTTCTCTATCTTTATGATAGGGCTTATAGTAATTCCGCCGGGCTGCTCTCCAACGTCCAGAGACAGAGGCGAACCCTCGCGGGAACGCGGATAGGATTGTAGAACGTACAATATATTGAGAAGAGACATACGTGTTCAGCGGCCCGGGTTTCGATATGCGCTTTATTGTCATGCTGAGCGGCGTACTTTTGCGAGGGCGGCGAAGCTCCCTCAGGGGCGGAGCTTCGGTCGGGGGGAACAGAGTTATACCGGTAGCGCATCAGGAGATCATTTATACACAGATAACGAGGCTTTCGCGCCCATGACTCCGCTTGACCGCCGTATTCGGCGGCATGTGGCCGCCGTGAATGGCGTCGGATCAGGCGCAAGGCAGAAAGGCCTGCGTATCCTTGAAGGTGGGCGCAGGAAGCCTCGGAGCGAAGCGGTTATGCCAACGATGGTTGGCGGTGCTCGGATTATGTGCGACGGCGTTTGACGCTTGCATTGGCCCGGATGACGTATGCTGAGCTTTATGAAGAAGTATGAGGCCAATTTCGTCACCCCGACATGAGCAATCGGCACACGCTCAAGGATCGAATCGGCTGGCGTGCAAATCTATGGCTGTTTCTTGCCGTACACGAAGAGGGGTTCACCCCGTGACTTCACGCGCCTGGGGAATATTCCCCACTGGCTTGATTTCCACGTACTGGGGGCGAACCATACTTCGGAGGAGACACTCGCTGCATCAGAGGGCAAGGTATAGCCTCTGACCAGCCGACCTTCGCACTCCCACCGCCTGGGGCAGCCCTCGGGTACCCTCTATCCATCCGTTTCTCCGCCTCGCTCCTCTCGCAAGCGTTCGATGACGCATAGGTCATCGAAGCACATCACAGAGAACGGAGAAAAGGACCCTTGAAAACGGAAATCATCATCAATGTTGCCACCCAGGAGACCCGTATTGCCATACTCGAAGACGGACAACTGGTGGAAATCCTCGTCGAGCGCCCGGACAATGAACGGCTCGTCGGGAACATCTACAAAGGCACCGTGACCTCCATCCTGCCGGGGATGCAGGCTGCTTTTGTGGACATCGGCATGGAGCGGAGCGCGTTTCTCCATGCGCGGGACATCGGCGGCTCGCCGGAGCGCTTCGACGTTGACGAAGACGACGAAGAAGAGGAGGAACGCCCCGACCGGCGCAGCAACGGCCACGAATCGCGGTACACGCCCATCCAGAACCTGCTCACCAAGGGGCAGGAGGTCATCGTCCAGATCACGAAAGAACCCATCGGCACGAAAGGCCCTCGCATCACCACCGACCTTTCGTTGCCCGGCAGGTTCATCGTGCTCATGCCCTACGCCGACCACATCGGCGTATCCCGCAAGATCACCAACTGGAACGAAAAACGCAGGCTCAAGCAGCTTGTGACCGACCTCAGGCCGGATAATTGTGGCGTCATCGTCCGCACTGTCGCGCAGGGCAAGGGCGAAGAGGAACTCGTCAAGGACCTCACCGCGCTGAACCGCATCTGGGAGCGCATCCGCCGCAAGGCAAAACGCACCGTCGCGCCAGCCCTCCTTCACTCGGAGCTCGGCATGACCACCAGCCTCGTCCGCGATCTGTTCAACGACGAGGTGGAGCGGGTGGTGGTGGATTCCAAGCCGGTGTACCGGGACATCCTCGCCTACCTGAAGGGGACCGCGCCCCACCTGCGGAGCCGGGTGTTCTACTACGCAGAGAAGGAGCCGGTCTTCGACGCGTACGGCATCGAACAGGAAATCCAGAGCGCCACAAACCGGCGTGTGCCGCTTCGCAAGGGCGGTTTCCTCGTGATAGACCACACCGAGGCGATGGTCACCATAGACGTGAACACCGGGCGCTACGTCGGCAGGAACAATCAGGAGATGACCATCTTCAACATCAACCTGGAAGCCGCGCACGAAATCGCCCGGCAGCTGCGCCTGCGCGACATCGGCGGGATCATCGTCATTGATTTCATTGACATGATGGTGGAAGCGAACAAGCGCAGGGTGCTGGAGGAATTCATCCGTGCGCTCAAGCATGACCGCTCCCGCATCAACGTCGGCGAGCAGATCAGCGAGTTCGGCCTTCTGGAGATGACGCGGCAGCGCGTCAGGCCAAGCCTGCTGTACACCTACAGCGAACCATGCCCGGCCTGCAAGGGGTCGGGGCGCGTGCAGAGCAGCGATACGACCGTGACGAAGATCGAACGCTGGCTGAAGCGCCTGCGTGCGGCTGACGGCGAGCGTCGGCTCGTGCTCGAAGTATCCCCGACGGTCGGCGCGTATCTCAGGGAAGACAGCCAGCGACGGCTGAAGGCGCTGCGCCGTGCGACCGGGGCACAACTGATCCTCGAGGACAACTCGCAGATGGAGATGGATGGCTACCGGTTCTCCAGCCTGCACACCGCCGAGAACCTCACCGAGAAATACGAGTCTTGACCGTCCTGAGAATAGGGTCTATATTTTGAAGTCTTGCAAAGGGCTGTTTCCGCAACGTGATCAGAAGATATTCGCGTGCAGGGCTTGTCCTGCGGGACCATGGCAAAGGCCCTGAAGATTGAGGAAAAACGATGCATGCCATAGTGCGCGTTGCAGGGGTGCAGGCGCGAGTTGCCCCCGGCGACACGATCATGCTCCCCCGGCTCAGGGCCGAGGTGGGAAGCACGATACCCCTGGGCGAGGTCCTGCTGCTCTCTGACGGCGAGAACGTCACCGTCGGCACGCCCGTCGTCGAGGGAGTGCGCGTCGAAGCGGAGGTGCTTGAGCACGCCCGCGAGAAGAAAGTGCTCGTGTTCAAGAAAAAGCGCCGCAAGCGGTATCGGCGCACCAACGGACACCGGCAGCGTTACACGGAAGTGAAGATCACCGGAATCATCGGCCCGGAGAAGGCGACGTAGGAGGAGCGCACCATGGCGCACAAGAAAGGTGTCGGAAGCTCGCGCAATGGACGCGACTCGGCTGCCCAGCGACTCGGCGTCAAGCGATTTGGCGGCGAATTGGTGAACGCTGGGACGATCATCGTCCGGCAGCGCGGCACGAAGTTCCATCCGGGGCTGAACGTCGGCAGGGGTGGGGATGACACGCTCTTCGCGCTCGTGACCGGCCACATCAGGTTCGGAACGCAGCGAAATGGCAAGGGCAAACAGGTGAGCGTCGTGCCCCTGAAAGCCGAACCCATCGAAGCGGAGAAGGCGACCGTGTAGACGCCCGACAAAACGAGAGTTCCCGCAGCCGCTCGTCCTCTGGAGGGGCGGCTGTTCGTGTTTTTCAGGGTGTTGTCGCGTCCTCGACGATTGCGAACTACGAAGCTCCCCAGGAGATGACCTCACGACATCCCTCGCCGTTGGATCCGCATACCCCTGTCATCGCACCTGTCCAACCGAAGGGGCGCACCACACTTTCCCCGACTTCCAACGATTGCTCTCTGCGAATCACGTGTGTATGTTTTTATACAACGGTTATCACGACACCACGGGGTGAAGAAAAATGACGTTTGCACTACCCATGACCGTTGAGGAATTGGCCGCCCGGCTGGAGCAAATACGTGAAGGGAAGGCGCCACCGCTCTCCACCAACGATCTGGCATACTGGTGGCCGAAGGTAAGCGTGTGTATTCGATTGAGGTTAGCATACGAGCTAAGGTACACACGAGATGATGAGCTGACGCTGGAGCTTATGGAACAAGGATTGAGAGATAAGAACGCCTGGGTTCGCCGCCGTATTGCAAGAGCGATCTTTCTCAAGAACTTCCGGATAGCGTCGTCGTTGCTCTGCCAAGCACTCATCCGCGAACACCTCCAAAGCACTTCGCAATACTTCCTCATGCTCTTGGGTAAGATGAGAGCACGACCGGATGGGTATGTGTTGAGGATGATTTATGATCGCTTCTCAGGTCCTGAAGCTACTTCCGGACAGCGTAAAGCACTGGACATCTGGATGTACAGCATTGGAGCACAGACCAGCACCGGTATGCCACTTGGCAGCAGCACGACGAAGGACACCCGTCAGCAGCCTCCGAAAGTTTCCAAGTTCATCAGCTTCTGGTTGCTGCCGGGACCACACCCGACGGCGCGTGACGTGGAGGTCCGGGTTGTGGATGCAAGGAAGTCCTATCCTGGGCTATGGATTATCTACGAAGCAACCGACACCCATGTACGGTTTCACGAAGTCATAACCCACCTGCGGATAAGTTATGTTCAGCCCTTACTGAAGGCACTGAATGTTACGCCGACTATCATCCAAAGCCATTCTGGTGAAGATGAAGAGCTTGAGTTCGATTATCAGGAGTGCGTGGGACGGCTTGCGCTCGTGGATGTCGTCCTCGTTGATCGTCCGGGCGGAATGCGCTACAACTACACCGATAACCCGCGTCCGCCCAAGCCTTCGTTCACCGGCAGACCGCTTCGGGATGAGGAGGAATTGCCCACCTATCAGCCTACGGAGACGAAGGGCCTCACCGATCAGGTTTCCGACGGGGACGAGGAAGTCTATTCCCCTTGGTGAGGGGTTGGCGCGTTCCCTTATCCTCGCATATCCTCCCCCAATGGCCCCCGATTCACGGACGCCGATTGAAAGTGTGTCCGGGAAGCCCGATTGCTGAATCACGAGATGCTTCGCTTGCGCTCAGCATGACGTTTTCCAGGCGGTCATTCTGAGCGTCAGCGAAGAATCTGGCCCAAAAAAGACGCTTTCCGGACACACCCTGAGAGGCGTCGGCTTGTCGGCCACACGCGCCATGCCCCGGCAACGAACAGGAGAACACCCATGCGAGAAGTCGCCCACGAGATCGAAGACCCCTCCCTCTGCGTCGTGAGGATCAGAAAAGGCGAGCGGATCAGGGGGAAGCTCGCGGAGATGCTCAACCCGGTTGATCCCAAGACCTTCCACGAGTATCGTCTCCCCGCGAACGCCGACGTGGAGCTCCACTACCACGACTTCGACGAGTACTGGCTCTTCACGTCCGGTCATCCCAGAGTGACGCTGCGAAGCCCGTCGGGCGCGACGAAAGAACTGACGCTGGAGCCTGGCGACATGGTCGCGTGCGTGCGCGGGGTCGAGCACACCCTCCGGGCGGACCACGAGCTTGTCTACTTCCAGTATTCCAGCGTGCGGGAAGGCGGCGAGCGCGGCGGACATCTGACCCGGCCCCACTGAACGCTCGTCTCACGACACCCAGCACATGTGCGATGAAGGGAGAGCGTTGCATGAATTCACGCGAACGCTTCGCACGGCAGATGCGCTTCCAACGCGCCGACCGGCCCGTTCGCTGGGAAACGTGGGGCTTCTGGGAGCGGACCGTCGCCCGGTGGCGCAAAGAAGGGCTGCCGGAAGACGTTCACCCGCAGGAGTATTTCGGCCTTGATCCGAGGGTGTATCTGGAGGTCAACTCCGGCTTCACCACGCTGCCGTATGACCCACCGTTCGAGTACGAGGAACTGGAGCGGACGGAGAAACATGTCGTCTTCCGGAGCCGCGAAGGCATCGTCCAACGCCAGCGTGCGGACCATCCGGAGCTTTCCATGCCGCAATGGATCAAGTTCCCCGCCGAGACGCGGGCCGACTTCGAGAAAATCCGCGACGAACGGCTCGACCCCGACACGCCCTCTCGCTACCCCGACTGGGCGGCGATGCACCGGAAATACGACAACCGCGAGTATCCGCTTGGGCTTTCCATTTGCGGCGCGTACGGCACTCCGCGCAATTTCTTCGGCGAAGAGAAGCTCGCATACGTCTACTTCGACGACCCGGACCTCATCCACGACATCATGCGCTGGTGGGTGCGCTTCTACACGCGGCTCGTGACGAACGTGACGCAGCACTTCTCCGGCATAGACTACATCTTCCTCTGGGAGGACATGGCCTACAAGACCGGGCCGCTCATCTCGCCCGCGTTCGCGAAGCGATTCATGGTCCCCTATTACGAAGAGCTATTCGCGCACATCAGGTCGTGCGGCATTGACATCATCCAGCTCGATACCGACGGCAACGCGGAAGTGCTCCTCGACCTGTTCGTTGACGCCGGGGTGAACGCGCTCATCCCCCTTGAGATCGCCGCCGGGATGGAACCGCTCACGATCCGCAGGCGATACGGACACCGGCTTGCGCTCATGGGCGGCATTGACAAGCGCGCCGTCGCCGAGGGAGGCGAGGCGATGCGGAAAGAAGTCATGCGGAAGGTCCCCGACCTGCTCAAGGACGGCGGATATGTCCCAGGGGAAGACCATTCCACGCCGCCCGATACGCCGTTCGAGAACTTCCGTGCGTTCGTGGAGCTTGTGCGCGAGTTGGGGGATAAATACGGCGGGTAATGCAGGGGAGGAGAGCGTAAGGGCACGGTGCGCCGTGCCCTTATACGCTTCTCAGTGAGGAATTGTGCATGTCGGGACGTAGGGGCGAGGCATTGTCAAGTGCCAAGACATAGGTGACAAGTTGTGCCACGACATGGGTAACACATCAGGATGGGGGAACCGGAGCGGAAGGCGCAGCCTGGAGCGACGGTTCCCCCATCC
>Ga0172365_10003664_pt1 | contig 11410 bp, 9 predicted proteins | sample LakKivSesite48cm_FD_114535 | JGI IMG/M metagenome (GOLD analysis project Ga0172365, IMG submission 114535) | Sediment microbial communities from Lake Kivu, Rwanda - Sediment site 48cm | ecosystem: Environmental > Aquatic > Freshwater > Lake > Sediment | place: Rwanda: Western Province, Lake Kivu... | reverse complement strand
TCCTGTTTATTGGAAACGTCAGCTTGTCACCAACTTTCACTTCTCCGGACGGCATCCATTCCATTCTGTTGTCCTTAAATATTAAAACTGGATGCTCTTTTGTTATGAATTTAGGAGTTCCGCACTTCACTCTGATTTTAACTATATCCTCATCTATTTTTCTCGAGTTCACAAAAGATATCTCCTTGTAACTTCCATCATGCGTAAGTACCTTGTTCCCCACATCTAAATTTTCTATTGGAGCGACAGAAGGGTTACTTAAAACCAAAGATCCCTTGACTAGACATCCGAAACATCTATCTGGTGCTTTTCTCTGCGGATATGAAGGTGGTATTAAAAATGTTATTTTCATTTTGAGCCTCTTTTAACTATTACATTTCATTTAAATAAATTTTATTTCTTCTTGTCTTTGACACATTCTAACCAAAAATGTATTTCTCTAGCAGGGAAAAGATAAGCTAGAAAGGTTGACTGATATAGAATAGGAGATAAGTTAATAAAAAATGTTAATATCTTGCCTATGGGACTTAGCCATTTGTATTTTGGTGGTAAGTTTTCTCCGAAGAACATTATCTTCCTTTTCTTTATTCTAAACTGAGCTTTTGAATAATGTTCGTATTCGAAATCAGGCTTAAAGTAGTCAAATGAATTGTAGGTGAAGAATCTAATATGTGTGGGGTCTGAATAAGCACCTGAAGCAACCCAATAAGGAACATTTATGAAAACTTCTGCGCCCGGTTTACAAACTCTCCATACTTCCTCCATAACTTTAATCAAATCTCTTACATGCTCAAGGGTATGGATTGTCACAACTCTATCTACATAGTTGCTTGGAATAGGTATTCTCTTCTCAACATCACAAACCTTATCTGCTGCTGTGTTTTTCCTTTTGTCTATGCCTATTATCACATCCTTTGGATTTCTGCTTTTATATTTGTGATTACCACAACCAATATCGAGTATTTTCATTTAACATCCCTCTTATATTTCACCCATATCTTTTTGCTCTCTTCATGCCTTTTAAAATACGCTGCAACCAGTATGAATATGTATAATAAACACCAGTAAAGAAAGGCTATGCCCTCTTCCAGACTGTATTTGTAAAAATGAGTTAGATAATATCCAAAAAATTTGGAATAGTAACCGAACAGTTTTATGTTTCTGCATTCTGACATCTTAAACCACCCAACAGCACCTCTCCTCTTTTGTAAAAACAGCTTTCTCATGTCTCCTGGAACGCCTACAAAATAGTGTATAATGTCTTTCGTAAAAACTATTTTATATCCTTTTTTGAGAACATTATAGCCATATTCAGCATCATCACAAATAACTTTTGAGTCTAATCTTGGTACAAGGCGTCTTCTAAAAGCGTTACATACCAAAGGATAGTTCCACTTTCCTTTTATTACTGGATTCTTATTTTCCCACCAGTCAGAAACAAGCTCGTTCATGAATATCTCCCCTTTTGCAGACCATCCTTTCCCCATTTCATTAATCAAGTCCGGGCTATAGGGCTTCCATTTGAATCTAACGCCGCCAACTTTTTTATCTTCAAAATATTTAGTCAACGAAAACATGCATACGCTTGGGTTGAGGTATCTAACTTCAGCATCACTTTTTACTATTATATCTCCTGTTGCTTTTTGAAGGGCACTGTTTATGGCAACTGAAAATCCTCTTCTTTCTAGAGAGAAATCCACTTTAATTTTCTTATGCTTTTTAGCAAATTTCTTTACAATTTCATACGTTTTATCTTCCTTTGTATCAACTGCAACTATGATTTCTAAATTTGGGTATTTTAGCTCTTCAATCAAATGTCTAAGTGTATCCCCTATGACTTCTTCTTCTTTGTAGGCTGGCATTAAGATAGTTATTTTAGGATATTTCATTTTACTACCAAGCTTAATCCATACTTTATTACTTCTTTAGGATGTAGGGCGAGCAACCTTAAAAAATTAGGCAGATTATGAGTAGCAATTTGTACAGATGCTTTTATCTCTTCTCTTCCAAGTTGCTTTTGAAAGCTATAGATATCTTCTGGGGTGAACTCTGGAGTTTTGATTAATGCCTTTCCATTTAATACACCAATTTCCAAATCTTCCCCATCCTCAGCTAGAAGATATCCTTTTTCCTTTGACATGTTGTACAGCCTTGAGTTGTAGTATGGCAGTGCTATAAAACAATAGCAAAAAACCTCCATATCTCTAAACTTTCTAACCAGATTTACAGTTTTCTGTATTTCTTCTTTTGTCTCTCCCATGTTACCGTAAACGAAATAGCAACTTACTTTCTTTACACCCAACTTCTTACATAGTTTAACTCCTTCTATTGCTTTTTCTAGATTCAACCTTTTTTGAATAACATCATCAAGCACTCTTTGGCTTCCAGATTCGACTGATAAAGTAAGCTCGTAACATCCTGCATCAATCATCTTCTTTATCAATTCTTCGTCTAGACTATCTGCTCTTATACCGTTGGGGGTATTCCAATCAAAATCAAGTTTTCTTTCTTTTATCAACGAACATATTTTAAAGAATCTTTCCCTGTTCAATGTCAAGTTGTCATCCTCGAACACTATCCTCTTAACGTTGTATTTATCGCATAACATCTCTATCTCATCAACAACATTTTCGGGACTTCTAGGCCTCCATATCTTTCCTGTTACATTATAAACTGAACAGAATTGGCAGTTATGTGGGCAACCACGTGATGTTATAATCGATAGAGCCCTCTTAGGTGTTTGCCACGTACCTTGCATATATTTGGAAACTTTGAAATATTCCTCAACTGGGAAGATACTCCTGTCAGGGAAAGGTAATTTATCCAATTCTGCTATCAAAGGTCTTCTTTCATTTATGACGATGGAGTTGCCTTTCTTCCATGCGATGCCTTTTACTTTAGACATGTCCTTTTTGTCTTCTAGCGCTTTCAAGAATTCAACAATCGTATACTCACCCTCCCCCATCACTACATAATCTATGCTAGGATTACCTAAGACTAGGTTAGGTGCGCAAGTCGCATGGCTTCCACCCATAACAACATTTGTATTTGGATTCACAATCTTTGCTATTTCAGCAACTCTATATGCAGATTGAGCATCAACTGACAGAGATGTTATTCCTACTATGTCCGGTGACTCTTTTTCAATTCTGTATTCAATCTCGTCAAAACTTAACCCTAATATCTTAGCCTTCCTACCTTTAGGAGTAGTGAATTCATTTACTTTCTTCCAGCCTTCAATAAGAGCATCTAATGCAACGACCTCGTGATCACTCTTAATCATTGAACCAAGATAACAAATTCCTAATGGTAAGGTGATAGAATAAATGCCTTTCCAGTTCTCAGGAAGGATTGAAGGTGGTTTGATAAACATTACTTTCATTAAACCACATAAGAAGTATTCAATCTCCATACAATATTATCTTCATTTGTATATACCGTCTCAAAACGTCCCTTATCCCCGTCGACAGCATTAATAAAGGTTGGAGTAAAGGCTCCTATGAGATTACTTTCAGGTACAATATAGTTTTGAGCCACTACGCCTCTCCATACTAGGATATATGAAATGTTATAATCTCTCAAAGTATTGTAAATATAAGATGAATCGGTTGTTGTCATCACTTCTGGAAACTCCTTTATAGTCCATATGTTCTGTCTATCAGCAAAATAACCAAGGCTTCCTCCATATGTAGTAAACACAATGTCGTCTGGCTTAGAGATTTTTTTAAGTTCAGTCAAAGCACTTATGTAGTTATCTGGATACCTTTGGTATGATGACGTCTGATAGGCTGTAGCTAGGCTTACATAAAAGCTGAAGATAATGATAGCTACCAGCAGAATAGCAAAATATTTTTTATCATTATACAGTTTAGGCAAGAAATACCCACCTATCAAGGCAATCTGAGGGAAGATTATTGAGAAATATCTTGGGTCTGATATGCCAGAACCTATTGAGAATCTTAGATAGTAGACCAACAGAAAAACAACCAGCATTAATATGGGCATAGACAATTTCATGTCCTTAGCCAGTATGCAATAGACTACACTGAATACTGCAAAGAGGATTGATATTAGTGAAAAGGTTGAAAACATATCAACTGGAACCGATAACGTTTGCGATGCTTCTGTAACCCATTCTGGGTAAGTTGGTGGTAGCTTGAAGAAAAGATTAAGTCCTTCAACGAACGGATACCCATATAGAATTAAATTTCTCACTATCCATGGAGATACCACAAGCACTGAAACAATAATTGCTATAGCACTTAATTTTAAAGTTTTTTTATCCTTTTTTAAGAGAAACATCAAAACGGCAAAGATGAATAAAACTATGGGCAAGAATATAGCACTTAGCTTCATGTAAAAAGAAATTCCCATTATGACCCCTAAGAACACAGCATCCTTTAATTTGTTAAACTTAAAGAGGAAGGCGTAAAGGAATAGAAGTGAGAAGAATGCTATTGGGATTTCTACATAAGCCAGCTGCATGTAATGTGTAAACGAGGAAATTGAAAGCAAAATAGAAATTGATGCTAAACCGAAAATGCTGAAACCTTTTAAACTGGTTGAATCTATCTTCAAACTTGTCAAGTATATCAAACAGACAATGCCTACACCGAATAGAGCTATTATTATCTTAGCTATAGCCAAGTTCACTCCTGAAACTAAGAAAGGAATAGCATAAATTAGAGAGATTAAAGGTGGATATGATGCTGGAAGACCTTGTGCATCAAAAATATTCCATTTTAACGAATCAAAGTCCCTAGCTATTTTCATATATATCCATTCGTCTTCACCTAGGAATGTCGTGTTATAGGCAAAATATATGTAAATAACTGCAAGGAAAATGAACAATATCTTTATTGAATTTTTTCCGCTTAATTCTATTTCCATATTATCAACTCAAACCTATGAGTTTATTAAACGACTTATTTTTATTACTCAAATATACCTTTTTATTTATGCTGTTTTGTTCAATATGCCGTTGTCATAATCTAATGTCCATATGCTGTTGTTAGCAGAAGTGATGTTTAGGTCGCATGCATACATTATATAGTTTCTGTTAAAAGCTTGCAGGTAAATAGGATCATTTCCTACAACCTGTCTTATCTTTGTGCAATTGTCTTTAACAGAGTCTACATATGCTTGAGGGTATGAATAATTTGGTAATATCAATACCCAAACAAGGAAAATTAAGAAAGCTATTGCATATGCCTTTATAAGATGCTTCTCAGGAATGCCTTTAACTATTTGAATAGCCAAGAGTGGGAAGATGAACATGTAGTATCTGATTACCATAAAGGAAGTGAAATGTATGGCCTGCAAAAAGAAATATAACCCTACAAAAGAGATTATGAAAACATGATCTACGCCTAGCTTGAACTCTTTCTTTCTCATGCCTCTGGCTATGTTGAACACAAAGAAAGCTATGCCTATATAGAATAATGGGTCCAAAGGAGTCGGGTAGAATCCTGTTGAATCATACCATGACCTTTCTGGTTGGGTGGCTTGAAATCCTTGCTCTAAAAATTCCTCAGTCCTCATCAAGCCAGATGTAGATTGCCCTAAAAGGATTCCTAATATATCAGTCTTAAAGAAATAAGCATTTCTCAAATACCAGGGCGATAAAACAAGCGCCGCAATTATGAAAGTTACAATATATTTCTTCCATTCCTTTCTCTTGAATAACATGAAAGATAAAAAGAATACCGCTATTATTAAAAACCCAATGGGCTTTACTAAGGGAATTAGACCCATGAATATTCCACTCAGATAAGGTTTTTTCTCAAAGAAGTAGAATGCACCTAAGAAAAGAACTATCACAAAAGAATCGTTAAAACCATAGATTATATGATGAAGGAAAAGAAATGACAGCATGAGAAATGGTATCGCCCTCTTTTCAAGCTTGTACATGGTATATATTAACAGAATTAAAAGGACAGCTGCCCACAATGTGGGGCTTATTCCAAGAAGAATGAAGAATGCATAGCCGAAGATGTGAAGGGGTGGATAATTGAAAACTGTATCATTACCTGTTATTCTTTCTATTCTTATGGTATCAATTTCCTTCCACAAAAAGTCAGGATTCCTTAGAATATCTCTAGCTATCGAGTATTGTTGGTAATTGTCTGACAAAGAATGAGTTAGATAAAATGATAAGAAAAGACTAACAACCAAGAACACTATTGATAATGATAATTCGACGTTTATCTTCATTTATTCTCCCCATTTAAATTTTCTTTTGGCGAATTCGAAGACTCTTCCTGAAAGAAAGTTGAATGTTCTCAAGTTTATGCCTCCGGACCTCATCACAGTGTTTATTTGTAGTTGAGTTCCTTTATTTTTTATTTTTACTCTATTTCCTTGAGAAACTCCTGGAATTCTCATCAAATCTTCCTCTTTTGTACTCCTGTTCCAATGCTCCCATTTTCCAATATACTCCTCTGGAATTAAATTGAATTTTATGGCAGTACCCCAAAGTCTGCTACCTGGGAAAGGAACTTCTTGTGAAATGCTAACATAGTCTATAAGATCTCTGTCGAAAAGGCTTTTTGAAAAGTTTATGGTATTCAAAGTTTCCTTTTCGGTTTCGTAACAAAGCTTATTGGTTTCCTCCCAAACACAAAACATGATAAACATACCCATTACAGTTATTCCATTATCTTTCAGAATCTTACAAGCGTTTTCAATTTGTTTTATTGTTATGCCTTTACCCATTCCATCAAGGGTTCTTTGATTCCCGTTTTCTATACCAAGTTGTACATACCAAAGGTTTGCTTTTGACATCCAATTGGCCAATTCATCATCAATATTGTCAACCCTTAGTTGCGCTTTCCAAGGAATATCTAAACCTCTTTTTATTTTTTCCTTACAGATATCAATAGCCCATTGCTTGCTCGTATTCAAATCGTCACATTCTTCAAAATATTCTCTTATTCCCATATCTATCAATTGTTCTACCTCATCCATCACGTTCTTTGGAGACCTTAATCTAAACCAAGGTTTATTATGCTTCCAAACAGGATTTGCACAGAAATTGCAATTATGAGGGCAACCTCTAGAACCGAATATCTGAGTATTTGGGTTCTTCTTAGTAAATACCCACCCATTATAACTTTTCAGGTCAATAAGGTCTCTGGCGGGAAAGGGTATCGAATCCAAGTTCATTATAAGAGGTCTAGGTAATTGTATGAATACCTTACCATCATTCTGTATCGCATTTCCTAGTATGTCTTTCATATTAGGATAATTTCTCACTATATCAACTACAGTTTCTTCTCCCTCACCTAGTGCAACAATATCTGCACCACTTCTTGCAGCCTCTTCTGGCATAGCTGTAGGATGTGCGCCTCCTAATGTAATAAAAACTTTTGGAAGTTCTTTTTTTACATCTTTTATGAATTGATAACAACCCTGAGCATTATTTGTCAAACTTGAGAGAACGATTATGTCTGGATTATATTTTTTTACTTCATTAAAAGTTTTTTGATAACCAATTTTGATTCCATCTACAACTTTCATTTCGACATTATTTATTTTGCTCCTTATTGAAGAAGCTAGATATAGAATCCCTAGAGGTGGAAATAGATTTTCAGTGCCGCTTATATATGGTGCTGTCATTAAAAGAATTTTCATTTCTTAGTCACCACATAGTCGCCCAAAATCAAGTAATCCATATTACTTCTCATAAAAGTAGATATAGCATCTGCAGGACTTCTAACTATAGGTTCTCCTCTCAAATTGAAGAATGTATTGAGTGCCATCGGAATACCGCTAATTTTCTTAAATTCATTTATCAAATCATAGTATTTCGGATTCTGTTTTCTCCTCACAGTTTGTGGTCTTGTTGTTCCATCTACATGAACAACTGACAAAATGTCCTTCTTCCTCTCTTCGATTACATCGAATGTCATTATCATAAATGGAGCTTCTACTGGGTTGACAACAAAATCTTTCAGACTTTCATTGAGTATTGAACTGGCAAAAGGTCTCCAACCTTCTCTGTACTTCACTAAGTTGTTCACCTTATCTTTCATTTTTGGATCTGAAGGGTCAGCTAATATGCTTCTGTTACCTAAAGCTCTCGGACCCCATTCCATATTTCCATTATACCAAGCAATTATTCTCCCTTTCGATATCTCTTCTGCTGCAAACCTACTTACATCAGAATTTTCCTCAAAATTCAACTGTTGATGATTTTTCAGTTCATCATTTATCATTTGATTAGAATAAAAAGTCCCCCAATAAACCGAATCCAACTTTTTATTATTTTTCATTCCGTTTAGCCTACAGACTTCAAGTGCTGCACCTAAAGCCAATCCGGCATCGCCAGGCTCTGGTATTATGAAAATGTCTTTAGCTTCTGTGTTGTCTTTTATCCTTTGATTCATTTTAGTATTTAATCCAACACCTCCGCCTATGCATACATTATAAATCTTATATTCATCCATAAAATGTTGGATTGTTTTTGTTGCTATCTCTTCAAGCAGCCATTGACCCCATGATGCAACTTCAGCCTTTTCTTCGAATGTCTGAGGTTTTTGTAATAATTTTTTGAAGAATATCGTATGATTCCTTATATCTGGAGATATTATGTTTTCCTTGTCAAAATTTAATTTAATTATATTTTCATATTTTGACGGGTCGAACTTTCCATAAGGCGCTAATCCCATAATTTTCCATTCTTCATCCATGGCCCTCATCCCACAAATTCTAGTTATTGAACTGTAGAAAATCCCTAGGGATTGGGCAACTGTAAAATCTTTAACTTTAGTTATTTCACTTTTATCTCCAATAGATACGCTTCCTGATAGCCAGTCTCCCTCAGCATCAAAAGTGAATATCAACGCCTTGTCAAAACCAGACATCATATATGCTGATGATGTGTGGCATATGTGATGAGGAATAAAAGATATTGGAACATTTTCCAACCCAATTTTTTTCAAATGTCTTTTCAATCTCAAAAATCTTATGGCTCTTAAACCTATATATTTGAACTTGTTACCTTCAAACAAAACCCTTTTAGTTAACCAAGGTGCATGTTTTGTATAAACTTTACTTTCTTTTACAAAATCCCAGAAAGGAGATATGGGAAGTGCAATATTATTAATATCTACTACACCTACACCAGCATCTTTAATGATTTCGTTTGCAGTCTCGATAGGAAAACTACCATCATGCTTCTTTCTTGTTACTCTTTCGTGTTGCATTGCTGTTAGAACATTTCCGTCTTCAACCAATGCTACATTAGAATCGTGAAACCAACCATGAATTCCTAATACTCTCATTGTATCACTATTTGCATAAATAGATTGAGTAAATATTTATTTAACATCTTTAAAAACCTTCTGACATAAATAATTTTTGTGTTATTATGAAGGTTTTAGTAACAGGCGGTGCAGGTTTTATAGGATCTCATCTTGCTGATAGATTAATTGCAAATGATAACAAAGTAGTTGTATTTGATAATTTAAGTTCTGGAAATTTGATAAACCTAGAGCAACTAAAGAATAATGATAATTACTCATTTGTAAAGGGCGATTTGTTAAAGTCTGAAGATATTGAATTAGCATTAGACGGTGTTTCTAAGGTTTATCATATAGCAGCCAACCCTGATGTTAGACTAGGGGAGGTAGATACAAAAACCCATTTCGAGCAAAACATAGTCGCCAGCTACAATCTTCTAGAGGCTATGAGAAAGAAAGATGTGAAAAAGATAATATTCACATCAACATCTGCTGTCTATGGCGATGCTAAAATAATCCCAACCCCTGAAGATTATCTGACTATGCCGATATCGACTTATGGAGCAAGTAAATTGTCTGTTGAAGGACTGTTATCCAGCTATTGTCATACGTTTGGCATGAAAGCAATATCCTTCAGGTTCGCGAATGTAATAGGAAGTAGAAGTGATCATGGAGTAATAATCGATTTCATTAAAAAATTGAAAAATAACCCAAGAGAGTTGGAAATACTTGGAGATGGCACTCAGACAAAATCATATATTTATATCGATGATTGCATAGAAGGCATGTTGTTTGGTGAGGAAAGGGCAAAGAATGATTTTGAAATATTCAATCTTGGTTCTGAAGACAAGATAACTGTTAAAGAGATAGCTGATTTGGTTGTAAATGGATTAGAGTTAAGAGATGTGAAATATAATTTTACGGGTGGTTATGACGGACGTGGTTGGAAAGGTGATGTGAAATTCATGCAGCTTTCTATAGATAAAATTAAAAAACTTGGTTGGAAGCCGAAATATAGCAGCAAAGAAGCTGTGAAAAAAACAATCAATGATTTGAAATAATTGTACTAGAATACCCAGTCACCATCGAACCAAATTTCATCAGGCGTTAGAAAAGAAAGCTTATTACCTACGAATTTACCAGAGAATAGGGCTACCTTTGAATAGAATATTTTCGGTTCGAAATAATCTCTTACCTTCTCTTCATATCTTGAAAAATTGGGAAAATTATTAACCATGATTTTATCTGCAATTAATCCCCAGATTATGCCTCCGTAAGACCAAGGCTTTGTTAGTCCAACAGAATCTCCAGTTAAAGCCACCCTGCCTCTTTGCATCTTAGTTAGCCTGTTAGGTATTAACTGGGAGAATACGTTCTTAGGCTTTATCTTCATTCTTTTACAAAGGTTATTAAATTCATTTTTAGCAGTATCTACTCTGTCGTAGACGCCGTATTCTATTTCATTCTTTCTAGGTATTACCCAACTTATACCGTTCGGTAAAGGATAAACGTCAATTATGTCATTTTTCGGTTTCTTTTTTATTCTCATATAAACTCCTAGTATGAACAATGGATCCTTTATTCCTATGCTTCTCCTGACTATAGAGTTGTACCCATCACTCCCTATCAGATAATCAAATTCGTGGACCTTTCCAGAAGCAGATATTTGTGGTTTTTTATTTTTAATGTAAAAAACTTTCTTTACCTCGCTATTTAGATTTATTCTTGCTCCATTCTGCTTTGCCAATTCAACTATATAGTTATTTAACAACTTCTTATCAACAACAATCATCTTTGGATAGAATTTTAACTTTAAATCTTTCTTAGGAAAGTGAATTATAAGCTCTTCTATCTCGTTTATTATCATGTCGTTCCTTTTTGGAACAAAATCCCATATCCTTTCTGATATAAGTTCTGAGCAAGGTTTTTCACCTATGACGCTGTTTCTCTCAAAAACTTCTACTTCATTTTCTTTTGAAAGTTTCCAAGCTAAATATGCACCGTTTACTCCACACCCGACTATTCCTATTTTCATATGTTTCACGTTTTAATTAACAATAAATACCTTTAAATTATATGTCTTTTTATGAATTATAAAAAAATGGCTTTATTGCCATTAGCTCTTTTAGTTATTTGTACTATTTATCTAATATTTATTACACAAACTA
>Ga0172365_10003661_pt1 | contig 11413 bp, 13 predicted proteins | sample LakKivSesite48cm_FD_114535 | JGI IMG/M metagenome (GOLD analysis project Ga0172365, IMG submission 114535) | Sediment microbial communities from Lake Kivu, Rwanda - Sediment site 48cm | ecosystem: Environmental > Aquatic > Freshwater > Lake > Sediment | place: Rwanda: Western Province, Lake... | reverse complement strand
TCGAATTATCATATCAATAAAGTGCAGAATATGCTAAACGGTCGTCCCAGACGGGTGCTAAACTGGGAAACACCTTACGAGGCATTTACCAAAGTTGTTGCGTTAAAAGCTTGAGACCAAGTAAGTTTTAATTGAACAAAAAACACATCTACTGGGGTAACAAAAATATTGAATTAGTGAGTTAAAAAATTAGAACTTATCCTAGAATAAAACTTAGTTTGAAATGAACCCTATTTTATTCCAATCAGCTAATCCACCTCGCTTTTGCCTATGCAAAAAGTCAAGAGAATTAGAAATTACTTTGTGGGCGTATTTTAAATTCAATAAGTTTACATCATTATTATAGCATAATTATAGCATAATGATTCAACATCGCTTTACCTGAAGTACGTTTTTTTGTCAATAACCTCTAGGAATTTTAAAGTAAATAGCATGAATGCTCTTTATGAAATTGAAAGAAAATAATTTTAAGTCGCTTTCCAGATCACTTTGCCTTTATTTGCTTCGTTTATATTGATTTTGGAGTGTCAGATAAGAAAAGTTCCAGGTTCCAGTGCTGGGCTTCTATCTTCTGATCATACCGATTCAATTGAATTGTTTTGATAGGCTTAAAACCCAACTTCGCTGCTACCCTTTGTGCTCTTTTATTTTCAGGATCAATCAATGCATTGACATTTTTTATGCCAAGCTGTTTAAAAAGATTGTCTAAAATCGGAATGCACGCTTCTACTGCCAATCCTTTTCCCCAAAATTCAGGAAAAAGAAGATAGAATATTTCGGTATTGGCATTCTCCCAATCCATTTTAAAGCCACAACCACCAATGAACTGGAGTGTTATTTTGTCAAAAACAGAATATAATAACCATGCTTGGGATCTGAAATCATCCTTCTTCCGGGATACCTGTTGTAAAAAATCCCGAATCAGTTCTGGCCTGGAAAGAAAAGAGGAGGCTCCCAAAAAGGAATGAACCATTGGATGGCTCAATAACCGATGAAATTGGTCAGCATCAAGAGGTTTAAATAAGCAAACTTGAAGGTGTTTGGTGTAAAAACAATCACTTTTTTGCAAGGAATTCTTTTTATTCTTCTCCTTCCCATTCGGCATAAAAATGCTGCAAATATTGTTCTAAAAATTGATGTCTGCCACAAGCTAACTTCTTACCATAAGAAGTATACATGAAATCTCTCAGTTTCATTAATTTCTCATAAAAATGATTTAGTGAAGGAGCATTCGTCACCTGATATTCCTGCTGGGAAATATCAGGGTCAGGAGGGACATTTGGATCGTAGATTGCCCTGTGATAGTACCCTCCATAGGTAAAAGCACGTGCAATGCCGATAGCTCCCATAGCATCTAGCCGATCTGCATCGCTCACCACCATAAATTCAAGTGTCTTTACATTTTCAGGTATCTTTTTTTCTCCAGGAAGAGTTTTCATAAAAGAAATATTGGTACTAATATCTATAATTTTTTGTGCAAGGTCCGAAGAAAGTTGTAAGGTGCCTAAGAATTCCCTCAAAATATTGATTCCCTTTTGTTCATTCCCCGGAAAAAACTTATAATCGCTAATATCATGGAGCAAGGCAGCCATTTCTACCACAAAAGAATCGGCTTTTTCCTCCGTGGCAATCTTTAAAGCCAATTTCCTAACTCTCTGAATATGCCACCAATCATGTCCGGTAAAATCATTTTGATTCATCTCACGAACAAAGTCGATTGTTTTCTCGATCATTTGCTGTGAACTCAGTTTCTTTTTTTCAACCATATGATCTATAGACCTCAGGATCCTGGTTTAATAACGGTAAGCTGACCAAAAATAGTATTTGCCTCAATATCTAAAAAAGGTTCCTGTTTTCCTATTTCTCCAAAATGGTATTCGGCTGAACCGACAAATCTCACCGAATGCTCGGGAATCTCTGCATTGCCGAATACCACGCTCGCATGAATAACTGAAGGAATCCCTGGATTGAGAATGAGCTTCCCCGAACCAAAAATAATATTAATTTTTATCTTCTTTGTTGTTTTCAATAGAGTTAAATCATTAAGATCAATAATCCCTTCGGCAAAAATAACGTTTTTCTCTGAAAATGGTTCAGTTAAATCAATTCTTCGATGGTCAAAAATAACTTCATGGTTCCCGCCAAATTGCCCAAACAGCACGATCACTCCCAAAATAACCAATACCACACCGGGAAACAACCGGTAAAGGCTTATTTTAATTCCCAGTAGGTTCGCCAATAATAAGACAATACCTAAGATTAAAAAAATGATTCCAATAGCCGTATTCACAGTTATTCTCATTTTCTTGCACCTTTCTTTTCATTTTTTTGGATTTTCAGTGAACTCTCATAAAAATACAATCGTGAAAATGATCGCATTATTTTCAAGAAGTCCAACAGTTTCAGCTTTAAGCCAAAGCTATCCATATTTTAACATACTTTCATCAACATAAATCTGCGAGCATTCCCTGGTAAAAGCTATTTCTTCTTCCATAAAACACAGAAAAAGCCACCTCGCCTTTTCAAAGAAAATTCTTCTTCTTTCCTTAGGCTAATTTCAGAATCCGGAATATCTGGGGGTATAAAAAGACATTCTTTGGTGGTAACCAGATCATCTTTTCTAAATTTGATCAGGTCTTCCGGAGATTTAAAGGATGCTTTTTTAAAGACCGGAATAATTTTTTGATACTCCGGATCCTGATATAATCTTCCCCACTCACTTTCCCGATTGATGCTCCCAATGAGAATATTTCCTCCACCTTTGCATACCCGGAACATCTCAGAGATCATTTTCTGGGGATGAACAATAAATTCAACGGTAGCCATTGATATAACTCCATCAAAAAAATGATCCGGAAATTCAAGATTCTGACAATTCATCTGCCTGAAGTCAATATCGACCTTTTCCTTTTTTGCTTTTTCACGGGCAATTGTCAACATCTTTTCCGAAAGATCAATCCCCGTGACAAATGCGCCTTTTTGAGCGATTTTAAGGCAAAAAATTCCCGTACCGCATCCAATATCCAGAATACGCATACCCGCCTTAACTTTAAAAAGTTGAAATGCACAATTCGTTTCTACCTGATCGGCATGTTTCCCGATTCTGGTTTGATACCATTGGTCATAATTTTCTGCCCCTTGATCAAATATTGCCAATCTTTTCTCCTTTCATGACAAACTGGATAAAATATGTTTTTTAATCCGATTAAATTGAGAAGATGTGACGATCTCTCTTTCTCTTGGTTTTAATAAAGGTATTGATACTTCATCCTTGATTTTTGCCGGTCTCTCGGTAAGGACGTAAATTCGGTCAGAAAGATAAATAGCCTCTTCAATATCATGGGTAACAAAGAGTACGGAGGCCTCTATTTTTCCAATGACTTCCATGAGCCATGTTTGCATTTTAGACCGGGTAATCGCATCTAAACCGCCAAATGGTTCGTCCAAGAGTAAAATGTCTTTTGAGAACATGTAAGTCCTTAACAGGGCAGCCCTCTGACGCATACCACCCGACAACTGAAAAGGATATTTATATTCAAAACCTTCTAATCCGAACAGCCCAAAATAGGGAGCCACTTTTTCCCGTGACTCCCGAACATTTAAACCCCGTATAATCAATGGCAATGCAGCGTTATCAATCACCTTTTTCCAGGGTAATAGCAAATCCTTCTGGTAACATATAGCTGACGTGCCCGGATTCGCCAGTATAATCTTGCCCATCGATATAAATTTTTCCCTCGTCGATGGGCACAATCCCGGCAATCATATTAAAAATAGTACTCTTTCCACATCCACTTGGACCGATCAAAGTAACAAATTCACCTTTATCCAGGTGAAAAGAAATATCCTCAATGATGGGCATTCCCTCATAGTTTTGTCTAAAGTGTTCTACTTTAAGTTTAATCCTTCTTCTCCTCTCCAGGCAAAAAAGCGTTACTAAAAGATGTTTTTACATCCAACATTGTTTCAATCAGTCCGCGTTCAACCATCCATCGGGCATAATCCTCCCACCGTTTTTCCTCCATGACACCCCAGGATGCTGCATCTGCCAAATACTGATCAGCCAGGTACTTCTGACTTGCTATCGCAATATCTGGATCGATTTCCGGGGCATGCTTCAGCAGGTCTTGTACGGCCGATATAGGGTTTTCTATGCTATACTGATAGCCCATCTGGGTTGCCTTTAGAAATTTTCGGATGAATTCAGGTTCTTTCTCCACTAGTGCCTCCCTTGCAATGATGACCGGGGTATAAAAATCGAGTTCAGGAGCATAATCCTGTAAGAGGATAAAATGAATGGGAAAGTTTTTCAATTCTGCAGCCACTCCATCCCATCCGTAATAGATCCACGTGTAATCAACGTATTCTTTTACAGCAGTAAAGAAGTCGATCGCACCGATGGTCACGATTTCAGTCTTACTAAAATCTGCCTGATCTTTCTCCATCAGTGCTTTAATCATCGCTTCTTCTACCGGAGAACCCCAGCCACCATATTTCTTTCCTTCAAAATCACGAGGTCCTCTGATTCCCTTGTCAATCGGTGAAGCAAAACCAGAAGTATTATGTTGAATAATGGCAGCGATGGCAACCACCGGCAAAGGTTCAGCTGCAGTTCTTGCAAAGGTAACCTGTTCCTGATAACTGATACCGAAATCTCCCTGACCTGCCGCGATTAACCCGGCAGGTCCACCTTCTGAAGGCTGTATAATACTGACTTCCAAACCTTGTTGCCGATAAAATCCTCTTTCAATTGCCACATACATTCCGGTATGATTGGTATTGGGAACCCAATCAAGTAATACGGTAACTCTCCGTAAAGCCTGTTCTTGATCAGCATTTGCGATACTGGAAAATGGAAAGAATAGCAGGAATGCTACCAAAAGAATTATCATGAAACGATAAAATCTCAATTTTATAAACATCGTTTATCTCACCTCTTCTATCGAACTGTTCTTTTCCAAGGCATGACCAGGAATTGTATAAATTCAATCATGCCAAATAAAACGATACTCATTAAAATGATAATTAAGATTACCGCAAAAACTTTATCCAAGGCAAAAGATTGCCTTACTCTGGTCATGTATACCCCTAATCCGGATTTTCCACCCATCCACTCTGCGATCACTGCCCCGATAATACTGTAAGTAGCAGCAATTTTAAGACCTGAAAAAAAACTTCCCAAAGAGGATGGAAACTTGGCTAAATAGAACACATGCCAGCGACCGGCTTTCATTGACTTCATTAAGTTTAAGACATCCTGATCCAGCGAAGCTAACCCTTCCAAGAGGCTAACGACAATGGGAAAGAAACAAACCAACACCACAACCATGATTTTCGGGAGCAGACCAAATCCAAACCACATGACAAAAAGCGGTGCCAAAACCATGATCGGAACTGTTTGAGAAACAACCAAAAGTGGCTGTAAGGCCTTTCTAACAATCATAAAATTATCCATCATGACCGCTAGAATCATCGCGAAAATAATCGCTATGACAAGACCTGTTGATGCTTCCTGTAGAGTAATATAGATATGTTCGGTAATCTCCGGGAAGATTGAAATACCGACTGTAATAATATCTGTCGGAGAGGGTAAGATATAGCGAGCAATCATACCCAAATCTACAATCATTTGCCACAAACAAGTCACAAAGAGAATAAACAATATTGGAATGGATTTATCTCTGATATTTTTCCACTTTTTCATCAATGGTGACACCCGTCTTCTTGTAATCGATTTTAACCAGGGAGATCACCCTGGATGCTCCTTCGACAATACAAATTTCTTGTGCTTTTTTAACAATTAAAAATAGTTCGTCTAATTCCCCTTCCATGGTTGTTTCCATGGGACCGACTTGATACTTCACACCGCAAGAATCAATGTAGGCAATCACCTGGTCAACGACATGGTATAACTTTTCTTCCGGAACATAGGGTAAAACCTGCAAACCGAGAGTAATTTTCGCCATTTCATCCTCCAAAAAAAATTGCCACTACCTGAGTCACGGTAATGGCATAAGGGTTATTATTCATTTAAAGGTTACTTCCCTCCGCTAGAATTACCTAGGTCAGGTTAAGGGGTCAAAGCAGAATGCTTTTTCTCAGCAAAGAGCTCCCCCAGTAACATGATTCTGTTACAAATCATTGCAAGTTTATTATAACACTTCTATTATTTTTGTAAAGAAACACTGCTTAAGAAATGATTGAATTCTATCTATCCGATGGAAAAATTCTCACTGCAATAGAACTATGAACGTATTCACTCATCTTAAATCATAAAAAGTTAATCATAAAATTTATTCTTCGCTGAAATATCTTTCTGTAATGATTTTGTCCTCTGTAAAGAAATTTACAATGGCTTTACCCTGGGCTTTGATATCTGCAAATTGAGATTCCTTCATTCCGCCAAAAGGCAAATAGGCCACAGGTGCAGGGATGCCAATATTAATCCCAATCATACCTGCTTCAACTTCCAATTTAAATTTTCGGGCATAATACCCATTCTGAGTATAAATAGAGGCTCCGTTGCCATATCGATGATTATTAGTGATTTGAATCGCTTCATCCAGAGTATCTGCTCTCATTATGGATACGACCGGTCCGAATATTTCTGTATCATGGATCTTCATTCCAGGTTTAACATCTGTAAATACAGTAGGTCCAATAAAATATCCTTTTTCACTTCCCTGAACTACAATCCCTCTTCCATCTAAGGCAAGGTAAGCACCTTCTTTGATACCCTCCTCAATCATGGATAATATAAAGTTCTTAGCCTTTTTGGATATGACAGGACCCATAACTAGCGGTTCATTAATGAAATTAGGATCGAGTGGGTTTGCAACAATAATCTTCTTTGAATCTTCAATAAATCTTTCGCATAAGGTTTTATAAATATTACCTACTCCAATAATCACTGATGCAGCCATACATCTCTGCCCAGCACAACCATAACAAGAAGTAGTAGCATTTCTAATTACCTGGTCTAATTTGGCGTCAGGCATAACCACTAAATGGTTTTTCGCACTGCCCATTGCCTGAAATCTTTTATTAGTCTGAGCACATCTCTCTGCAACAATTTTACAGGTACCCACAGAGCCTACAACTGACACACCCTTTACTCTAGGATCATCTAAAAAAGCTTCTGCTACTGTCTTATCTCCATTCACTAAGTTAAAAACTCCAGAGGGTAGGCCAACCTGATCTATGAATTCTGTAATCATCTGCATAGTCATAGGAACTTGTTTTGATGCCTTAACAACAAAGGTGTTGCCGGTTGCTAAAGCATAAGGAATAAACCAGAAGGGTACCATAGCCGGAAAATTAAAAGGAGCAATCATGGCAAACACACCTATAGGCAATCTTAAAACTTCCCCATCGATATCAAAGGATGAACCGATGATTTTGTCCCCCTGTTGAAGAATAGGCATTCCAGCTGCAACTTCAATATTTTCGTAAACCCGCTTAAACTCAGCTATGGCATCAGGTATTGATTTCCCCATCTCAGCAACAAGTGTACGTGCCAGTTTATCCTCATTTGTCCTGAGTAGTTCATTCAGCTCAAAGAGGTACCTTACCCTCCGGGCTACAGGTGTATTGCTCCATCCAGGATAAACTCTGGCTGCCGCATCAATCGCATCGTTAGTTGCTTCAGTGGTAGAAAGTGGCACTTTTGCTAATATTTCCCCTGTAGCTGGATTTTCGACATCCAGATAACCTAAATTTTCAGGATCTATCCACTTTCCACCAACATAGTTCTTCAATAACTTCACTTGATTTTTTGGTTTTTCTAAAATTGTCATTTCCTTTTATTATCCTTTCATTTTTATATTAAGAATTTATTATTTGTTACTTTTACTAACTTAATTGCTTTTCAAAAATAGAAACATATCTACAAACTTTGGGTTTTATTTGGCTATATGCAATCCTTATATACTTTCCCCCAGTAATTACTTATCGATGCTTCATTCCAGATGCCAATAAAGATATTTTGCAATCAGCTTGCTGCCTCCCAACTATTTTCTTAGTTTCTCCTCAACATTTTTGCATCCTTCAATATGTTAGTTTATCAGGTTAATTTTTAATAATCTTCTTTTGTGAGCAATTGTTTTCCTTCCTGACATCCAAAACCTTGCTATTTTATAATGACTATTTTTTATTTCTTTTTCGTCCTAATACCTTTTTTGCAGCAGTAACAATATCATCAACGGACATGCCGAAATGGTCCAACAAATATTCTGGGTTAAGACCTGTCTCAACAAAGATATCATTTATACCAATGAACTCCATCGGAATTGGGTAGGTCTGGCTGATATATTCTGATACAACTGATCCTAATCCACCAACAATAGAATGCTCTTCTGCTGTGACAATCGCACCTGTTTCCTGTGCGGCTTTCAAGACCAAGTTTTTATCAAGCGGTTTTATCGTGGACATGTTAATTACTCTGGTTTGAACTCCATCCTGATCGAGCTCTCGAGCTGCTCTCAAACTTCTTTCTACCATTACACCTGCAGCAATGATGGTCAGATCGCTTCCCTTAGTGATAACTTGTCCCTTACCAATGCTTACTTCATGTGAATCACTCAGGACTACGGGTGTATCTGATCTGCTTAAACGAAAATAAACCGGTCCATCCCATTCTGCAACTTCCTTAAGCATTTTTCTAACTTCAATCGCATCTGCGGGAACAACTACGGTTACATTCGGTATTGATCGCATTACTGCAATATCACATATAGAATAATGAGTAGCTCCGTCTTTATAATCAGATATTCCAGCATAGCTACCCACTAATTTAACGTTTGTATTCGAATAACCTACACAAGTCCTAATCTGTTCAAAAGAACGTAAGAGTAAACTGGCAAATGTATTAACAAAAGGAATGAATCCCTCTAAAGCAAGTCCTACTCCTACATTAACCAGACATTGTTCAGAAATTCCCACATTGAATAATCTTTCTGGAAATCGTTTTTCAAAAAAATCAGTTTTTACCGAGGAGGATACATCAGCGACCACCACGACTACTTGATTATACTTAGTACCACAATCTACCAGTGCTTCTCCATATGCATTCCGGACAGACATTATATTACTCATTTTTTCCTCCTTTCAGTTCTGATATGGCCATTTTATATTGTTCATCATCAGGAGCTACCCCATGCCATTTAGCTTCGTTCTCCATGAAAGACACTCCTTTACCTTTTGTAGTATGAGCAATAATAATAGTGGGTTTATTATGAATTTCTTTAGACAAATCAAGTGCTTTTAAAATTTCAGATATATCATGACCATCAATTTCAATTACAGCAAAATTAAATGACTGCCATTTTTTTACAAATGGCTCCAGAGGCATGATTTCATGGCATGCACCATCTAATTGAACATCATTATAGTCAACAATAGCAGTGATATTAGATAGATTATACTTTGAAGCCATCATCGCCCCTTCCCAAACAACACCACCTTGGCATTCCCCATCTCCCATTAAGACATAAACATGCCATTTGGCATGAAGAAGTTTAGCTGCCAAACCTAGACCGCCAGCTACTGATAACCCTTGTCCTAAGGTTCCTGCTGTCATATCCACACCAGGGGTTTTCAATCGGTCCGGATGGCCTTGTAGACGACTGTTTGGATGACCCCATGTTTGCAATTCTTCGACCGGGAAAAAACCTCTTCGGGCTAAAGCAGCATATAATATCGCTGAAGCATGGCCTTTGCTTAGGATAAAACGATCTCTATCTTTCCAATCTGGGATCTTAGGGTCAACTTTTAGATAATTGAAATATAGTGTGCTTATGATTTCTGCGCAAGAGAGAGAACCACCTGGATGACCTGCTCCTCTTTCATGGATCATTTTTAAGGCATCCAACCTAAGTTGGTTGGCTAAATCGCTTAATCTTAAAATTTCATCTTCCGGGTAATATTTCATAAAATCTCCTTGGACTCAAATGATATACATTCCAGTACACATTAGACTGTTATTTATAAAATACCTCCTGTCTATCCCATAAATGCACCACCATTGACTGGCAATACTTGCCCAGTAATCCAACTTGCTTCTTCTGACGAGAGAAATAATACTGCATTAGCAATATCCTGGGCTGTTCCTTGCCTTATAAAAGGGATTGTGGCTTTTAACCGGTCAGATATTTCCTTAGTAAAACTTTCCTCTAGCATGGGGGTTATGATTGGCCCGGGGGCAACGGCATTAACATTAATCCCCTCCCCAGCTAATTGATAAGCCAAATTTCGAGTTAATCCAATAATCCCTGCTTTAGAGGCTGCATATTGTACTGAAACTGGCCTGCCTGTCTGTCCTGCAATAGAAGAAATATTAATAATCTTCCCATAATGATGATGAATCATGTTTTCTACAAATGCCTTACAAAATAGAAAAGCACTTTTTAGATTAATATCAATCATCTTTTCCCAATCCTGTACTGGCACTTCCTGAATAGGAAGTGATTGCGCAATTCCCGCATTATTAACTAAAATATCAATTTTATGGAATTCTTCTAAAATCTTCTTTGATATTTTTAGAACATCATCCTTATTGGAAACATCTGCTACATATGAAAATGCCTTAAATCCTTTTTCGTTTAATTCAGAAGTAAACTGTTCTAATTGTATCCGGTTAATATCTACTAAAGCAATTTTATGTGTTCCCTCCCGCAAGAAGGTACGAATAATAGCTTGTCCAAATCCACCAGCAGCTCCAGTAACAATAGCATTCCTATCTTTTAATCTCATTTCCCCTCCAATGCTAGTTTTATTTCTTTTAACATTGTACAAATATTTTATCTTTAAACAAAAAGTGTAAAAATACTTTCAATAAGTGAAATGCTCAAATCTATTTTTTGTAGTATACTCAGAATAATTAATATTCTATATTTATCCTGATAGAGCATTCTGAAATATTTTTAAAGCATCTTCTTCAGATACTGTACGGGGATTGCCAGCCAATAATCTTTGGATTTTCATTGTTTCAGAAGCCATCAAGGGTAAGTCTTCTTTTTTGATACCAAAGGAAGAGATATTAGGTATACCCACATCCTTGCACAATTCTTTTACAGCTTTGACTGAACTTAACGCTGCTTCTCGATCGGATAATCCTTCAATATTTTCACCCATCAGAATGGCAATGTTTCTGTAAATCTCGAAATTACTTGTAGCATTAAACTCCATTACCGCGGGTAAAGTAGCTGCAATAGCGACACCATGAGGAGCATGAAATTTACCTCCTAAAGGAAATGACATGGCATGCACTACACCTAAACCTGCATTGGTAAAGCTTATACCTGCCATAAGGCTAGCTAAAGACATATTTTTTCTGGCTTCTACATTCTCTCCATTATTAAAAGCCTTCCTTAAATTGCCAGCAATGAGTTCGATTGCTTTTTCTGCAAAAAGGTCC
>Ga0172365_10003660_pt1 | contig 11414 bp, 9 predicted proteins | sample LakKivSesite48cm_FD_114535 | JGI IMG/M metagenome (GOLD analysis project Ga0172365, IMG submission 114535) | Sediment microbial communities from Lake Kivu, Rwanda - Sediment site 48cm | ecosystem: Environmental > Aquatic > Freshwater > Lake > Sediment | place: Rwanda: Western Province, Lake Kivu... | reverse complement strand
ATCTCTCTGCCTTTCCATTTCAACTGGTGAACGGGAGCTTATGGCTCGACGAAAAAGGTCGGCTTCTCCCAGGTTAAGATGAGCAAAGGCAGAAACTACCTGCATGACCTGTTCCTGATAAAGGATAACTCCATAAGTATCCTTTAAAATTGGTTTTAGTTTGGGGTGTAGATAAGTTATCTCTTCTTCTCTTCTTTTCCTTTTAAGATACTGTTCAGTCATTCCACTATCTAAGGGGCCTGGTCGGTATAAAGATAAGGCAGCAATTAAATCATTTAAATGGGAAGGGGAAAGTCTCCTTAGAAGAGAGGACATCCCCGAACTTTCCAATTGAAAGACTCCCAGAGTCTTCCCCTTTTGCAGGGCAGAGAAGGTGGCTTTATCATCAAGGGGAATTTTACTAAGGTTAATATTTATATTTTTTTCTTTTAACATTTCTAAAGTCTTTTTAATTACATTAAGACTGCGGGAGCCCAGAATATCCATTTTTAATAGACCTAAATCTTTGATAGATTCTTTTTCATATTGACTGACTATCTCCCCCTGGTTAGTTATTTCCAGAGGAACTATTTCGGAAAGTGGTCGGTCTGAGATTATTATTGAGGAGGCATGTACAGAGAGATGTCGGGGTTTTCCTTCTATGGTTTGAGCAAAATAGAATAATGACTTAAGAGGTTCTTGGTCTTGGGGAAGTTTTTGCAGTTCAGGTAAGTTTTTTAAAGAAGCACTTATTACTCCAGGGAAGGAGAATATAGGCATAAGTTGAGCAATTTTATTTATTTCCTGGGGGAGGAAGTCCAGCGCTCTTCCAGTATCCCGAATGGCGGAACGGGCGGCATAGGTGGAGATAGTACTGACATGGGTTACTCGATCACCCCCAAATCTCTTAAAGATATAAGAGATTACTTTCTCTCTCCCCAGCTGGCTAAAATCTATATCGATATCCGGGAGGTCTATTCTTTCCGGATTGAGAAATCTTTCAAAGAAGAGTTGGTATTCTAAAGGATCTACTTCGGTGATATTAAGAAGATAAGAGACCAAACTGCCGGCTGAAGAACCCTTCCCCGGTCCCACCGGGATGTTATTTTGTTTGGCAAAACGGACTATATCTCGGACGATTAGAAAATATCCGGCAAAACCCATCTGGTTGATTATTTTTAATTCATATTGCAGGCGATTGGTAACTTCTGAGAAGGTGGTGGGATAATATTTTTTGAGACCTTCCAGGCAAAGTTTTTTTAAATAACCCTGGGCAGAATAAGAAGAGGGCAGAGGATAAGCCGGGAGGTGAATTTTTCCTAAATTAAGTTCTAAGTTGCATTTATCAGCGATTTCAATTGAATTCTGAAGAGCTTGAGGCACCTGGGAAAATATTTTCTCCATCTCTGGAGTGGATTTAAAGTAGTATTCATCAGTCTCAAGTTTTTGATGATAGAACCTTTCTTTTGTTCCCAAATTGGCAATTTTGTTTAATAGACGCTGAAAAGAGGCCTGTTTTTTTTCCAGGTAATGGACATTGTTAGTTGCCACTACAGGAATCTTTAACTTTTGTCCCATTTCTATCAGTTGGGAATTAATTTCTTTTTCCTTATCAAAGCCATGAAAGGATAATTCTAAATAAAAATTTTTTTTACCGAATATCTGTTGATACCAGCAAGCAACCTCTTCAGCTTGTTCGGTCTTCTCCTGCGAAAGAAGGAGGGGTATTTCCCCTTTGTTGCACCCGCTTAATCCAATAATTCCTTCATTATATTTAGCTAAAATTTCTTTTTCTATGGCTGGTATAGAGCCAGGATTAGAGAGATGAGCCCTGGTGATAATTTGACAGAGATTGCTGTACCCCTTTTTGTCTTTGACCAAAAGAGGCAGATGATATATCTCTCCGGATTCTTGATTAGTTTTAATTCTTACTTCACAGCCAATAATGGGCTTTATTCCTGCACTTTTTGCTTTTTTATAAAACTGAATGGTGCCATAGAGTCCATCATGGTCAGTTAACGCCACTGCTTTCATATTAAACTTAGTGGCTCTTTTGATTAAATCCTCAATACTGCAGAGTCCATCTTGCATACTATATTGAGAATGCACATGTAAATGTACCATATCCATCTTAAAACACCTTTCTAATAATTGACCAATTAACCAATTCACCAATTCTCCAATTCGCCGATTGACCAATTCACCAATTTATAGGACAGGCGTCTCGCCTGCCTATTAATATTCAGCTAAAAACTTGTAACATTTCTGCCAGCATCTCTTACTAACGACTATTCACTAACGACTAGTTTAGAACGTATGTTTGTATTTTAAAAATAAAAAAAATATAAGTGCTTTTTCTTCAACCTTCTTTCTCTATCTCTTTTATTTCTCCAGCCTTTATTTCTTCTCGAAGGAGGTTAATCAACATTAAGGCATTTTTGACTGCTTTAGCCTTATAATGATTGTTCATAAAGATATATTGGTCTTTAGTTTTTTCGGCAATCTTTTTTATTTTAGGTATCCATTCTCTTAATTCTTCTTCAGTATAGAGATAATCATATCTTTGATAGGCTTTTTCGTGTTCCCACCAGTTGGCCTTATTTCGACCGTGAAATCTAACATAACCCAGGTTAGAAGTGGTTTCGGCTACCGGAGGAATTAAACCTTTGAGCTGGGGTTGGTCCACACAACAAAAGCCTATGTCGTTATTTTTTAAAATTCTGAATATTTCATTATTTATCCAGTAAGAATTCCTAAATTCTACTACTAGAGGTATATCCCCCATCCTTTCTTTAAAGCGGAGAAGATAATCCCTATTGGAGGAGGTATTATAAAAGGAATAGGGGAATTGAGCTAACACACAAGCAAATTTACCTGCCTCCAGCAAGGGTTTTATAGATTCTTTAAAATCATTAAAGATTGTAGGATTTTCTTCCCGGCTATGGGTCATTTCTTGATTAGCTTTTACTACGAACTTAAAGTCAGCAGGAACTTTTTGTTGTAAATAATAAAAGGATGCCGGGTGAGGTATGCGATAGTAAGTAGAATTAATTTCGGTAACCTTAAACTTTTGGGCGTATAGTTTTAGCATCTCTTTTTTGTCGGTATTTTCGGGATAGAAGATTCCTACCCAATCTTTATAACTAAAACCAGAAGTACCGATGTATAGCATATTTACTATTTTTTTCCTCCCTTAAATCTTCTTAGAATTCCAATAACTTTACCCAGGATAATAGTGTCTTTGGTATTTATAGGTTTGTAAAGAGGATTAGAAGGTTGCAGGATAATCTGATTATCTTTTTTGTACAGTCTTTTTACAGTAACTTCTTCCTGATTTAAAAGAGCGATGACAATATCTCCATTGTCTGCGCTTTGCTGGGGTTTAACCATAACGTAATCTCCGTCAAGGATATGATCACCAATCATACTGTCACCTTCAACTTTTACCATAAAGCTTTCTTCACTGCCTGAAAGTTCTTCCGGTATAGGTATAATTTCGGTGATGTCTTTTAAGGCCCATAAGGGCTCTCCTGCAGCTACACTTCCCACTACAGGCACTTTCTGGGTCTGGGGTATAATTCTAATGGCTCGAGATCTCTCTTTCTCCCGATGGATATAACCTTTCTTTTCCAGGATAGTAAGATATTTATGGGCAGTAGCAGAGGAAGTTACCCCTATAGCTTTGCAGATTTCCCGAACAGTGGGTGGATAACCTCTCTCTTTAATTTTTTCTTGAATTACCCGAAGTGTCTTTTTATGGTTTGGGGCAAGTGAATCTTTTCGCAAAATTTTTCAACCTCCTTTAAAGAATTTAGATAATAACTTGCTATACTAGCATAATTTGTTGTCTGTTTGTATTATAAACTAAACGTATGTTTATTGTCAAGTCTTTTATAATTATTTCAAAATATTTTTAATAAAAGTTAAAAAGTTTAATATTTTTTTATTTTTATTGCCTTAATAGTTTAATATGATAAAATAAAAAATAAACAATTTCGAAAGTACTAAAGAGGTGATCTAATTGATTAAAATATTTACTATTATATTAATAATGTTTAGTGTTTTTTTAACTATCTTTATAGGCCGTGCAATTTCAGAAGAAGAGATTAAACTCCCCTCGCCTCAGTTAGAAGGAAAAATGTCAGTGGAAGAAGCTTTAGCCAGGAGGAGATCAAGAAGAGTATTTAAAGATTATTCTTTGTCTATGGAACAGGTCTCTCAACTTTTATGGTCTGCTCAAGGAATTACTGAAAAAAGAATAGGTTTCAGGACTGCACCCTCTGCTGGTGCTACTTATCCTCTGGATATTTATCTGGTAGTAGGAGAGGGCAAAGTAGACAATTTAAAATCTGGTATTTATCACTATAATCCTCAACATCATTCTTTAATTATTATATTAGAAGAAGATCAGAGAAGAAAATTAGCAAAAGCTTGTTTAAGGCAACAGTTTATTGAAGATGCCCCAGTATCTATAATTATAACTGCTGAATTTTCAAGAATAACTAATCGTTATGGTGAAAGGGGTATTTATTATGCCTATATGGAGGCAGGGCACGTAGGACAAAATGTGTATTTACAGGCTGAATCGTTGGGGTTAGGAACAGTGGTAATCGGGGCTTTTTATGAAGAGGAGGTCTCTAAAGTATTAAACCTTCCTGAATACCATATCCCTTTATACGTAATGCCGGTGGGTTATTATTAAGGAAAGAGGTAATAATAATGGAATTAATAGAAGCAATTAAAAAACGAAGGGGTATACGAAAGTTTAAATCAGATAAAATTCCCAAAGAAGATATTTATGATATTATTCGAGCAGCTACCCTTGCCCCCAGTGCTCATAATAAACAGATGTGGCGTTTTATTGCCATAAGTAATAAAGAAGTAATAAAGGAGATGAAAAGGGCAATCGTCAAAGAAATAGAGGAAATAAGCAACCGATTAGAAGTGGGAGAGGCAAAGACTAAAATCAAAGGTGTCAGGGCTTACTCTACTTTCTTTGTAAAGGCACCACTGGTTTTTGCGGTATTAGTGAAACCTTACCATTCTAAGGTAGATGAACTATTGAGGTTGGAAGGGTTAAAGAAAGGACAGTTTGAACCCTTACAGTCTCATGTTGAGATTCAAAGTGTAGCTGCTGCAGTGGAAAATTTATTATTATCTGCTACAGAAAAAGGTTATGGAACCTGCTGGATGTGCGGACCTCTAATTGCTGCATCAACCTTAGAAAAAATACTTCGGGTAGAAAAACCCTGGAAATTAATGGCTTTGATCCCAATGGGAGTTCCTAATCAAGAATTAAAACCCAAGATGGTAAAGAAAAGAGATGAGGTATTAGAGTTTGTTGATTAAATTTCTTACCATTACACCAGCCGAGATAAGTTTAAATATAAATTACTAAGATTAAATAAAATATATAATGTCTATTTTAAAAAGTGGGAGTATAACCACATGCGGGAAAACAAAAGACCCCACTTGCTTTACTTGAGCTAACCTCAAGAGAAGTGGCGAAAGGCAAATATATTCAGAAAGTGAAAGAATTTTTAGAAAATTTGAAAGAAGAGATAAAAAAATAAAATGAAAGTAAGCGAAGAAAAATTTGAAGGCTTAGTAGTAGAGGCAATAAATAGCCTTCCTGAAAAATTTAAAGAGAAGATGGAAAATATTGCTATAGCAATTGAAGATTTACCTTCCCAGGAACTTCTTATAGAGATGAAGATCAAATCACCTTATGGCCTTTTAGGTCTTTATCGAGGGGTCCCTTATCCCGGAAGAGGTATCTGGTATAGGAATGTTCTACCAGATAAGATTATTATCTTTAAAAAGCCTATAGAAGTACGCTGTAGAAATAAAGAAGATATAAAAGAATCTGTTAGAAGAGTTGTTATCCATGAAATTGGACATTACTTTGGTTTAGGAGAAGCAGATTTGCGAAAGATTGAAAAGGAGAGGAATATGAATTCTTAATATGATAGAACTTTCAGACAGATTAGAACCATTTATATGGAAAATACCTAAAGTTGAGCTGCATCTTCACTTAGAAGGAGCAATCCCCTTGCCCACCTTATTAAATTTTATCCAAAAAAGAGGTAAGGATAACTCCCTGAAGAATCTGGAAGACCTTAAAAAACGTCTGGTATATTCTAATTTTACTCAATTTATTAAAGTTTGGTTATGGAAGAACAGTTTTATTACTGAATATGAGGATTTTGAAGAATTAGCTTACCAGGTTTTGCAGAGTTTAAGTCAGCAAAGTGTGAAATATGTTGAGGCTTTTTACTCTCCTCGAGATTTTACTTTTAGAAATAAAAAAATATCTGCTTCTGGAATAACTGAAAGTTTGATTAAGGGTAAAAAAAGAGCTTTTGATGATTTTGGAATTCGGAGTGAATTGATTGTAGACCTGGTTAGGGATTATGGTCCACGTATGGGTATGGGCTTGGTGAAAGAATTAGCCGGTTATTTAGGTCTGGGGCTTATAGGTATTGGTTTGGGAGGTAGTGAGAAGTTATTTCCAGCAGGCCTCTTTACTAAAGTATATCGGGAAGCCAGAAATCGGGGTTTTCGGCTTACTGCCCATGCGGGTGAAGCAGCAGGAGCCAAGTCTATTTGGGCAGCCCTTGATGAACTTGGGACAGAGCGAATTGGTCATGGATTAAGGGCTTATGAAGACCCTCGATTAATTGATTATCTTAAAGAAAGACAGATACCATTAGAATTATGCGTAGTAAGCAATATTAAGACCCAGGTTTGTAAAACATTCAAAGAACATCCTGTTAGAAATTATTTTAAAGATGGATTAATGGTAACAATTAATTCTGATGATCCTACTATGTTTGACACTTCGATTACCAATGAATATTTAGTTTTAGTTCAAAAGTTCGGATTTAGTTTAGAAGAGATAAGAAAGATTAATTTAAATTCTATCGAAGCTTCTTTTATGTCTGATAAAGAGAAAGATTCAATGAGGGGAACTTTTAATAAAGAATGGGAAGAGCTGATATCTAAATATTTTAAAAGTAAAGAGAATAAGAAGTAGAGAAAAAATCAGGATGAAAAATAAAATAAAGAAGAAGATAGAATCTTTAAAAAAAGAAAAAATATTTTTAACCCATTCTTATTTTAAATATCCTCTACCTGAGGAGATGCTAAAGGATTTAGCTCAAGAACTAAAAGATATCAATCTTTATCCTTCGGGGGGAGAATATACTGAACTCCGACAGTTTTTAGCGGAATATGTGGGAGTAAAAATAGAGAATATTTTCCCCGCTAATGGTTCAGATGAAGTTATTGAGGTAGTTACCCGAGCTCATAAGGGAGAGGTCTTGATTCCCATCCCCACTTTTTATCAATATGAGGCCAGTGCTGACATAGAAGATTTGCCTAAAGTTTTAGTTAATTGTTTACAAGATGGCGAATATACCGTAAATTATTCTACTCAACAATTAAAGAGTGCTTCTTTGATCTGGATCTGTAATCCTAATAATCCTACTGGAACGAGAATCCCGAGAAAAAAGATTATTGATATTCTACAAAGGGCAGTGGGGATGGTGGTAGTTGATGAATGTAATTACGAATATTTGGGAGAAACTGTAGTTGACTTAATAGATGAATATGAAAATTTAATCATCTCCCGAAGTTTTTCTAAAAATTTTGGGATAGCAGGAGTGCGCTTAGGTTTTGCTGTTTCCAATCCACAAAATATAAGAAGGTTAGCCAGTTTCGGTCAGTACTTTAGAGTGAATAGAATAGCCGAAAAGGCTGCAGAGAAAGTTTTAAGACATTTAGATTATTATCAGGAAGTTTGGGAAAAGATAAAAAAAGCGAGAGATAAATTTGCTCAACAAATAAATAAATTGGGATTTTTTGCTTATGATTCAAAAGCAAATTTTGTTCTAATAGAGTTTCAGAATAAAAAAGAGACAGAAAGAGTTTGGAAGTATTTACAGGAAAAGGGTATTTATACTTTACCTGGTTGGGAGAAGGAGTTTTCTGGTTTGGGGGATCAATTTATTAGGTTTACTATCGGACAAGAATGGGAGATGAATAAGGTTATAAAAGTATTAACTGAATATCAATTCTCCAAAAAACTTAATAAATTAGAAAATTAAATAATCGGAAAATCGGTGAATTTGCAAATCGGTGAATTGACAAATTGGTGCCGAAGGGGGGAGTTGAACCCCCACAGGCATACACCTACTACGCCCTGAACGTAGCGCGTCTACCAGTTCCGCCACTTCGGCAAATTATTTTATTAAAAGATAAGACCAGGATAAGTTATTTACTACTAAATAGCATAAAGAAAACAAGTAATATTGTCAAGTTTTGTAATGGCTGATGAATTGAAAGTTGATTTAATTTTTTTAGAATTTTTATTGACAAAAAATATAAGATAGTGTATTATTTTTTTTAAAGAGACTTAATAAAGTCACTGGAAAAAGTAAGTTTATAAATAGAAGGTTAACCAAATGCAAAAGACCGGGAATCTGAAATTAATTCAAAAATTAAATAGATCTATTATACTTAAGACAATACGGCATTATGGTCCTATTTCCCGCAGTGAAATTGCTAAAAGGAATAAAATAAGCCCTACAACAGTGACTGCTGCAGTAAGAAAATTACTTCAGCAGGGATTGGTATTTGAGGATGGTGTAGGAGCATCCAGTGGTGGTAGAAAACCTATTCTTATTCGATTTTCTCCAGAAAGTCGATTTGTTTTCGGGGTTGCTATTACTAATTCCTCCATTAAAATTGCTGAAATGAATTTAGAAGCAAAAGTTCGCAGACAAAAGGTATTTCCTGTTTATAATCTAACTGGTAAATTAGTCATTGATTATCTTTTAAAGTCAATTGGCCAGTTTTTAGAAGAATATTCCGATTTAACCAAATGCATTGGGATTTCTATTATCTCTCCTGGAATTATTAATGTAGACAAAGGCATAATTTATGAAAGTACAAAATTGAGATTAAAAAATATTCCTTTGAAAGAAATGGTGGAAAAACAATTCAAACTAAAAACCTGGTTAGAAAATGATGCCAATGCAATTGCGTTAGCTGAAAAACGATTTGGAGCATATAGAAAATTTAAAAATTTAATTTATATTACAATTGGTGATGGAGTTGGGGCTGGGATTATAGTAAATGGATCTATCTTTCGCGGCTGTAGGGGAGGAGCAGGAGAAGTTGGTCATACAAGTATAGATAAAAATGGTATTCCCTGTGATTGTGGGAATACAGGCTGTCTTGAAAATTATGTAAGCTGGCCTGCTATCTGCTCTAAAGTATTGTCTTCTGTAGCACAAGGAAAACATACAATAATGTCGGAGTTAGTAAAAGGTGATATAAGTCGGATTACCCCCTCTATTTTTCATGATGCATTGAAAAAAAATGATCAATTAGCAAAAGAAATTATGAAGGATACTGCGGCATATCTTGCAACCGGGATTATTAATCTAGTTAATTTATTAAATCCAGATATAATCATTTTAGGAGGGAAGGTTGCTTATGATAATCAATTTTTACTTTCACAGGTAAAAAAATTGGTGTTTCAGAAAGCTTTAAATATTTTAACTGATAAACTAGAAATTTGCCCCACTTCTTTGGGAAAGGATTTTAGAGTAATTGCTTCAGTAACCATTCTTTTACAGGAGATATTTCATTTCTCTATTTCTTCTTGATTTAAGAAATTTTTATGGTTAAGATATATTATCTGTTAAAATATATGTTTTGTTTAATTAAAAAGACTATTGTTTAGGTTAAAGAAATAGAGATCTTCCTTTTATTTGGAGAAAGGGAGAAAAAAAGAAAGGAGGCTATTTTAAATAAAATTAATTCCAATATTTTTTCCAATTTCTTTATGTAAATAAAAAATAGGGGAGGATAAAAATGATGTTTAAAAAATTATTTTGTCTTGTTGTGGCTTTAGTATTTGTTTCTAGTATATCAATTTGTGTTTTTAGTCAAGAAAAAAAAGTGGAGTTAACGGTGCTTAATTATCTTGATATTACTTCTCCTGAAGCTAAGGCTTGGGATGCTACTGTGGAAGCATTTAATGCTAAATATCCTAACATCACATTGAAAATTGAAAATAGTTTTGGTGAGGCATACCATCAGAAACTTGCTGCACTGGCTGCTGCAGGAGATTTGCCTGATGTTATGTATCTGTGGCCAGGTGGACGAAGTGCGGAAATTTATAAAAATGAGCTTACTGAAGACCTATATCCATTTCTAGGCGCAGATAAAGATAAATTTGTTCCTGCTGCTGTTGCTCCCCAATGGGATGGTAAACTTTATGAGCTTCCTATTGGAATCACTGCAACCCATGTTATGTATGTTAATACTAAACTACTTATTGATCTTGGCCTTACCATGCCTAAGACCTACGATGAACTTGTTGCGATGGTGCCTAAAATAAAAGAAGCTGGCCTTTATCCTATTTTGATGGCTAATAAAGCTGCCTGGGTTATGCAGTCTTGTCTATTCAGCGCTTTGGTAGGAAGAATAGGTGGACAGGATTGGCTGGATGCATTAATTGCAGGAGAAGCTTCTTTTACCGATCAAGAGTTTGTTGATTCTCTTGCACTTGTAAAAGATATGTATGATACTGGTTTGCTTCCACCTCAAAGTATACAGTTAGAGTATGGAGATGGTCCAAACTTATTTGCAACCGGCAGAAGTCCGTTTATGATTGATGGAGATTGGCGAGTAGGCGCCATAGCTCCTCTTTTAAGTGAAGAGGAACAAGAAAATTTTGAGCTTACTGTATTTCCTGATATCGCAGGACAAGAAGGTGAGTCCGGTTCCACCTCTACTGTAGCAGCAACTGGTTTTGGTATGAAAGCAGGTCTTACGGGTGATAAAGCTGATGCTGCATGGAAATGGATTTACTTCTTTGCAGGACCACAAGCAGCAGAGATCAGATTAATCGAGCAAGGAATGATACCTACTTATATTATGGATCTCTCGGCTTATGATATATCGCCACTGGCAGTAAAAAGAGGAGCTTTCTATCCTGAACACAGTGGTACTTATGTACTTGATGATAAAATTACTGGTGAACCAATCAATATATTAAACACAGGTCTCCAGGAATTGGCATTAGGTAATACTACACCTGAAAAACTAGCGGCAGAAATAGAAGCTGCAAGATAGAAAAATGGATAATGGGCACCGTCTTTGCGGTGCCCATTAAATATATTATAGAAAGATAGAATATAAAAAATGGAAAAATTCAAAAGGGTATCGACATATATGATCTTTGTTTTGCCGGCTTTGGCTATTTATCTAGCAGTAATTGCATTTCCAATAATATCATCTGTGGGCTTGAGTTTTACAGATTATAATATTTATAAAAATCTGGCTATATGGACCGGGTTGGCAAACTATATAAAAATATTCAAAGACCCGGTTTTTTGGTTTTCAATGAGGAATAATTTTTT
>Ga0172365_10003658_pt1 | contig 11417 bp, 8 predicted proteins | sample LakKivSesite48cm_FD_114535 | JGI IMG/M metagenome (GOLD analysis project Ga0172365, IMG submission 114535) | Sediment microbial communities from Lake Kivu, Rwanda - Sediment site 48cm | ecosystem: Environmental > Aquatic > Freshwater > Lake > Sediment | place: Rwanda: Western Province, Lake Kivu... | reverse complement strand
CAGCACAGCCGTGAGAGGAATCCTATTAAAGGGAAATGGAATCGATGTGCTCTGGCCGCAAATTCTTGCCCTCTTTATCTTTGGAATCGCCGCCTCTGTCTTCAGCTCCCTCCGCTTCAGAAAGTATCTCGAATAGAGTCTTTATACTCTTTGTCGATGTTATCGAGCGAACTCTCAAGCAAGAGTGGGTAAAATTGTTCGTAGCCCAAAAAAGAAATTCTTATTAATTTTATTTTTTGCATCAGGTACAATAGATGGAAAATAGTTTAATATTCATTTTATTCAATTTGACTATTTTCTACTTAAAGATTATCTTATAAACAACTCATCATAAGGGATGATGATAAAGCGGCACAAATATGATATTTGAAATTTTTACAACACCAAATTTAATAAAAAGTGTTCAGATTAACAACCGCATCCCAGGGAAGTCTTTGTATAAAAAACATAAATTTTCTCAACACCAGAATAGGAATTTATTAAGGATTTCATTTCCTTTGATAGATATTATTTTCAATTGATATGTAATTTTCAAAAATTTGAGGACTTCAATGCCTACTTATTACGATATTCTTGGCGTTGAACAAAAAGCATCTGTACAAGAAATCAAAACGGCTTATAGAGAACTTATAAAACGATATCATCCTGATAAAAATCCCAATCAAGCGGAGGCTTTGAAACGAACTCAAATAATCAATGATGCTTATTCTGTCCTAAAAGATCCTATTAAACGTTCTGAATACGATAATTTGTTATTGTTGCAGAATTCATCTAAATTAACTGAGGAATATGCTCATGAGACTGAGGCTACTCAGCCTGAAATACCTCAAATCCGTTGTGAAAAATGCGGTAGACAAGACGTTACACTAAGAGTAACAATTTTTATAAGAGTTTTAAGCGTGATATTGATGACATATAAGCGAGGTTGGAGCCATATTTTATGTTCACGATGTAGAATTAAATATAGCCTTCTATTTAATCTCGAAAACTGGCTCTTAGGATGGTGGGGATTTCCTTGGGGACCTATTTATACGGTCGAAGCATTATTAAAAAACTTAGCTGGAGGTGTCCAGCCTCTTAAAAACAATGCAGACTTGTTTGAATTACTTTCTTATAATTTCTATCAGCAGAATCGCCATGCAGAAGCTTATAAGGTACTTCTCAAAAGTCATATAATTAAATCATCTAAAAAAAAAGAAGAGTTTTTAAATTATCTTTCACATTGTTCATCTAATAAAATTTCACTTTCTTTTGCGGATAGAATTTTATCTAGAAGTCCTGCCTGGTTTAATGTTCCTTTGCTCGCATTTCTTAGCCTTATTTCCTCTATTTTCATTAGGCTGCTAACCGGAAATAATAATGGAGAAATTTCTACACAATACGCCTCTTCATATTTAACTCACATTGAAAAGGCTAACACTCCAAAGAGAGGTTTCGATAGTATCGCTAAAACGATAGGCATTAATACTGATGACATTGATAATTCTATAAAAATAAGTAAACAGGCAATAAAATCTGTTGCATCCCATATTAAATCAAATGTCCCAATGTCAGGAAAAAAATATGAGGCAAATAAAATTATTTACAATTATGAATTTGATCGAAGCAAACTTAATGAATTATTAATTGATAAATATGCAGAAACAATTCGCACAGAAACTTCTAAAGTCTTTAATATTGTTAAATCGTCATCTCCCTCAATTGAAGCCAGTCTAGCAGAGCGAAAGGAAGAGAGTGAGAAACTTAAAATTTACCTAAAACAGCAATTGGACTTTTTAGCCTCAGCACTTTTTAATGTTTATATTCTTGAAGTCAGCATTGACTTTATAAAGCAATTCAACAAAGGATTCGTTTCTAACAAAACAATGGAAAATATCAAACAAATAGGGCAAGATCCCCTTCTTAAAAATTGGCTAACAAAAAGTAAACAAGGCGATCATTATTTTAAACTCTTAGCTTCATTAGAACAATTCGATAGCTATCAAAAAATACTTCTAAATTTAGATAAAAAAACAAAGTTGCTTGAGACGATCATAAATGATGAGAAAAATAAACTAAGTAACATTAAAGAACGTCTTAATTATTATGAATCTATAAATTCATATGAAGAATATAATTCACTTATTCCTCAATATAATTCCTTATTAAATTCTATTCAAGATAATATCAATAAATATAATTCTTCTGTTTCGAAGTATAATGAGTTAGTTGCAAACCTCACTATTAACTATCTTGATTCAGCTTTTAATGATTGCCTTGATAGTGATGTTCTGTTTACTGAATTTGAAAAGGTTAATTTTAATATCATGAGGTAAAGAAATAAATATGTCGCTTACGAAGAATGACATGAATAAGATCTTTTCAACAAAAAGCATATTATGAAGATTACCCCCATAAATTAAAAGTTTACAAATGAATATTAAGAATAACAACGAAACTTTTATTATTATTTGTCCAAATTATGAGTGTAAGCAAAAACTAAGGATACATAAATCAGAAAAAAATAAAAGATTTATTTGTCCAAAATGTAAGAAAGAATTTGTATGCCCATCAGAGGCTTCAATTAAAAGAATAACATCAAGATTTTTAAAAAACATTAAAACTCACCCCATCCTTTTCGGTTTGATTTTAACTTTTTGGACTCTTATTGAGCTGAATATGTATAGATGGAAAACGCTAAGTTTGAAAAACAGTTTCTACATCACTTTTTTTGCTTGGTCCTGTGGCTTATTGGAACATGGCTTATTGAAAGTTTTAAAGAAAAAGGGACAAAATGGTATTATCGGAGATGGTTCGTTCTCTTAATGTTAATTCTTATTCCTCCTCTTGGGATAACTTTATTATGGGCAGGTTCAATATTTAAACAAGCCACGAAAATAGTATTAACTTTTGTCTTTGGTCTTTTGTTTATAAGCAGCGTATTAACGCAAACAACTAGAAGATTTCATTTTTCACCTGAAAAGGAGATTGCGGGCTTGATTAGAGCTCCAAAGGAAAATATATTTATTAAATCAGCATCTGATTTAGTTAAGAAAAGCTTCCAATACGTAATTTTAACCAATCAAATCCCCATTACAGATGTAAACCTAACTATCACACAAATTGTTCAGAATTGTGGAGATTCAGTTGTGTTAGTTAAATCTATCGACAAAGAAGGTCAAGAAATCGGGCTTGGAAGTGGATTCCTGGTTACCAAAGATGGTGGAATTATTACTAATTATCACCTCATTGAGTCAGCTTTCAGTGTTACAATCGAACTCTCAAATGGAAAAACTTATACTTCAGTATCATTTATTGGAGGAGACCCTTCTTTAGATATAGCAGTTTTAAATATAGATTCAAAAGGTGACCAGTTTTCACCCTTAATTTTAGGTGACTCTGATCACCTCAAAGTTGGCGAGAAGGTTGTAGCTATAGGAAATCCGTTTGGTTGGCGCAATTCGATTTCAGACGGTTTAATTAGCGGTATACGTGAAATTGATGGTTTAAGCCTTTTACAGATTACTACTCCGATCTCTCCTGGAAGTAGTGGTGGTGCGCTCCTAAATATGAGAAGTGAAGTAATTGGGATAACAACTTTAGCTTCGCTCTGGGGAGCTCAAAATTTAAATTTTGCAATTCCAATTAATTCTCTTAAGTCGCTTGTTAAGAATTGGACTATGAAATAAATTAATATAAGAGGAAGCCAAATTCCCAAAGCAGACCTCGCTCCAGGTCATCCTGGACGGAACAGACGCCAACACAGCCACGATCATCGCCAGCTACATCTCACAGCTTATAGCTAAATATTCAGAAAATATTTTTACCGAGATAAAAGGCCAAATGGCTCTGGGCATGGTCATTCCCCAGCCAAGAGTCTGGTACAACCCGAATTTAAAAAGCTCGGTCTTCATGGTTCCCGGCGTCATCTGCCTCATCCTTCTCCTGACAACTCTTATGCTGACTTCGATGGCCATCACCAAAGAGAGGGAGATGGGGACTCTGGAGCAGCTTGTCGTCTCGCCGATAAAACCTTATGAGCTCATCCTGGGCAAGACGATTCCTTTTATCCTGATCGGACTGGCTGATGTCACTCTGGTCGTTTCTGCCGGAAAACTCATCTTCGATTTGCCCATCAGAGGAGGCCTTCTTCTTCTATTCGGAGTCTCCCTTCTTTTTATTCTGACGACTCTGAGCTTCGGGCTTTTCATCTCGACTGTCTCCCGGACCCAGCAGCAGGCAATGATGAGCGCCTTTTTCTTCGTGGTTCCGGCCATGCTTCTCAGCGGAGTCTTTTCTCCGATTGAGAACATGCCCAAAGCCGCTCAGTACATCACTCTTATTAATCCTTTGAGGTATTTCAGCACAGCGGTGAGAGGAATCTTATTAAAAGGAAACGGAATTGCCGTGCTCTGGCCTCAGATTCTTGCCCTATTTCTCTTTGGAATCGCTGCCTCTGTCTTCAGCTCCCTCCGGTTCAGAAAATATCTGGAATAGAGTCAAATTTTCTCCAATTGACATCTTTTTGAGTCATGATTTATATTTCCTCACGATGGCTGAAGGGGCAAAAAGAAATCAAAAAAAGAAACCGGATAAAGGAACGGATTTTATGAGAAAATTCGCTTTTATAATATTTATTTTATTTCTTATTTCTAACTGCGTGCAGAGGCAGGATAAAATCGAAAAGATTGTGGAAGATGGCGTGGATGTAGTTATCAATCATCTGGAGCCTTATAAGCTAGAGGGGATGAAGGCCTCCCTGACTCTTGAGCAGGAAATGGCCATCGACACCGAAAACGACGAAATCGCAAAAATAGGGTTGGTGGATATGGAGACGTTTGATATCGATGAGGAAGGAAAAATCTATATCATACGCTGGGCCAGCAATGAAAATTTTGTTTACAAATTCGACAGTAAAGGGAAATTCGTGAAATCCTTTGTCCACAGGGGCCAGGGACCCGGAGAGATCGAGTGAGGTGGTTCGGTGATGGTCATCGGGGATAATGAACTCAATATCAGAGATCCGGGCAAAACAAAATTTTCAGTCTACAATACCGAAGGAGAATTTTTACGAGATATGTCGTTGAACTCGCATATCAGCATCCTTAAAATATTCGACAACAAAAAACACTTAGTTTTCTGGCAGGATAACTTCCCGCCGAACATAGAAAAGTTTATCAATCATCTAGGCTTGTGCGAATCAGGATTTGAAGATATCAAGGAAATCTATACCTATAATTTTCCCAATGTTATGGTTGTCGATAAAGTTTATGCTCCTGGAAATTTTTGGATCGATGGAGCCTCCGCACATCACATATTCATCGGAGATGGCGAGTTCGGTTATGAGATTTTAGTTTTCGATTTGGAAGGGAAGATGATCCGCAAGATCAGAAAGGAATATGCCCCCGTCGAGCTCTCGGAAGAGTATAAAAGAAATTTTTTCGAAAGGAGAAAGAAAAGCCCGGTTCTGCATAAATATGAACTCCGCAAATACTTTCCGCCTTTTCAATATCTTTTCACAGACGAAGAGGACAGGATATATGTAATGACCTATGAAAGAAGCACAAGCCCGAATGATTGGATTTTTGATATTTTTACTCCCGAAGGCGTTTTTTTCGGAAGAGTTCCGGTTAAAAGCCGCATGGATTCCCGGCAGATCTCAATAAGGGCAAAGCACAATCGTATCTATACCATCTGTGAAAAAGAAAGCGGCTATAAAGAATTAGTTGTTTATAAGATGAAGTGGGAATAGTCGACGCTATCAGCAGCACCTTTTCTATCAGCAATTGGGATAGGTGGGGCCAGACGCCAACACAGCCACGATCATCGCCAGCTACACCTCGCAGCTTATAGCTAAATATTCAGAAAATATTTTTACCGAGATAAAGGGTCAAATGGCGCTGGGCATGGTCGTTCCCCAGCCGAGATTCTGACATAAACCGAATTTCAAAAGCTCTGTCTTCAGCTCCCTCCGCTTCGGTGGGTTTAAGCGAGGATTTGGCCTTGCGCAGCAAGACGATGGGATCTTCGAAATGATGGTAAATGGATAAGATAAATTCATTTTGCTTTGCTCACCAGGTCTATTGCGAATTCCATGACCGTATCCTTGTTCTGGAGAAGATCTTCAATCGTCGGCTCGACCGGATATTCCGGGATAATCCCCCGGTCAGCGGGATAGCCATCTACAGCCATGGTATAACGGATGAGGGGGATCACCACACGGATCTTGGTATGGGGCAAAGTCACGGTCGGCATAAATCCGGAGTTGTTTCCATAGTAGCCGGCGCCGCACTCTTCTCCTATAAAGACAGCCTTCTTGTGGTAGTGCATGGGTGATGTTGTCTCGCCTGAAGCCGAGAAGCTTCTTCCATTGATGAGGACAAAGACTTTCCCCTTAAACATCGGGCTGATGGGCTGCTGGGTTCCGACATTGGGATGAAATAGAACATCATACCAGCCGCGGGCGTTCTTTTGGAAGCGGCCGCCAGTCTGCGACCGCCGCTCCGCAGGGATATTTGTGTATTTGAAAAAATCAAACTCCGTTTTTTTGATTTCCAGTGCAGCATAATACTGGAAGGGCTTGTCGGTCAGGTGGGCAAAGAGAATTTTCCCGAAGGCGTCTTCCCCGCCGCCGTTATCTCGAAGGTCAATGATCAAGCTCGCCATGTTCTTGTCGTTCAGTTCCTGGAAGGTCCTTTCCAAAAATCCGGGATAAGAAATCTTAGCCTGCGTGTAGGCGCCGCTGCCGAAGGTCCTGATGCTAAGGACCGGAATGCCTCTTTTGTAATCTAAAGAAATCGGCGGCAGGCTCTTGGCGCTCTCCGGGTAGCGCTCCTCGAGGAGGCGATTGATCTCGGCTCGTGTCTTGCCCGGGACTGTCAGATTTTTCAAAGCGTGATCCTGAGGCGATCTAAATTCTAAAGCATATTGTTCGGTCAAGCCGAAAACGATCGTGTAAAACATATTGAATGACCTGGGGCTTTCCATCTTCCGGAACTTGGCAGTTTGGATGCGGCCGTCCGAAGGGATGATGAGCAGCATTCTGTCGATGATATCGGGCATGGCGCGTCCGTTGATCGAGAGGAGCTCGCCCCCCATCGGCAGGTCCGGACTGTCACTGAAATTGCGCAACAGGTAGGCCTTGCGGCCGATGAACTTCAATCCGAAGGGAAGATAGGTTGGCAGTTTTTCCGCGTAGGCCGATAAACCGCTCGAAAACTGGTATCCTGTATGGCCGCAGCCGAGGGCTGCAACCAGCGGAGCGAGCAGGCGCATGAACTCCAGCTCTGTCAAGGGTTCTGTCAGGGCCGAAAAGGCATCGTCGAAAAGCCGGTCCATTTCCTCCTTGGTTGAATAGCGGTAAAGCCCGGCATGTCCCTCCTCGATAGAACTGCGCAGAACGGAGAAATCCTCCTTGAGTTCCTCGACCGGCCAGGTTTTCAGCGGATCGAAGGACGTCTCAGGCTCGTCTTTTCTCTCCTGGGAGAGGCCCCCTGCCAGCCAAAAGGCAAGGAAAAGAACAGAGGCAAAGAAAGCGGCTTTCCTCATCTTTAGTCTCCTTCCTTCATGTTCTTGCGGTAAACAGAGAATTTCTAGAAAAAAACTCGGTGCATTCATTTTTTATATACGAAGGGCGCGAGAAATAGTTCCGAGCCGAAGACGGCAAGAATATCTTCCGACATTCGAAAAAAATCCTGAATTCAATGGTCATTCCCCAGCCGAGGGTCTGGCATAAACCAAACTTAGAAAGCTCTTTCTCCAGCTCCCTCCGTTTCAGAAAATATATCGAATAATGAGCTGACTCAGGTGTGAGGGTTAAGAAAGAGGCTTTTTGGCTAATCTAAGCTAATTTTGTTCGTTTTTATACTTGAGGGCGGCATCTCTTCCCTTTATGGCAGACAGCCGCTCGGGGTCGTAAGCGAGCGCCTTGTCGAAATTCTCTATGGCGAAGTCCAACTGTTTCTTGTCCTTTGTCTTGACATAGAGCATCAAATACAGATAGCCGAGGTTGTTAAAAGCTGCGACCAAAGTTGGGGCGATTTCAAGGGCTCTCTCAAATCTTTCTTTGGCGAGCTCATACTCTCCAACATTCATATAAGCCAGGCCGAGATAATTGACATATTCCGGATTGTATTTCGCTTTTTTCGTGCAGTATTCGAGAACTTTGATGGCTTCCTTTGATTGTTTGTCTATGACCAGCATGATACCCAGACTCCCCGTCAAGTGAAGGTTATCGGGATTCTTGGTCAATCCTTCCCTTAAGGCGGATACCGCTTGATCGAGCTTGCCGTGGTTATAATAAATTTTGGCGAGGGCGGAATAAGCGGTCACATAGGTCGGCCTGATGCGGAGTACGGTTTGAACTTTTTTTACCGCTGAGTCGAGCTCGCCGGATTGCGACTCCAGGATCGCCTGGCGCAGATGGGTGATGAGAGGCTGGAGGGTTTTAGGGTCGTCTTCGATTCCATAGCTTTTCTTTTTGGAAGGAGTGCCCGAAATATAACCCAGACTCTTTAAGAGAGGAAGGATGTCCTCGTCCTTTCCCTCCAAATCCTGCTTGGTGCCCTTTCCCTTCAGGCTTGCTTTCAACGTCTCCAGCGTCTTGGCAAGCTGCGAAATGTCGGCGGCCGAAGCAAGGTTATTCTCTTCCTCGGAATCCTCGTTCAGGTCATAGACTTCCTTGATGGGCAGGTCAATGAACTTTCGGCTTACCTGGATGAAGCCCGTGAGCGGCGCGCTACTCATGGAGATATTCGGTGACATGGATTCGAAGTATATCAATTTATTTTTCCGCTCCTTTCCTTCGATGATGGGCAGGAGCGATTCACCCTGGAGATTGGGGGGAAGAGGAAGGCCGAGCAAATCGCAGACGGTGGGGAAGATGTCAGTATGACAAACATTTTCCGAGACAAACTTGGGTTCGTTCCCGGGAAAATACAAGATCAATGGAATGTGAAGGACATTGTTATAGGCGAAAAAGCCGTGAGTGATTTCGTCCTTCTCTCCCAGGGCCTCTCCGTGGTCGGCGGTGAGGATGATGACGGTTTTCTGAAACAATCCGCTTTGCTCAAGGTAATCGAAGAGAAGGCCAAGTTGGGCATCGACGAAAGCGACCTCTCCAGAATAGAGGTCATTTTTATACTCTTCTTTGAACGGTTGGGGCGGCTCATAGGGGTCATGAGGATCAAAGAGGTGGACCCAGCAGAACCAGTCCTCCTTCTGATTCGAAATCCATTCCATGGCGGGCTTGATAACTCGGTCACCCCTCCGCTCCACGAAGCCAAACTCACCGAAGCCCTGCTCGCCGATATTATCATTGTAGAGGTCGAATCCCTGGGCAAGACCGCAGCGGGCATCGAGGACAAAAGCGCCGATAAAGGCGGCGGTTCTGTATTTTTTTTCCTTAAGGTATTCTGCCAGGGTCAAATATCGGTCTTCGAGCCTGAAACCCGGGTTGTCGATCACGCCGTGAAAGAGCGCAGTTGTCCCGGTCAGGATATTGGCATGGGAAGGACGGGTCAGCACATCATGAGCGTAGGCTTTGGTGAAGACGACGGAACGGCGGGCGAAGTTGTCGAGATGCGGAGTCTTCACATATTTATCCGACAGAATCCCGATCCTGTCATAACGGAGTGTGTCGATGGTGATCAGGAGAATATTCGTCTCCTTCGGAAGGGAAAGGAAGGCCATGACAGGACTTCTCAGCGCTAAAAAAAATAAAAACATAAAGGCAATGCCAGCCAATCTTACTTTCGAGCGATGCATTTATTCAGCCTTATCTATCATATAAAATTATAGAGCACTAAGCTCTTATTGCAACCAATTAGACGAAAACCTCTGCTATTTTCTTCCAACTTCCCTCATTTCCATCAACCGCCGCGGCTCGGAAGAAAAAACTTCCTCGATTGTGGAGTAAGATGATAATTTGCTGCACCTTGATCAGTAAGCATCCTAAATTCAATGAGAGCCAATGATTGACATTGGGGTGGCACGGCATGCTCCCCGCTGATCAGATCCATCTTGACAAACTTCGACAACTTTTCTAATAATTATCGCAGCTTTAATATAGAGAAAAGCTTGAATCGGGCCTTCTTTTGGGGTCCCTTGTGCGCCTAGGAGGAAGGTTGCAGGAAGGAAGATGGCGTCGAGCCTGAAGAGAAGGGAGTTCATTCAGTTGGCGGGCGTTGCTGCCGCCGGACTGCTCCCGCGCTTCTTCCCCTTCCGTTCTGCCTCGGAACAAGAAAAGCGTCCCAATGTTCTGTTCATCATCGTCGATGACCTGCGGCCGGAGATGGGCTGTTATGGCTGCAACCTGGTAAAGACTCCGAACATCGACCTGCTTGCCAAGCGAGGTTTGGTATTTTCCCGCGCTTACTGCCAGCAGGCGGTCTGCAACCCGTCCCGCGCCAGCCTGCTGACAGGATTGCGGCCTGATACTCTCCATGTCTGGAACAATGAAACTCCTTTTCGCCGAGACCACCCTGATATTGTCACCCTCCCGCAACTTTTTAAAAACAACGGCTATGAGAGCCTAAAGGTCGGCAAAATTTTTCACAACACTCTGCCGGATCCTCCTTCCTGGAGCCAGCCCGATCCCATCATCCCCATAAACAACATCTACATGTCAGCTGAGACCAGAGCTCGCCAGGAAGAACGAGCTGCCGCAGCCAGAAAGCTGGGATGGTCCCAGGCCTGGATAGACGCCTATATCCGCGGCCCGGCGACGGAAGCCTTCGATGCCCCGGACAGCCTCTACTGGGATGGCGCTGCGGCAGATGTAGCCCTTGTCACTTTGTGGAAGCTCCTAAAGAGAACGCCTTTTTTTCTCGGCATCGGGTTCATGAAGCCTCATCTTCCTTTTGTTGCCCCCAAACGATACTGGGACCTCTATAAGCGCGAGGAGATCCCTCTGGCTCAAAATTACTTTCTCCCCAAGGGCGCTCCCCGATTTGCCATCAATTTCCTGACGGAACTGGCCAGCCACGAAGATTTTGTCCAGGTGCCGAACCCGACAGAAGGACTGATCGATGAGGCCAGGGCGAGGCTGTTGAAGCACGGCTATTATGCCTGTGTTAGTTTCATCGACGCCCAGATCGGACGAGTCCTGGCCGCCCTTGACTATATGGAACTGCGGGAAAATACCATTGTCGTCTTGCTGAGCGACCACGGCTGGAAACTGGGAGAGCACGGCGGCTGGGGCAAGCTGACCAACTTCGAATGTGACACCCGTTCCACACTGATCATTTCCGCTCCCGGGCAGGCGCACAAAGGGGAATCCACCTCGGCTCTGGTGGAATTCGTGGACATCTACCCCACGCTCTGTGAACTTGCCGGCTTGGAGAAGCCGCAGAACCTGGAAGGAACAAGTCTGGTGCCGCTTTTTCAAGATCCTGGACGGCCCTGGAAGAGCGCAGCTTTCAGCCAGTTCGCCAGAGGAT
>Ga0172365_10003657_pt1 | contig 11418 bp, 9 predicted proteins | sample LakKivSesite48cm_FD_114535 | JGI IMG/M metagenome (GOLD analysis project Ga0172365, IMG submission 114535) | Sediment microbial communities from Lake Kivu, Rwanda - Sediment site 48cm | ecosystem: Environmental > Aquatic > Freshwater > Lake > Sediment | place: Rwanda: Western Province, Lake Kivu... | reverse complement strand
TACGGCGCAGCCGAAAAGGCCTTGAAAAAAATGACGCCCTCCGAGGTCCTGGAAGAGGTCAAAAAAGCCAATCTCCGGGGCCGGGGAGGAGCGGGATTCCCGGCCGGCGTCAAGTGGGGCTTCGTCCCCCAGAACATCCCCAAGCCCCGTTACCTTTGTGTCAATGCGGACGAGGGAGAACCGGGAACCTTCAAAGACCGCTACCTGATGAGCCATAATCCTCATCTTTTATTAGAAGGAGCGATTATTGCCTCATACGCAGTGGGCATCCATTCGGCTTTTATTTATATCCGCGGAGAGTATGAAGCCATCGCCCTGAGGCTCGAGGAGGCGATCGGAGAGGCCTTGGGGAAGGGGTATCTAGGGGAAAAAATCCTGGGGACGGAATTCGGCCTGAACGTGGTCGTCCACCGCGGCGCCGGGGCTTATATTTGCGGTGAGGAAACAGCTCTCCTCGAGTCTCTCGAAGGCAAAAGAGGACATCCCCGGCTGAAGCCTCCCTTCCCGGCCTCTGTTGGCCTGTTCGGCTGCCCGACCGTGATCAACAACGTGGAAACTCTATCCAATATTCCCTTTATCATCCAGAATGGCGCCGAATGGTTCATCCGGCAGGGGCTGCCGAAAGACGGGGGCACAAGGATTTTCGGCGTCAGTGGACAGGTCAGCAAACCCGGCATATACGAACTCCCGCTCGGCACGAGGCTGAGGTCGATCATATTCGATCATGCCGGGGGCATGAAGGATGGGAAAAAGCTCAAGGCCGTCATCCCGGGCGGGATGTCCGCGCCGATTCTCACCGCAGACGAAATCGACCTGCCGATGGACTTCGATTCTTTGGTGGGAGCCGGATCCATGCTCGGTTCGGCCGCCATCATTGTGATCGATGAGGAAACATCGATCCTGGATGTCCTCGAGGCCGTGGCCAAGTTTTACTCCCATGAATCTTGCGGCCAGTGCACTCCTTGCCGAATCGGCACGTCCTGGATCAATAAGATTGTCAGGCGCCTGGCCGCGGGACAGGGTGAACCGGGCGATATCGATACGATCGTCCGCCTGGCCTCGAATATCAAGGGCAAGACCCTTTGCCCCCTCGGAGATGCCGCCGCCCTGCCCATCCTTTCGATCTGCCAGAAATTCCGCTCGGAACTGGAGAGATATATTCCCCATGCCTAAGATTTTCATCGATGGTCAGGCAATTGAGGTAGAGGCCGGCTGGACCGTTTTGAAAGCGGCCGAAGCAGCCGGAGTCCATATTCCTCATCTTTGCTACCATCCGGCCTTTGCGCCTGAGGGAAGCTGTCGCATGTGTCTCGTCGAGATCGAGGGCTTACCCAAGCTGGAGCTGGCCTGTTCGACGACGGTCAAGGATGGCCTGAAGGTTAACACCCAAAGTCCGAAGGTCGTTGAGGCGAGAAAAGCGGTGCTCGAATTCCTGCTGGCCGAACATCCCTTGGACTGTCCGATCTGCGACCAGGCCGGCGAGTGTAAGCTCCAGGACTATTTCGAAGAATACGGGCTTTTCCGAAGCCAGTTCAAGGAGACGAAGGAAAAGCGAGAGAAGAAGCTCAGGCTCGGCCGGAACCTGATCCTGGACCGGGAGCGCTGCATCCTCTGCACCCGCTGCGTTCGGTTCCTGAATGAGATCACCAAGACGAAGGACGCGGGCGTCCTCAACCGGGGACTCCGTTCTGAGATCGGAATCTTCGAGTCAGAGCTTATCGATAATAATTATTCGGGAAACCTAGCCCAGATCTGCCCGGTGGGAGCTATCACGGACTTGGATTTCCGGTTTAAGACTCGGGTGTGGCTTCTAGAATCCCGGGAATCAATATGTGGGCTCTGCAGCCGAGGCTGCAACATCACGATTGATTCCCACCCGGGGCATCCGCGAATTCCTCGCGTCCGGCGCGTTTACCGAATCCGCGCCCGCGAGAATCCCGATGTCAATTCCTACTGGATCTGTGACTATGGACGCTACGGGTATGCCTCCCTGGATGAAAATAGAGAAGATCAGTTGGTATGGAGGAAAGATGGGCGACTGACGAGGCTGAGTTGGGACAGAGTCGTCCAGATCCTCGGTCAAAAGGTCAAATCTTTAACGTTTCATCGAAGAACGGATCGAATCGGAATCGTCCTGAACAGCAACCTGACAAATGAAGAGCTTTTTTTGGCCGACCGCATTTTCCGGAAAGGCCTGGGCCTCCACAAATTCTGGCTTGCTGATCCGCCGCAGGAAAAAGGAGATGGATGGCTCCTCACGCCGGAGCGGACCGCCAACCGCCGCGGACTGCAGGAAATCGGGTGGCCCCTGCCAGCCGCCGAACCCCGGGAACTGCTCGGCTTGGACCTGCTTCTCATCTTCGGTCCTTACTTGGCCTCCGGACCGGGCCTGGCTGATTTGAAAAGCGTCCTGGACAAGGTTGAAACCAAGGCCCTTTTTACATCTCACGTGAGCGGCCTTGACGGCCTGGTTGACTTCATTATTCCGGTGCCGGTTATTGCCGAAAAGGGCGGCAGCTTGACTAATGTCGACGGCCGGGTCCAGACGTTTGCCCCCGCCTTGGGCTTTGAAGGGGAGGGCCTTCCCGAATGGAGGGCGCTTCTTGACCTCGCCAGGGAGCTCCGGGTGGACTCCAAATATTTTTGGCCGATGGACACTCCCCGGGCCGTTTTTCTGGCGCTTCAGAGGGAAATCCCTTTTTTTCGTAGATAGAAAGCCATGGACATCGTGATCATCGTCATCAAGATCGTTCTCGCGCTGGTCTGGTTTCTTGTCCTGACGTTGTACCTCACTTGGCTCGAACGAAAGGAGAGCGCGGTCATCCAAGACCGCATCGGCGCCAACCGGGCCAATATCTGGAAGCTCCGGGTCCTCGGTCTCTTTCAGCCGTTCGCCGACGCTATAAAAATGATCTTCAAAGAGGATTTCGTCCCGCCCTTTGCCAACAAGTTTCTGCACACGCTCGCCCCCTTCCTCTCCTTTTTCTTTGTCGCCATCACGATCTGCGCGGTTCCCTTCGGCGATACACTCCGGCTCGGTGGCCGGGCCATCAACCTCCAGGTCCTCGACCTCAACGCGGGCCTGCTGTTCATGCTGGCCATGCTCTCTCTGGCCGTTTACGGGATCATCCTCAGCGGTTGGGCTTCCCGCAACCGGTTCACACTGCTCGGAGGTATGAGGGGAGCTGCTCAACTCATTTCTTATGAAGTCGCGCTGGGCTTGTCCCTCATCGGGATCATCATGGTCTTTCCTTCGCTCAGCCTTCAGACGATCGTCCGTTTCCAGGGGGAAAACCTCTTCGGCTTCATCCCCAAATGGGGAGTCTTGCTCCAACCTCTCGGGTTTGTGGTCTTTTTCTTTGCCGCGCTGGCGGAGACTAAGCGTGTCCCCTTTGACATGCCCGAAGGAGAATCCGAGATCATCGGCTTCTTCACCGAATACGGCGGGCTCAAGTGGGGCCTTTTCATGATGACCGATTTCATGGAGATCATCATCGTCTCCGCGCTCTTAACCACGCTCTTTTTCGGCGGCTGGCAGGTGCCTTGGCTCGCGGCCGACGGCTTCCACTGGCCTTGGGGCGGAGTCTGGACGCTTCCCCACGGGATTGTGATCTTGCTTCAACTCGCTTCTTTTAACCTCAAAATCATCTTTTTCTGCTGGCTTCAGATCCTTATTCGCTGGACTTATCCCCGCTTTCGCTATGACCAGGTTATGAACATGGGCTGGAAGCTTCTCATCCCGTTGAGCTTGGTCAATATTGTTGGGACAGGGGTCGTGATGGGGTTTCTGAAATGATCAAAGCTCTGGGCGATTTTCTCGAGATCATCAAGGGCGGTCTGATTACGGCCCGTCATTTCGTCACCAACATGTGGTTCCATACGCTCAAGGTCCTCGGCTTCAAGACCGGGCGAAAAGGGGCCGTAACGATCCAGTATCCCGAGGAGAAAAAGGAGCTGGCTGCGCGCCATCGGAGCCTCCATCGTCTGCTGAGGAGGGAAGACGGCCAACCGCGCTGCGTCTCGTGCCTTCTTTGCGTCACGGTCTGCCCCTCCGAATGCATCCTCGTTGAACCCACCGAAGACCCTGACCCCGAGATCCAAAAAGTCCCAGTCAAGTTCACCATTGACATCAGCCGCTGCTGCTTCTGCGGATTTTGTGTCGAGGCCTGTCCTGAGGATGCCATTCGGATGGACACCGGGAAAATCGAGATCGCCCAATACCGGCGGCAGGACTTGATATACAGCCTTGATCGGCTCTTGAAATGACATTTGACCGACTCCGGCTGGGGAACTTCGATATTTTCGGATTGAGGGACGGTTTTTTCCATCCGGATGGAGGGGCGATGTTCGGCGTCGTTCCCAAGGTTCTGTGGGAGAAAAAATACCCGGCCGACGGACGGAATCGGATTCGGTTAGGTCTCAACTCGATCCTGATCCGGACTGATGCGGGGCGCATTTTGGTGGAAACGGGGGCCGGGCTGAAGCTCGGGTCGAGGCTCCGTCACAACTACGCAGTCGAGCAGGACGTCGGGCTTCTCGGCTCGCTCCAGAGGCTGGGGTTTTCCAGAGAGGATATCGATATTGTCATCAACACTCATCTCCACTTTGACCACTGCGGGGGGAACACGCTCAGGGACGACAAGGGACAGCTCGTACCCACGTTCCCCAGGGCTCGATACATCATCCAGAAAGGCGAGTGGGAATGGGCCGAAAACCCCCACGAAAGGGAGAAAGAAAGCTATCTGGCCGATAATTTCAAGCCGCTGGCCGAGTATGGAGTTGTCGACCTGGTTGACGGGGACGCCGGAGTTTTTCCCGGCGTCGAGGTCATGCTCGCACCGGGTCACACGGCCAGCCACCAGTGCGTCAAAGTCATGAGCGGCGGCCGGACGCTTGTTTATCTGGGCGACCTCGTCCCGACCTCGGCACACATTGGGCTCGCCTATGGAATGAGTTACGACCTTTATCCGTTGGAAAACCTGGAGACCAAGAGAAAGCTCTATGAGCGGGCCGTGGCCGAGGACTGGATTCTGGCTTTCGTCCATGACCCGGTCCACTATTTTGGCCGCATCGGGAAAGCGAATCAGAAGTACGAGTTCCGGGCGCTCGATTGACTTTAAGATATGCCGGGAATATAATCTCGCTTCTTTTCATTCAAAGGAGGTTCGCAAGATGAAAGAAGTCACGATAGAGGAACTTTTGGCCAAGGCCGAGAAGCCCTCAAAAGAAGCCATGCGCCTTCATGCCTTCTATAGGGGCAAGATCGGCGTTCAGCTAAAATGCCGGATCCGAAGCTTTGATGATTTCGCCATCTGGTACACCCCAGGTGTGGCCGCAGTATGCAAGGTGATCCACCAGGACCGGGAAAAAGCCTACGACTACACCAATAAGTGGAATTTCGTGGCGGTCATCTCGGACGGCTCCCGTGTTCTCGGCCTGGGGGACATCGGTCCCGAGGCCGGTCTCCCCGTCATGGAGGGAAAAGGGCTGCTGTACAAGTACCTGGGCGGAGTCGATGCGTTTCCTATCTGTCTCAATGAAAAGGACCCGGACAAATTCATTGCCATTGTCAAAGCTCTCCAGCCCACTTTCGGGGGGGTCAACCTCGAGGATATCGCCCACCCCAAGTGTTTCAAAATCCTGGACACTCTCCGGGCCGAGTGTGAAATCCCCGTCTGGCATGACGACCAGCAGGGAACAGCCTGTGTCACCGTCGCCGGCTTGATCAATGCCCTCAAGATTGTCGGCAAAAAGATCGATGAGGTAAAGGTTACCATGGTCGGCTCGGGAGCGGCCGGTGTGGCCATCGTCCGTCTCCTCATGGCTGCCGGAGTCACGCCCGGCAACATCCTTTCGGTCGATTCCAAGGGCATCCTGCACCGGGACCGCAGCGATCGGGATATCCTCCAATCCAAATTCAAAGAGAAATGGGACATCTGTTTAAAAACGAACGCTAAGCAGGTCAAGGGCGATGTCCCCGACGCCATCCGGGGAGCCGACGTCTTGATCTCGGCCTCGAAGCAGGGACCGGGCACCATTCGGAAAGATTGGATAAGGACTATGGCCAAAGATGCGATCGTGTTTGCCGAGGCCAATCCCGTCCCCGAGATCTGGCCCTGGGAGGCGAAGGAAGCCGGGGCCAGGATTGTGGCCACCGGACGGTCTGATTTCTCCAATCAGGTCAACAACTCACTGGGCTTCCCTGGCATATTCCGAGGCGCTCTCGATATCCGGGCCAAGACCATAACTGACGAGATGTGTATCGCAGCCGCTCAGGAGCTGGCCAAGGTCGCCGAGGACCATGGCCTGAGCGAGGACTATATCATCCCTAACATGGACCAGTGGGAGGTCTTCCCACGGGAGGCCGTTGCCGTCGGTTCCAAGGGGATTGAGCAGGGCGTGGCGCGATTGAAGGCTTCGGCGGAGGAGCGATTCAAGATGGCCGAAGCCATCATCAAGCACTCGCGGAACGAGGTCCAGATGCTGATGAAGGAAAAGTACATCATCGACCCGGACGCTTGAGACGGCGGCTTATTGATTTACCTTCTTAATGATGCCTTGGTAAAAATATAGTCCGGGATATCGGCGTTAAACTGGACATCGTTAAGTATGAATTCGGTTCCCACGCCGGTCTTGAGCATGTCTTTGAAAAGGATTTTTTTTGGAATCCAACGGCCATCCATGCGCTGGACGTCCTTGACCTCGGTCCTTTTCAGCAACTTGCCGCCTTTAGCGAAGCGGTCTTCCTTGAGCGAGACAAACCGTTCCTTGTCCACCCAGATCTTCCGGGAGTGGTAGGCGACATTGTCCGCTCTTGCGGTCAATTCGAGGACCCAACAGGCGCGGCCATCATAATCCTCCTCACCGACAACCCGGGCATCGTACATTTGCTTCAGCTTGCGATCTTCCATCAGGTCCTCATAAGAGAGGTCTGAACCCATGACCGACTGGCGAAGCATGTGGCCGGAGATCAAGATGGTCCGGTCGGTGGAAGGCGAATAGGTCCACAGCTGATCCCCGAGTTTGAGCATTTTGGTCTCCGCTTCGCGGGGGGGCGCTAAGTATTCGGTGAAGGATTTCTCGTCCCCCTGGATCCAGGACCGGGATTCCACAGTGCGGCTGCCCCGGCGGCCTTGGATAATCATCAGGGAATGGGAGATTTTGTTGTCCGAGCCGATGTTTTCGTCGATTTTTTGAAGGATCCAGTCTCCCGAGGGATACTGGGCTTCTGCCAGGGCCGATATCAGAAGCGCCAGCCCGTACGTCCGAGCGTGTTTCTTCATGCTTCCAATTCCTTCAATAACTGAGACGTCTTGCGGCGGTAGATCCCTAATCCCGAGATGGCCGACCCGAGAAATGTCGCCGCCAGCCCCGGGATGAACCCCACGACATAGCTGGCGGGAGACACTTTGGCTCGGAAAACGTTGGAAATCAAGAGGGAGGCATTCTTCATCATGAAACCGATATCGAGGCCGTGGGCCTGCAAATAGTAGGAGGCCGCCAGGCCGACGGCTGTCCCGATCACCGAACCCAGCGCCCCGATCATCAGGGCTTCCAAGATCAAGCTTCCATAGATATGGGTTTTGGTTTCGCCCATCGCCAGCCGCACGCCGATTTCCCCGTAGCGGCGTAGGCTGCCCATCAGGCCGGCGTTCCAGAGGACGATCGACATGACGCCGACAAAAATTGCCAAAACCAGTCCCGAGAACATCTTCATCATGGCCAGAATGTCTCCCATTCCCGACTGGCTGGAGAGCGTGTCCATGATTGGTGCGAATTCGTCCGGTTCATCTCGATAAACGGCATTGAACCGGGCGGCCAGACCGGAAGCCAGCGGGTCGCGATAGATAAAATCGGTGAAGAACCCGAGGATCTCCCCGGCCGCATCCTCCATATCCAGGGCTGCGCGGATGTCCGCGATGTCGGCGATCATCGCGCCCCGGTCCATGGCTTCCACTCCGAACCGGATCGTCCCGACGATCGTGAAGTTGGCCACGGCCATGCCGCCCGGCATGGTGGCGCTGATCAAAGTCGCTGTCTCGCCTGGCCGGACATCCAGGCGGTGGGCGAAGTTCTCGCTGATCAGGGCTTCACCTGGGTTCTGCGGCCTCCGGCCGCGCACCAGCGCCTCCTCCAGCTTGAGGATGCCACGCTCGGCGCTTGTGGCGGATATGAGGTCGACGGCCAGGCCCATGACCGGACCCTGTGCACGGGTTTCTCCTTGGGCATCCGGCACATCCAAGAGCCCCCCGAACCGGATGCGGGGTGTCCAGATCATAGCCGGATGCTCGTTCCGGAGTTCGTCCAGCAAGGACTCGACGCCGACAAGGGCGAGGTCGTTGGGAACCTGGTCTGCTTCCTGGGCGTAGGCCCTGGACATAATCTTGACATGGCCGGTGCTGAAGCGGGCGCTCGAATCAATGAAGTTGAATTCCGCACCATTGATCCAATTATACAAAAAGACTGTGAGTATGACTCCGATGACGACGGTCAGAACGGGAAAAAGGCTCCGGGAGCGGTCGCGTATGAGCCCCTTGAAGAGAAACCGGATCATGATAGCCGTCCCCTGAGGGCATCGGTTGGCTTTAGCTTGGCGATCCTGCGGGTGGGGAGAAAGCTGACTATAGTCGTAATCACCAAGACCAGAATGGTGGTCCCGGCCACGAGTCCGACGCTGTAAATCGGAAAGAGCTTTTCTCCGATGGCGAAGCCGTAACTGTCCATGGCTTCGGGCATGGCCCAGCCCTGGCGGGCATACCAGGTGAGCAACGGAATCCCGTAGAGTGCGGCCAAGATCGCCGCCAGAACGCCATGCAGCGCTCCTTCCAGCGTGAACAGCCGGATCACTCGGCCGCGGGTGAACCCGAGGGCCATCAGTGTCCCCATTTCTTTCTTGCGTCGGAAAATGGACAGCACCTGGGTGTCGAAGATGGCCAGCATGGCCAAAAGGATCAACACAGTATAGAGAATCGTGGCGCCGGCGGTCTTCGTCTGGACGAGCTGTCGGATGTCGCTGAGAAGAAAATCAAGGTCGCGGAAAATCCATCCGGGCTCCTCCGGCCGTTCGAGAGTGCCAGCGGCCACCACCACCAGGCTCGCTTCGCCCTCCATGCCGGCCAAAACGCGGAGGATGCTTAGGGGTATCCAGACCTGTCCCTGGTCGATGGTCTGGACAACCGTCTTCATCACCTGAACGATCTCTATGTCCCGGGCGTCGAACGCCCCGTGGGCGTCGCGCCAGCGTAAAATCACCGTGTCTCCAACTTCCAAGCCGGTACTCTTGGCCATGCGGCTTCCGATCAGGGCCGGGATGCGGTCGCCCTCGGCTTTTAAAAAATGGGAGGGCAGGGAAAGCACTTTCTGATCCGGGTCGATGCCCTTGATGAGGACCGACTGGATGCGTCCCTTCGGATAGAGCGTGCCCTGAACTGCGAGAATGGCCGTCGCCTTGCCGTCTGCGATCAAGGATTGAAGAGAATCGGGAACAGCCGCGTGGGCCTCCCCAAGGGATAAAACATCCAACGGGTCGTAATGCTCCTGCCAGTACTGGCCTCCGCCCAGGGCCGCGGCCACTGAAGCCCGCTCCGCCTGGGCGTTCATTCCTTCGTACAGGCCCTGAGTCCAGATGATGGCGACGAAGGCGAACGATAGCACGACCACGTTCAGCCATGTTCTCAGACCCGCCCCCAAGATATTGCGCAGTGCCAGCTTCGGAATGATCACCGCTCCGCTCCTCCCCGACTCAGAGGCTTTAGACGTTCATCCTTGGCCACGGCGCCGTCGAACAGAGTGATCTTGCGGCGCAGATACCCGATTACTTTCTCGTCATGGGTAGCGAAGATGAAAGTCGTTCCCAGGTCTTTGTTCAGACGCTCCATCGTCCGGAGAATATGATGCGAGTTCTCCGCGTCCAGGTTTGCGGTCGGCTCATCGGCAAGAATGATCGGGGGCCTTTTTACCACCGCCCGGGCGATGGCTACCCTCTGGCACTGGCCGCCGGAGAGCTGGGCGGGCTTGGACTTGGCTCGGTCGGCAAGCCCAACCCATTCCAAGGCATCCATGACCATTTTTCGCCGCTCGCTCGAGGAATGATCGAGAAGCAGCAGGGGAAATTCCACGTTCTCGAACACCGTGTAGACCGGGAGCAGGTTGAAGGTCTGGAAGATGAATCCAAGGTGACGGTTGCGAAGCGCGGCCGCCTCCTTGTGCGATAGGTCTTCTACTTTCCTGCCCATAACGACGGCGCTTCCGGAGGTGGGAGAATCCAAGGAACCGATAATGTTGAGCAAGGTGGTCTTGCCCGAACCGCTCGGCCCCACCAGACCGGTGAATTCGGCGCTTTCGAACTTGAGGTTGACCTTGTTCAGGGCCATGATGGTATGTTCTCCAAGGGAGTAGGTTTTGATCAGGTCGTGGGTTTCAATCAGATAGGAATTCTTCATTGCCGCCTCGACATGCTAATAGTTGAACGCGATCATCAGCTGAAACCCTTTGCCGGCGAACGAATTTGCGCCCGGCTGCGTCGGGAAGACCCGGAAAGTGTCCGGATTCCAAAAAGCGATGAGATTGAATCGCCAGCGGTCATGGGTCCGCTGCCAGCTCAAAAAACGGTAAAACTCCTTTTCCTTCCAATCATAATAGAAGATGGCCGTCAGTTCAAAGAAGAGGCTTGCCGGGTAGCGCAAGAACAGTGCCGAAAAATCCCTTCCGTCGCCCGAAGCAAAGGCCTTCCCGCTGCTGTCAAGGCGAAGGTGTTCGCCGATGATACTGAGCCCGTTCCCCCAGTCGAAGGTGTAATCGATACCAAAAGAAGCAGCGCGCTGCCAGGGCCGAGGCAAGAGATCTGTCTCCTGATGGGTCAGCGTCCCCTCAAACCAGAGGCCGACTCCGACATCCCACTTTCCGTCCAGTCCAACCCGGGATTCGCGAATTCGCTCTCCTGAAGTCAGTGCTGGCGGCGCGGCGTCTATAAGGGAATCTAATTGCCGGCGATGATAGGAGAGGGCCAGCTCGCCGGACCAGAGCGGAACTTGGGCCCGGCCGCCGTATTCAACGGTGTCTTTGGCCGTGGCGATGGAATCCCAGCCTTTGGGTGAGTCGTTCCCGTACATTGCCCAGGCCCAGAGGTTGGCATTGTTCAGGAAATAGTACCGGAAAAGCAATCCATATACGCCGTCGGTCAGTTGGAGGGGATCCCTGGGATCCAAAGTGTCGAACCACATCAGTGGACGAAGGAGCGTGGCCGAGCCGAAACTGATTTTTTGAAGTCCGAGACGGGCCTCGAACCGTTCGCCGCCCAAGCGCAGCCAAAACCGGTAGGGTTCGATATCCCCTTCCGTCTCCATTTCCTCCCCGGATTTGAATCGGGCTGTCCCGAAAGCGTTTAAACTGACTTCTGCCGCCAGGGAAAAAGAACCG
>Ga0172365_10003654_pt1 | contig 11426 bp, 12 predicted proteins | sample LakKivSesite48cm_FD_114535 | JGI IMG/M metagenome (GOLD analysis project Ga0172365, IMG submission 114535) | Sediment microbial communities from Lake Kivu, Rwanda - Sediment site 48cm | ecosystem: Environmental > Aquatic > Freshwater > Lake > Sediment | place: Rwanda: Western Province, Lake... | reverse complement strand
GATATTAAATTGCATCTTGGCTTTATAATAATCCTTCTTATCAAAGAGCATTTTTGCATACGCAAATTGATCCTCCGAAGGCATGCCCCGAATGTTAATGTTCTTATTACCACACCCATAAAAATTGAACACGACCCACCCCATGAAAAGCAGAAAAAAAACACTCCTCCTTGCATAACGACTTCCCATGAGCACTCCTACGCTGGCTGCCGACTTTGAATGATTTCACTGGTATATGATTTCAGAACGCATCCTTTGTTTCCTAATAGAACGGGAATGAAGCAAAAGAGTTCCATCGAACGTATTCGACTAAATTCGTACGATGCAAGAAAGAAAAAACCAACGGTTTTCTTCTGTTTTATTTCTTTCCCAAAGAAGGGTAGTGTTCAGTCCAAATGTGGCATGTGAAAAACGACGATCTTGCGGCAATAGTAAATTCCAATCCACAAGACCCAATCCGAAAGACAATGTTTTGCTCTTTCCCCCCTCTTCCCAGTAATGCCCCAATCGCAGAGCAAGGTGACGAAAAGGAAAAATTTCTACACCCATATGGGGCTCCCGTCTGGCGCCTTTGCTTTCATCGCTTACATTGCGAACATCCACAGCCATAGTGAAAGGCTGCCAGGGAGAATAGGAAACACCCACATTCAACGTTTCATCCGCCAGTCTTTCCACAATCATCCGATCCTCCTGATAAGGCTTTGGAAAATCAAAGAAACACAAACCGACATTCAAATTTTTTCTCGGTTTTAAAAGAACTCCGTAACGATATCCCAATTTCAGCACTTTTCTGTTATTCTCTTCTCGGATAAAAAGTTCTCCTGCCATTCCAACAGATACCCTCGGCGCAAAAGCCAAGGAAAATCCGAAACTCGAATTCCTCTGATGATTGTATTGGCTGCCGTCAAAAAATCGGTCACGGTTCAATCGTGACGCGTCGAATAACAATTCTTCGCCCCATAAAATCCCAAAATGCATTTTCCCTAAGGAAAGTGAAATTCCTCGAACAAGCCATCCTATCGGTACATCCAGATCGGAAATGCTTTTCCAGTTTTCTTTAATAAGAACAGGACCCAAAGGGTTGAAAAAAACAGAAAATGTGATTTTTTCTGCTTGCGTGTTTGTGGAAAACGCTGCTGGATTAAAATCCAGAGAAGCCAAATCATCCTCTATGGAAACAAAAGCCCCTCCCAACGCCAAAGGACGCGCTTTGGTAGTGCTCAAATTTACTACTTTATAGTCACTGCAAAATACTCCCTCTCTCATTCCCAGAAGAAGCAGTGCAGCAAAAATCCACTTTTTCATGGTGCAGCCCGATTGATGACAATGAGTAAAACAATGACCTTATCTACGTCTTTATCTTTCCGTTCTCCTTGAGTTTTTTATCTTTCGAAACTTCTGAAAAATGATTTTAAAAGGATTGTCATTCCGGGCTTGAGCCGGAATCTCAGCCTAATAGACTCTGAATCAAGTTCAGAGTGACAAGAAATGTGACTCTTATCAATCATTTTTCAGAAGTCTCCTTTCCAAAAAACGTTCCAAAAAAAATGAGTCCATTTGTCCCCAAAATAAACCATAGAAACAGAGTCCCATGATCCACAAAAAAACTCTTTCCCCACCCCAAGGAAATCGTTTGCCCCAATACAGCCTCTTGATAAAGAGCCGTCTTAGAGCAAATTCTTCCAAAGGGATCAATAAATTCCGATATCCCTGTGTTCGCACAACGAGCCACCCAGACACGATTTTCAATGGCCCGATAGACCGCGATCTGGGCATGCTGGTAGGGTCCGGAAGTCCGGCCGAACCATGCATCGTTTGTGATGACAATCAAAAATTGCGCGCCATGTCGTATGAATTCTCGAACCAAATACGGAAAAATGGATTCGTAACAGATGATCGTGGAAAATCTTATCAACGTGGTATCGTTGCGTGGGATCATACGAAAAACGACAATGGAATCGCCTGCAACAAAATCTCCTGTTCCCGCGTGTATTTTCTCCAACGCATTGTACAAGAATGGCACCTTGTCACGGAAGGGAACTTTTTCAGAAAATGGCACGAGATGCATCTTATGATACCGGTCAATACTCCACGAATTGGGCGTGATAAGCAAAGCGGCATTGTACGCTTCTGGCTTGCCTCGATTCTTCCATTCGTAATCCGGTGATCCGGTAAGAAGTGGAATTCCCAATGCATTCACCTGGGATTTCACTCTGTTCAGATACACGTAATTGTATCTCAAATAACAGGGGGTCGCCGTTTCAGGCCATACAATCAAATCGGGATTTTCTTTTTGTGCAAGCCATGTGAGTCGTTCGTATGTGGTAAAATTGGAATCAATAAAACTCGCCGTCCACTTCTTGTAGGGATCAATGTTTCCCTGAACCAAAGCCAAACGCATTTCCTTTTCAGATGGAAGTGATCGTGAAACAATACTTTTTCCATACGCCCATGGAAGTAAGAATAACGGAAGAATAAGAAGTATCCATCCTCCGCATCGTTTCCATTGCCAGCCGCATTTTAATAAAAAGAAAAAAAGCACATTCAGAAGAACGACCCAAAAGGTGACACCGTGCATCCCTAAAATGGAAGCATATTGGATCATTGTGGGATAATAGGTTTGTGTGTATGCAAGCGAATTCCACGTAAATCCCAAATCCCCCCATGACGTAACAATTTCGACTCCTGTCCAAACAAAAGGAACGAAAAGCAGGGATCGCTTACCCCATTTTTTCCATAGCCACGAGTGCAGGACAGCATAAAAAGCCACGTAGAGAGGAAGCCACAGAAGTGCACCGATAAAACCGAGAACAGTGGCCCATCCAATCCAATAGATCGTTCCACCGGTCCAAATCAATCCAACAACGTACCCTCCCCGGAAAGCGCTTCCTGGTTTTTTCCCCTCAAGAAAAAAGAAAAAGGGGACCAATGCCCCAAAGGCGACGAATCCTGTTGGAAAAGGGGGAAAAGCCACAATGAAACCAACAACCGTAAGCATCAGTAAAAAAAAATCCTGTCGGCTCAACTCTCCTCCCCCTGACTGGGTGCCAAAGAACTTTTCTGACGATCCAGGTAACTTTGCAAAATAAAAACCGACGCCATAAGGTCCACTTCTTCTTTTTTTCGACTGGACCTCGTCTCCAACGTTTGGAGAACACGCTGTGCCTGAATGGAAGTCAACCGTTCATCCCATAAAATCACAGGAACATCCATTTTCTTCTTTAATCCCGAAGCAAACCGCTCTGCTTCGCGTGCCATGCGCCCTTTTTCCCCTTTGAGCGTCAAGGGGAATCCTACGACAATCCTTTCTATTCCCAGCTCCTTAACGAGAGTGCGTATCTTCTCCCTCACACTTTCCCAACGTAAGCCCTTCCATGTCTCCACAGCGTGTGCAGTTACACCCAATGGGTCACTCACAGCAACACCGATACGGCGTCGCCCGTAATCCAATCCAAGAATGCGACCCACAGCCGATAACTTAATCCAGCGGCTTCTTTAAAACTTCTTTTAACAGCTTCCCTGCTTTAAAATGCGTTTTGCGTCTGGCATGGACGTAAATGATCTCTCCGGTTTTCGGGTTCCGAGCTTTTGGTTTTGGCTTTGTTTTTTTCACCTCAAAAACACCAAAATCCCTAATTTCGATACGAACTTCCGGATTGGCTTCTGACATGAATTCGCGAAGGGCTGTAAAAACCCCGTCCACAATCTTTTCTGTAATGTAGATTCTCTCATTGACCAATTTTGCCGTTCGCTTGGCCACATCTTTCTTGGTAATCGTCACCATTTTGCTCATCGATTACTCCTTTTTTTAAGTGAGAGGATAAAACTACCGTGATAAATCCAATGCCTTTTCTACACTGCTTCCTCGTTCTACAGAAAGAACCCCCTTAATACGACAGAGACGACTCATAATCTTTGATAAATGGGAAAGATCTCTAACCTCCAAAATCATATACATGGTAATGAGTGTATTTTCCGTGTTCATATCCATTTTTACTATTTTTGTATCCAGTTGCGAAATGGACTCTGCCACATCCTTGAAAAAATCTTTTTTCCCTTCGGCGAGTATGCGGAGTTGTACAAGAAAAGCTTCGTCTCCATCCACGTCCCAGGCCACTTCAATGTTTCTCTCGGGTATTTCCATCAATCGTACCGCATTGACACAATCTCTCCTGTGAACCACAATGCCTCTTCCTTTTGTGACGAAACCGATAATAGGATCCCCTGGAACCGGATGGCAGCATTGAGCAAACCGGATAAGAAGATGCGCCATTCCCTGTACGCGGATTCCTTTGACCGATCCTCTCGCTCTGGAGACAAAACGCTCAAAAATGTTCTCCTTTTTGTCTTCGCTCTTTGAGAGCGTTTTCTCTGGAGCAAACTCTTCAATTACTTTGTTCAGAGAAATTTCACCTTGTCCCAATTCTGCATAGAGCTGATTCAGGTCTGTCATTCCTTTATGGATGGCAAATGCTTTAAGTTTTTCCTTTGAGACTGTTATGCGGTATCGCTTCAATCCTTTGGTAAGGATCTCCTCTCCCAATTTAACCGCTTCTTGATGCTGCGCCTCCTTCACCCATCGCTTGATTTTGCTCTTGGCCTTGGCCGTTTTCACAAAGGCAAGCCAATCCTGGCTTGGTCTCTGATTCTCCGATGTAATGATCTCGATTGAATCGCCGCTTTTCAATTTTGTGTTCAGAGATACAATTCTGCCATTGATTTTTGCTCCGATGCAGTGCGTCCCAATGTCCGTATGCACGGCAAAGGCAAAATCCACAGGGGTGGATCCGATGGGCAATTTGAACAGATCACCCTTGGGTGTAAAAACAAAAACCTCTGAAATAAAAAGATCTGTCTTTAAAATATCCAGATACTCTTCAGGATCGAGCGTGTCCTTCTGCCAGTCAATCATCTCCCGCAGCCAAACGCTGTAGCGATCGAGTTCGTCCTCGGACCGTTTTCCTTCCTTGTACTTCCAATGGGCTGCAATGCCGATCTCTGCCACGCGGTGCATCGCAGCGGTACGAAATTGAATCTCCACCATAAGTCCTTCCGGCCCGACTACCGTGGTATGAAGCGATTGGTACATGTTCAGCTTTGGTGTGGCGATGTAATCTTTAAAGCGGTCATGAACTGGAGTGAACAAGGTGTGGACAACACCCAGCGCAAAGTAGCATTCATCCACTTGATCCACAATAATTCGGATGGCCAAAAGGTCGTAGATTTTTTCAAAGGGTTTATTCCTTTTATTCATTTTCTGATAAATGGAATAGAGCGTTTTTGCACGCCCCGTGACCATGGCATGAATGCCGTTTTTCTCCAGTTCCCGCTTTATCGGATTGGTCACCTTTCGAATGTAATGTTCCCTTTGCTCCCGACGATCAGAAATTTTCTTGGCGAGTGAATAGTACGCTTCGGACTCCAGCATTTTAAATGCCAGGTCTTCCAATTCCCATTTGATGCGGGCAATTCCGAACCGGTGCGCCAGAGGAACATACACCTCGCGGGTCTCCAGAGCGATGCGTTCCGCTTTTTTACGAGGAAGGTATCCAAGGGTTCGCATGTTGTGAACACGGTCAGCAAACTTGATCATGATCACCCGCAAGTCCTGAACCATCGAAAAAATCATTTTCCTGAAATTCTCTGCTTGCTCTTCGGCCTGACTTTGAAACTTTAACTCGCTGATCTTGGTGACCCCATTCACCAGTTGACCGATCTCCTGACCGAAGGTGTCTTTTACTTCTTCAATGGTTATTCCTGTGTCTTCAACAACATCATGGAGAAGACCCGCTGCGACAGTAGTCGTATCCATGCGAAGTTCGGTTAGAATCTTGGCCGTCTCTAAGCAGTGCTGGATGTAGGGATCGCCGGACTTTCGGAGCTGATTTTGATGAGCGTCGTAAGCAAAACGATAGGCTCGATGAAGGATATCCACATCCGGATTCTTAATATACGATTGCACCTCTTTCACAATGCGATCAAATTCTCTCTTCAGCCGGTTTTTCACCTTCGGGTGAATGACCGTCTTTCCCTTCCCATTTTTCGAAGAGAGGGTTACACCGGATATTTTGGATTTTTCAGTAATTTCCATGACACGGCTCTAAAACGGAATCCCCGCCGGATGTTCTTCAAACGCCGGATTTTCGAACATGGCCCACTTCTTTATAAACGTCAAGTGCACACTGCCCACCGGCCCGTTCCGCTGTTTTCCAATGATGACTTCCGCTTTCCCTTCGATGGGATTCCCCAGTTCGTCTGCCTTTTTGCCGTACACCTCCGGGCGATAGACAAAAAGTACCACATCGGCATCCTGTTCAATGGCGCCTGACTCCCTTAAATCCGACAACATCGGCCTTCTCTCTCCTCCACGAACTTCCACAGCGCGGGAAAGCTGAGAGAGCGCGACCACAGGCACATCCAACTCTTTCGCCAGCGCCTTCAGTGACCGCGAAATCATCGAAATTTCCTGTTGCCGGCTTTCGCTGTTTTTGGGACCCTGCATCAACTGAAGATAATCCACGATGACGAGTTTGACATCTTTCTCTTTTTTCAGACGCCGGGCTTTGGCCCGCAATTCCAATACTCCCATTCCCGGCGTGTCGTCAATAAAAATTGGAGCCTCTGTTAAAACCCCAACACACATACTCAATTTTTGCCATTCATCGTCTGCCAGGCGCCCTGTACGAACGCTGTGTGCATCCACCCGGGCTTCCGCACAGAGCAGACGAAGCGCCAGTTGCCTCTTGGACATCTCCAGACTGAAAATGCCCACCGGAATTTTATGTTCCACAGCCACATTTCGGGCAACATTGAGACTAAAGGCCGTCTTGCCCATGGAGGGACGACCGGCAACCACAACCAGTTCAGCAGGCTGGAATCCGGAAGTCAATTCGTCCAGTTTGGTAAATCCCGTGGGAACCCCCGTGACGGTTCCTTCTCTCTCGTGAAATCGCTCGATGGTTTCAAAAGCGTCGTGCATCACAGGGGAAATGTGTTCGAAACCTTTTCGGAGGCGTTTATCCGAAAGTCCAAAAATCCGTTGCTCTGAGCGATCAATGATGTCGTAGACCTCTTCGGTGGTTTCATAACAATCCTTGGCAATGCCTGCTGCTTCTTCAATCAACTTTCGAAGCAAGTGCTTCTCCAGTACAATCCGTGCGTGATGTTCCACATTGGCGGAAGAAGGAATGGTTTGGGCCAACTCCGTCAAATAATAGGAACCGCCCACGTCTTCCAGTTTATTCTGCCGCTTCAGTTCCTCAGAAAGTGTTATAAGATCCACCGGCTCGTTTTTTTCGTACAACACGAGCGCCGAAGAAAATATGGTCCGATGAACCGTCCGGTAAAAAAAAGAAGGTTCCAGAATTTCAGCGACCTTCCCAATGCAGTCATTGTCAATCATGATGGATCCCAAAACCGCCATCTCTGCTTCGATGGATTGGGGAGGCACCCGATCGAAAGCCACGTCGGAAGAGGACAACGGCTTCTCTACTTTTGAACCTGACGCCATTTCGATTTATCCTCTACAATCTGGTCGTACAAACAGCGGAGCTTTTGAACATCTTCCCATACCGGCCGCTTCCACTGCGGATTTCGGAGAAGAGCAGCCGGATGATACGTCACCATGAGCGGAATCCCCTGAAAGTCATGAACCTTTCCCCGAAGAAGATCCAAGGACTGTGTGGTTTTCAGAAGGGATTGTGCCGCAATACGTCCAAGCGCCAAGAGAATTTGCGGACGGATGATTTCAATCTGACGCAAAAGAAAAGGCATGCACAGGCCAATCTCATCCGGTAAGGGATCCCGATTCCCCGGTGGTCGGCATTTTAGAATGTTCCCAATGTACACCTCTTCTCTCTGAAAAGCGATGGCCTTTAAAATCTTGTCAAGGAGTTGGCCGGCCATCCCGACGAAAGGTGTACCCTGCAGGTCTTCCTCCCTCCCGGGTGCTTCTCCGATAAGCATAAGGTCGGCTTCTGGATTGCCTGTGCCAAAAACGAAATGAGTTCGTGTTTTTGCCAAGGCACATTTTGCACAATTCTGAATGGTCTCCCGGTAGCCGTTCAATGTTTCGCAACCCATTTTGCTTCCAAGAGACGTCAAAACATCGGTGTGCGCGAATATCATATCCTGTCCGTACATTTCGGATTGTTGGCGCAGATAGTGCCGCGTTTGATCAATCACTTCGTAAAATTCGTTTCGCACCATGATTTCACTTGCGTCCCAAGAGTTTTCCGACTCTGTCCAGGATCTTGCCCGCAACCTCCCACTTCTCCATCACAGGATACGATTCTACCTTTTTCTCCCTGTCAATCAGAGTGACCTTGTTGGTGTCTTCACCAAAACCGGATCCCTTTTCCAGAGGGTTGTTCAGACAGATGAAATCCAACTGCTTATCCACCAATTTCTGAGCTGCACGGACTTCTCCTGCTTCCGTCTCCAAGGCAAAACCGACAACGATTCCCTTCTTTTTACTTTGTGCGATGGCGGACAGAATGTCTTCGGTTTGCTCCAATTCCAGCGTCCACTTCGATGGCCCCTTTTTAATCTTTTGATCGGATTTTTTTACAGGACGGAAATCAGCCACCGCTGCTGCCATGATGAGCACCTGATGCCTTTTCCATTCCTCCTTCACGACGCGAGCCATTTCCTCTGCTGTCTGCACTTTTTTTACTCGAATACCTTCAAAAGGGACAAGATCCGTGGGCCCACTTACCAGCGTTACTTCCGCATGGCGCAGCACGGCTTCCTCAGCAAGGGCATATCCCATTTTCCCTGAGGATTGGTTGCTGAGATAACGAACCGGATCCAAAAACTCTCTCGTGGGACCGGCGGTAACCAATAGTTTGACTCCTTTTAAACGATCCGATCCCAACAGTGCTGACTTCACGCTGTTCATGATGCGGGGATAATCTGCCAAACGACCGGCTCCCTCAGCGCCGCTGGCCAGTGCACCCTCTTCCGGAGAAACAAATTGATATCCCAAGGCGACCAGCTTTTCACAGTTGGAAAGATAAATCGGATTGTGCACCATGCGATCATCCATGGCCGGTACGAAAATAACTGGGGATCGTGCAGCCATGACTGCCGTTGTTAAAAAATCATCGGCGATACCCGAGGCAACTTTTCCGATGATGTTTGCCGTGGCCGGACAGATGAGAATGCAATCTGCCCATTCTGCAATATGAATATGCCGCGCCTTCACGACACGATGGGAAGGGAAAAGATCTGTAATGACTTCCTGACCGGATAAGGTCTCAAAACTCAGAGGACCGACAAATTGCTGCGCTGCCTTCGTCATTGCGACACGGACCTCCGCACCTTCCCGTTGCAGCATACGAAGTACTTGGCACGCCTTGTAGGCCGCTATGCTTCCCGTGACTCCCAAGAGAACATGCCGATTTTCAAATCTTCTTTTCAAAAAGTATACTCAAAAGTTTTGGATTATATGTCATTTTCTTCTTCAGCACTTTCATTGTATCTGGATTCAATTTTTCCCTCCAGCATTTCTTGTATTGCTACTTTTACCGGTTTTGGGTATTTTTTATGCTCTCGCATCAGTGCTTCCCTGTCAATTTCGACCTCATCAAAATCCTCGCTGTCTCTGTTCTCTTGGACAGGGACGACATTTGTCTCCATCTCAATTTGAAGCTTTTGTTCATCGGTTATCTGACGAGCCCTACGGCTCAGTATAACAACCGCTTCATAGATACTATTTGTTTTTTCTGTCAAGTCTTCCAATGAAATATCCGTCATACATAACCTCTTATTTAAAGCTCGCTTTTTTCGTATTTTTGGATGATTGCTCTGACTTCTTTCACGGTATCATCCAATTTGTCATTAACGACTTGAAAATCGTATTGATCCGCTATTTCGATTTCCTTCCTGGCTGTCGTGAGACGTTTTTTTAATGTGCCATTTTTCTCTGTTCCACGCTTGCGGAGCCGATCCTCCAGCACCTTGATTGAGGGAGGAAGAAGAAAAATGAGCACAGATTCAGGATAATTCTTCTTTAAATTCAAACCCCCTCGCACATCAATATCCAAAAGAATATTTTTCCCAGTTTCGAAATAGCGTTCGATCTGATCTCGCAAAGTCCCGTAATAAAAACCGTGAACTTTGGCCCATTCTACGAAGGCTCCTTCCTTCATTTTTCTGCGAAATATCTTCTCTGCTAAAAAAAAATAATCCAATCCTTCCTTTTCTCCTGCTCGCGGCGGCCTGGTAGTGGCCGAGATAGAATAACAAAGATCACCATCCATCTTTCTCAACTTACGAATGACAGTACTTTTTCCTCCCCCCGAAGGAGACGATAGGACAAAAAGCCTCCCTTTCACGTCCTACTCCAAATTCTGAACCTGTTCACGAAGCTTTTCAATCTCTTCTTTCATCTCCACCACAAGGTGACTGATCTCCGCATTGGATGCCTTTGAACTGATTGTATTGGTCTCTCGATTCATCTCTTGCAGAAGAAAATTCAGTCTTTTGCCTACGACAACCTCCTGTTTCAGAGTACGAAGGAATACCTGGTTATGACTCTGCAGACGAACACATTCTTCGGTGACATCCATTTTATCGGCCATAAGTACAATTTCGGTATGCAGCCTCTCTTTATCCAGTTCTCTATTGCCCATCAATTTTTCAATACGTTCGACCATCTTTTTGTAACTCTCAGAAAGGTTCTTCTTCGCGATTTTCTGAATGGCTGTAATGTTTTTTCCCAAACATCGGATTCGTTTCATTATATCCTTCTCCAGAGCCTTCCCTTCCTGAATGCGCATTTGTTTCAAATCCTCAAGCGCTCGGGTGAGTACATCCCGTACCTTCTCCCATATCTTTTCCGATGTTTCGGATTCTTTTATGGATTGAAAAACCTCTGAAAATTGCAGAAAGTGTTCTAAGCGCAATTCCTCATTGACTCCGGTCACTTTGCGCAGTTCGTTCAATACGTTGCGAATAGATTGCGCCTTTTTTAAATCAACACCAATATCGAGAACATTGTTTGTTTCCCCTTGAACCGAAATGCTTACATACAGTTTTCCTCTCGTGATCTGACTTTTAATAATATCCTTTACTTCCCGCTCGTAGCGGGATAAAAAGGGAGGCATCCGGCACATAAGTTCCAGAAAGCGATTATTAACCGATCTTAATTCCACATTGATGGTCGTACCCTCATGCTGAATTTCTGCCATCCCCAAGCCTGTCATACTGGATGCCATGACAATTCTTCCCTCAAAACACAAACAACTCTTTTAGAATTGTAGAGTTATATGTTACAAAATAAATTATTAATAGTCAACATGAATTTTAATTTTTTACGCTGTTTTTATGCTATTTAGCTTCCCAACAACTTGCGAAAATGATTTTTATTCCAAAACAGAGTCACTGAAATTCGGTGGGTATTGCCCAAATCCGTATGACGAGAG
>Ga0172365_10003650_pt1 | contig 11430 bp, 10 predicted proteins | sample LakKivSesite48cm_FD_114535 | JGI IMG/M metagenome (GOLD analysis project Ga0172365, IMG submission 114535) | Sediment microbial communities from Lake Kivu, Rwanda - Sediment site 48cm | ecosystem: Environmental > Aquatic > Freshwater > Lake > Sediment | place: Rwanda: Western Province, Lake... | reverse complement strand
GAAAGAATTTCGAGAAAAGCTGTGCCCTTTCCCATATCTACTTCGCCTCGGAATCTACGACTTGTTTGTAAAGCTCTTCCAACGAGGCACTTTCTGTTTCTATTCCGAGAATCTTTGCTTCGCACTCTCTGGCCAACTTCGAAATGTCCTCATAAACGGTGTCCGTTCCCTCCTTCAAAATTTTGATAGATATGCCTTGACTGTCCGCGTCTGCCTTTTCGACGTATGACAGCTTCTTCCGGAGGGTTTCGACCAGTTCACGCGGTTTGTCTGTCAAGATTCTTATGGTCCTGGCAACAAATTCATCATAGAGTTCGCTCAAGTTCCCAGAGGCGTACACTTTACCTTTGTTTAAAACGACCACGGCGTCGCAGACCTTGCTGAGTTCTGGAAGAATGTGGGAAGATAACAGGAAAGTGACTTTCTGGTCTTCGTGAAGCTGGTCAATCAAGTCAAGAAGCTCGCTTCTTGCTTTGGGGTCGAGATTCGAGGTAATCTCGTCGGCAATAACGAATTTTGGTTCGTGAATGATGGCATGAGCTATGGCAAATTTCTGGAGCATACCTGCGGATAGTGCCTTAATTGTTCGATCAAAGGCCTCATCCAAATTGACTAGTTTGAGAACCTCTAATGCTCTGGATTCGCTGACGCCAAAAATCCTGCACACTCTTTCAAGATAGTCTAACACCTTTTCACTAGCTGGAAAAAAAGGTTTTTCGTAGACAACTCCCGTCTGTGAGCGTATTTCGGGATTATCCCACGGATCCTGACCTAAAAGCTTCACATGCCCTCTGTCTGGCTTCATTAAACCCAAAATCATTTTGATAGTCGTAGTCTTTCCAGCACCGTTTGGACCCATCAGTCCAACAACCGAACCCTCGTTCACTCTAAGGAATAGCCCATCAACTGCAACGACCTTACCGTAGCTCTTGAACAGGTCTTCAGCGATAACAATAGACATGAAGCTTCGTGCAAATCTCAATATGAACTGATTTAAAATTTCTGAATACAAGATATATACTGCACATTCACGCAGTTTATTTTTGACTAGGACCTATGAAAATGCAGTGAGCCATTTGTTATCAAAAGGAGCAGCTATCAGTATTACAATGGTCTTAGCTCTGATAAGCGCTGGGAGTTTCTTTATTCTTAATTCAATGGCACTTTTGGAAAAGAAACACCTCATGCTTAATGATTCCTTCAGTGTGGCCGGAAACACTTATCAGAATAGAACCGTATGGATTGATTCCTCGGGAGAGTACATTGTCTCCTTCACTGTGTCCCCAGGCACCATAAATTTCTCATGGGTTCCAACAGTTGAGATGTGGTTGGAAGGGCAGTTCAAGCCTGACTGGATTGAAACAAGTCAAACTGATTATGGACTTAGCGCAAGTTTAGGACAAGGATACGCGGCAAGTCCATTCTCTTTCATATTCCTCAACAATGATACTATCTCAAATGAAGTACATCTAGAAGTGTCGAAGGTTTGGAAAGAGCCTGACTATGTGGGTTTGTCCGGAGGAACTGCACTGGTTCTCGTAGGAATTATCACTGGCACGGCTTTGAAGCTTAAGAAATCCCAAAATGACTCGTGGTAAAGCGGGTAAACGGACAATTGGCTAAACTTGCTTAAAGTGAGGTTGAAGTTTTAAAAGAAAAAGGTGAGGGTTTGAAGGAAGTTGCTTCTGGTTCACTAGATCTATGGCCATTGGCAGGCGTATATCTTGAATATCGTACCATCAGCATTGGCCCATCCTTGGAAAATCCACCATGTCCAGCTACGAGCTTGGATGCCTGCCCAGAAACTATATTTGTGGCCATTGTATATGTTGACTGCTTGGTTTGTCCAATACAGTGTTTTTCCAGTAGCATCCGCGGCTACCCAATCTTGGAAGCCCGCCCATATCTGTTTGTTGTCCGTCTGATCGTATATCCATGCCCAGAGCTTCACTGAAGACAAGCCATAGCCGTCTTTTGAGAGTTGTGAATTCTTTATTGTGATGTATATGGCTATTTTATTCAGGTTAGAGCCTGAGTAAACAGTTTCGCCCATCACTAGTGCATGAGCGTATGAATTGCGAGCAACGTGTGTCTGGACATATCCTGTGTTCACGTTAGCATATGCAGATGCTTCATCGCCGCTCTGCCCCCACTGCGCAGCGTCATAAGGCGCGCCGTGATCTATCACAAGCTGTTGCGCATAGACGTTCGTACTCAGGAAATTCAAGGCAATAACGGAAAACAACATGAGCGCTATAACCATTAAGGGTAATTTCATTTGTTTTCCTATTCTCAATCTGTTCACCTCCTTTTTCGTTCAACAGAATCCTTTATGATTTGGGCTTAAAACGAGAAGGAAATGTTTCCTAAACTGGGAGATGAGTGAAAGTGTTTAGGGTGAACAGTTTAACTGAACTCTCTCCCTTTCCATCTCTTTCATCTTCTTTATAAGACTCTTAATTTCCTTAAACGTAATCGGAGAGTTATCGTTGGAACTGGAGCAGATAATCGCTTCTTCTTGCAGACAAAAAATACTGCTAGCTCTCTCAAAGGTCAAGACCACACACGTGACGAACCTAGTCCGCATAATCAACAGCACATACAACCAAGTGAACCAAAATCTTGTGATATTGGAGAGAGAAGGCATAATTAAGACCAAGCACTATGGACACCTAAGAATGGTTGAATTGGAAATGGAAAACCCGAAGACCCAAGCGATTCTGAAAGCCCTTCATATATTAAGCAGACCGACTCCAAGCACCCCAAACTTTAAAATATCAAGAGAAGTCGCAACCAAGTTTTCCCAAACGGCTGAACGAACTTGATCGCTGAATAGAATGCTTGCCACTAAAAACTCTCACCCTTCGCTCCACGCTGTGTAAAGAAGTTTCAGCATCAGCTTTGTTTTCTTTAAGAGTTACGATCAATTTAAGATGACATCTTGGAACAGGAGTCTATGACGCGAAAGCAAGGCGGGGTTGACGCACTAGGCTAACAGTCAATGATGACATTTCCATGCCAATTTGCCAAAATAGTCTAGAATTCAGCTCAAAATGGTCGGGCGAAATAGGTTTAAAACTTCGTTTAAATTCTTCGTTTGATCATGTCTTCAGCAAATTGATTCAGTTGCCATATATTATGAAGATTACTGCTTTGTCTTTCTGAGGCTGTCCAAGTTGGCTTTTGCCTCTTTCCAAGAGACCGTTCGAAAGCCTTTCCAGAGCTTTTCCAGCTTTTCACATGGATATTCAGTACAGCTTGCACAGTTCATCACAGTTTTGGCAAATCCGCATTTTCTCACTTCGCAGGCTGAACAAAACTTGTAGATTCTCTTTCCAGCCAAACATCCGTCACATTCGATGTCACGTGGTTTAAGCTTCTCTGTTTCCGTAGACCATGCTTTGATGGCTTTATGTCGAAGTTTGTCATCGTTTTTCTGCGTTGCAACGTAAGCAATGCAGTCGTTGCAGGTGAGCCCGCACATAGCGATTATCTTGCCCACTTTTTCACTTCTCCGACTCTTCTAGCTTATCATGTTCGGAGGTGACATATAGAAATTGAGGCGTCACATGACTATAGAAGACTTATCTCAGCGTCTATGATTACTGGGCTTGTAATAACATTGAAAGGGAGGGAACAAAAAGCTATGTCTAGAATGATTGCCTATTGTGGATTGGACTGCACAGAGTGCAAAGCTTTCAAGGCGACTCAAGTGAAGGATACTGAGTGGAAGAAGCAAATAGCCAAACAATGGGAAGAAGGATTAAAGGTTGAGTTTAAACCAGAGGAAATTAACTGCGACGGATGCATGTCTAATAGGATTTCAGGTTGGTGCACAAGAATCTGCAAGATAAGACCATGCGCCCAAGAAAGAAAACTAGAGACGTGTGCACACTGCAGCGACTACCCATGCAAAGAGCTGAAGGAATTTCTAGCAAACGAACCAACGGGCGCAAAGAATCTAGAAGAAATCCGAAAAACACTCTAAGTCAGAAAGCAAGCGAGCCTGCAGTTCTCCCATCTACTTTATTGTCGCCTATTTTTCCAAAGAACTCGCGTACAACGTGTTTAGGCTGTTTCTCTTTTCTGGCGCCACACGCTTGAACAGCTGAACGTACGGGATTAGAGAAGTCACGAGCTTGTTTTCGGCTTTCTTTAAATGTTCCTGATAGGTTGTTCTGGAGACTTTTTTTCTTCTGGCAATGTCTTGAACGTTGGCTTTTCTGGGCAGGTTATAGTAGCCGTTGCTGTACGCCGTGAGCAGCGCCTCCATTTGTCTCTCAGTCAAGTCTGAGAACAGCGCATCAGCCGTCAGCGTGAGTGAGCTGGCTATGAATCCTTCAAAGTCTACTTTTCGCAGTATCTCACACGTGAAGCCTTTTTCTTTCAGTCTCTGCATAAGCTCCTTAATGTCTTTGTGTTTGAAGGCGATTATGCGGTAGTACTCCCAGCCGTTGCGGTAAACTACAGGCGAGATCAGAAGGACGTCGAGCTCGTCTGTTATCTTTGACACTGAGGATTCTTGTTTGCAATGGCATTTTTTGACGAAGAAATGGGCGTTTTGTTGGTTGTACGATTTTTCGACTATGCCCTTTATCTTGGAAAGCTCATCTGTCACCTCGGCTTGTTCGTCTGGCTTGTCGGTGATGATTTCAATCACGTCGTGTTCTCGGTTGCACCAGTCGAACATTCTCAGGCGCGGATGCCTCTTCGAAATATTGCAGTATGGACAGTCATGAGACGCTTTAAAGACCACTTCAAACAATGTCATAGGAGAAACTAGACCAATGCCATATTTAGACGTTGAGCCGCCACATGACGGCTGTCAGGAACACAAACACAGAAGCAGGACTCTATTCAACACAAAACCAGATGTCAATCCATGAAACTGTCCTGCTCAAAATAGTCTGGAACCTTTCTGAAAAATGGTTTCTTGGTCGGGCGGGCTGGGTCTACAATTGCGTTTAAATTCTTCACATCTTCATGGACATGCTTGATGAGAATTCGAATCTCGCCCCCAGCTACCATTACACCGTGGACAAGTCGACGTTCAAACTTTTGGTTCAATGATTGTGGTCGTGTGAGGATTTGAACCCTCATCACAGCGGAGACATCATCCGCAACTACCCTTTTTTTACGTGATGAACCAAGAAAAAGAGAAAAGACTGTTGCTATCTCATCGATCTAATATTCTGACGCTTATGCATCTTTCATCGTTTTCTTCAGCTCTGATCTTGGAGTGTTTGCCATTTCAGGATGATGCTTTCTTGCTTGTGATGCGTGACTTGTCACGTTATTGTGTTGTAGTGTCCTTCTGTGTAGAATATGAAGGTTGTTGTGGCTTCTGGTTCGGGGTTTTGCATAGCAAATGTTAGCCAAATGGATTGGCTTGGTGTGAGTTCTGCGTAGTTTTCGTCATTTGCAAGTAGTTTGGAGTATATGTTTTCTCCGGCGGAGTGAATGGCTAATACGAGGGTTGCGGTTCTGAGTGTGTAGTTTTCTTGAGGTGCGGTGTCCAGTCCAACGTAGTCTAGTCTGTGTGGGTTTTTCCAGTACAGTCTGACCATGAAGTCTTCGCCTTCAATGACGTAGTTTGAGAGGTTGACGGCTTCCATTGACCAGTAGGCTCGCGGCGTGAGCGTCTCCACTGTCTGCCAGAGACCGCTGCTGTTTTTCATTTGAACTAGGATGCATTCATCCATTTTCTTTTTGTCGGTTCTCAGAATTAGCTTTGCGTTCTCAGAGTTGACTTCGCCGAAGTTTAGGGTGAGGTAGTCGTCTGGATATCCGTCGAAGTAGGTTGTTGGATCTGACACGTTGCCGTCCATGAGGCAGACTTCGTTTAGTCTGTTGTTTCCGTTGGTGTCGATTGCGGATAGTGGGGCGGTTGGGTTTTTGTAGGTGAGGATTTCGCCGCTCGGAGTTACGGCAATGTTCACGTTTGGAACATGGTCTATGGCTGTGAGTTTAACTTGGTCTATGTAGGAATGTTCCATCTCGTATTCGCCTATTTTGAATGAGTAGAATGAAAGTGTGGAGCCTCGGTAAACGGGGACTGTGTGTTGTTCCAGTTTGTAGTAGTCTTCAACGTCTGCGCCGTGGCCTAGCTCTGAAGCGGGCAAAATGTTGTTGTCTAGGACGAACTGGGTTCCACTCCAAACGTAGACAAAGGGACAACCGCCTCCGCCACTTGGAGTAAATTTGTTTAGATTGAAGTTATATCGGCCGAAACCCTTGATGGGGATTATTCTGATTGTCCAGTCGCCAGAGAAGTCAGCTGATGTGAGATAGTAGGATATTGTAGCAGATGGCCCACCTTTCTTTTGGCCAGCTGGGTTGTAGAGTTCAGCTGCAAAATAGGCATTTGAAGGTGCGTAGATTTGCATATAGATTTGTTTGCCAGCTGTTATGTCGGATGTTGTCACTGTGAAATTGTACCAGTCTTCGTCATTGCCTAAGTAGCCATAGTAACAGGTTGAACCTGAAATATCCATAGCCTCGCCGAAAAATTGGCCTGCATCTTGCCATGTGTTCATGGCGTCGTTGGGTAATTCAGCTTTTATTTCAACGTAATCTAGACGGGCGCCATAGTTCACGTATTCATCGTCGTTGCTGCAGAATCTGAATCTTATTTTTGTGGCGGCAACTGGTAGTGGGACCTCATAAGGGTCAGGAGAGCGCCCGTCAGTCCAATGCGTATGAATTGCAAGATTATTCCAAACGCCATTTACGTAGCATTCCACCACCAAATAATCGCCGTCAGAGGCAACAAGGTATAGACCGTATCGAAGCCAGGTATTTCTATAGGCCGCAGAATCTATCGATAGTGTGAGGGTTGCATTCATGCCCTTGTCATATACTGGATTTCCACCGTATGCTTCTGTGTTTGGCTTCTCGTCAAAGAGCGAGTTGTTTCCAACTCCTGCGCAATATATCCCGCCATCCCATATTGTGGGGTGTTTTCCCCAGTAGTCGTATCCAGCAGTAGAATTAGCGTCTTGCACACTCCAGTCAACGAAGTCGAAGTCATCAAAGAAAACGGTGACTTTAGGAGTCTCTGTGGGGGTTTTGTGCAGTGCAATATATGTATGTGCCCACGTGGATACCCTGCTTATTGGGCTTGTGGAATTCATAACACCAAGATACCATTTCAAAGGAATAATAGTCCATTGCTCTCTGTTTGACATGTTCACTGTCAATTCTACGTGAAATGTAGACTCGAATTCTTCATAAGCCCAATCTCCCGCAGATTCACTGAATTTGCTTGGGTCATATTTGAACTCCACCTCGTCGGTTATTGGACCTTGCAACTCATCAATTCCTTCGATTTTATCGGTTATTGCGGGAAGTAATCCCACAAAATCAGAAAATAGAATACAGCCCGTTAGAAGATTCGCTATTAACCATGTTTTGGTGCAAGGTTCTGGGTCTATGAAAGCTAGGGCTAAAGTTACACCGAACTTTGCAGCGCCCACCCAGTCAAAGCCAACTGTGGGATTATCATTCTTTTTTCCGTTTTTCGACGCACTGGAATCCATCATTACTGTACAGTCTGATGGACACTTCAGGTAAAATTGAGAACCTCCCATACGCTCCGTGCTATTTGTTTTCAAAATTCCGTAAACCGCAAAATCGATGTCTATTGTATACTTGTCTTCGTAATCGTCATAATCGTAGTGTGTTATGACGGGTGTTATACAGATTCCCCATGATGAATGATAAGAATACTCAACATACTCCCTGGTTTGTTCAGTTTGCCTGAACGACAGAACTTGACTCCAAACGGCTGCAACGGCACCAACAAAGCCTCTGTAATAGTCACCACCATAATCTATATTGTCGCTGGTAAACGTTGCATTAGTGCCTATGTGAACGTAAGTGCCAAACCCGCGACGATTCAAAGATCTTTCGCTTGGTTTCAAGAAAGATATCACGGCTCCTGTCATGTAGTCGTCTTCGCTGCCCCAAATGGGCATAGCGGTGTAATTCTTAAAGTCAGAGGCTCTTAACGGTCTTCCACGTTGAGCCCTCCAAGCAAAGTCAAACTTGCTCCAAGTGTCACAAAACTCCTCTCGAGCAGCATCGTTTAGGGTTTTTGGTGTTGTCTCAGAGTCATACGGACAAGTTACATTAGCTAGGTTAATGTTAGACATTAGTCGTTTAAATCCTTCCTCTCCCCACGCAGGCACTTCTTTGTCACCTGCACCTTGATACCACGCATAGTAAAATGGGTAACCTGCAGTATGAACCCAGCTAACTCGATGTTTCAACATGGCTTCTGCTACTTTGTCAGTCCAGTTTTCGCGATTGTAGTTGGAAGGAACGGGTATTATCTCACCATGAGTATTTATTACGATAATGTTTTCATACGACTCTATGATCAACTTATACGTATTCCAGTCAGTCACAACTTGATAATCAATACCATAAAACGGAGGTGCATTTCCGAGCTTGGGATGCGCCAATGGTATGTGGGTATCCTCCTTAAAGAGAAGAGCTTCAATTGCGCCATCCTTTGTGATTGATGGATCATATTGACGATTGGGAAAAGTCCAGCCATACCATACGTCAGACAAGCAAATGATGTAGACTTTTGCGTATCCTTCTTCTGCTTTAGCCACCGGAGGCATCACTATGAGAAATGTGGAAATGAACATCACACTAATTAGAACAAGAGCTTTTATTCTTCTCATTTGGTTTCATCGTCTCAAGTTTCTTTTATGTCTTGTCACCAGGATTGCTGTGGTCGCTACACCAGCTACAATCAAAACGGCAGCTATAAGCGGCAGATTGGCTTCCAAGAAGCTCAGCTGCACAGCCTTTTCCGCCAAATTCTCTGCCTCAAGAGCCCTGAGAGCTACTGTACCGAATCCATTATTGGTGTCTATGGAGTAGTACAGACTATATAGACGACCGATCTCACCATGATCGTTCCGACAGATTGCCTCAAGCAATTCTTCCGCATTCTGAAGAAGTTTCTTCGCATCTTCCAAACCTTTTGTCCTTCCCTCAGTTTCGGCCTTCACTATTGACGCATCGGCGGCTGAAATCGCGTCTCTAGAAGCAGAATGCCACGCACAAGTCCACAATGCTGCGGCGGAACCAGCATACCCTCTGTAGTAATCCCTGTCAGTTGGAACTTTGTTACTATCGTATGTTTGGTTTGTTCCTATGTGAACATAGAACCCAGAAGCGCTGGACGTTTCTGCAAACGTTATTACTGCTCCAGTCATGTAGTCGTCTTCGCTGCCCCAGATCGGCAAAATAGTGCAATTCCTAAAGTCCGAACTTTTTAGGGGGTTTCCTTTCTGCACTCTCCAAGTCTCGGCTAAATTGCTCCAATCAAAAAGTACTGACCATCGAGCGCCAGATATATCAGCCATTTCTGCTGGGTGAGGGTGGTTGCAGGTTACAGCGCCTTTTCCCACGTGACCCATCAACCTCTGGAAACCCTCTTCACCCCAGCCCTGCTCCCCACCTTCCTGCATGTAAGAATAGTTGAACGGGTACCCGCCCGTGTGAACCCACGTAACATTCCTGTTAAGCATGGCTTCCGCTATCTTGTCAACCCACGCATCTCTCGTGTACCCGGATGGTATCGGAACGGTTTCGCCGTGTCCATTCACTACAATTATGCCCGAACCCGCCTCAACGATGCCTCTGTACACGTTCCAATCGCGGACAACGGTAACAGTCGTGTTGATTCTAACATCACCATATATAGGGAAGTCTATTGAGGTACTGGAAACATTGACCCGAGAGGCAGCGAAAACTCCGTCAACTATATTAGTGATGTTGCCGACGCCACGCGCGCTAACCCCATCCAAGGCGACAACATACACTTCAATATTCACGTGACCCAACAGCACGGTCTCATCGTCAGAAGCAGCACGCACACACACCAAAAAACATCCTACAGTGATTACAGACAAAATCACAAGCATCCGAAAACAGAACACGCTCATTCTCTTCATTTTGTTTCATCTTTTCTTCTTGTTCTTCTTTGTCTCACTGAATATTAGACCACATGCAGAGACTCCGCCTATTACGCCTAGCACTGCCAACGGAATACCGTAGGACTCCAGAAAAGTGGGTTTTTCAGCCGCTTCAGCGGCTTCTTTTGCCTGGTTAGCGTAGAAAACACCATAGGAATAATAGTAAGAGTCAAAGTCATTTCTTGCAGATTGAAGCAACTGTTCCGCTTCTTCAAGACCCTTTGTTCTTCCTTCAGTTTCAGCCTCAAACACCGCGTCTTCAGCGGCCGAAAATGCGCGTTCAGAAACAGGCTTGAAGGAGGAAGTATATATTGCCTGCGCAGTTCCAACATAACTCCTGGAGAAATCTCCATCCGTTTCTTCGGGAGGGATGTTGCTATCGTATGTTTTGTGAGTTCCAACGTGAACGTAGAAGCCAGAACTGCTTGTTTGATTGGGAGCTGAAAACTCTATGATTCCGCCTGGCATGCAGCCGGCTTTGACGCCCCATATCGCTGCTGCAACGCGATCCCCGAAGTCTGAACCATTCAGCGGTCTTCCACGCTCCACATTGACAGCGTGGTAACAACCAGCCCAGTCTTCCTTAATAGTATACTGAGCATCAGTGTTCATATGAATTAGGTCTTCCTCGTAACCAACAGGCCAACAAGTCACGTTCTCCAAGCCAATGTGTCCCATGAGCTGTTTGAAGCCATCTTCACCCCACAACGCCTCTCCGCTTTCCTGCAGATAAGAATAGAAGAACGGGTAACCCGCAGTGTGAACCCACGTAACGTTGCGAGTGAGCATTGCTTCAGCAATCCTGTCAACCCACGCGTTTCCCGTGTAGCCTGCAGGCACGGGAACGGTTTCGCCATGGACATTCACTATGATGACGTTAGACTCGTTTTCGACAATTTCCTTATACGCGTTCCAATCGCGGACAACAGTCACGTTAGTTTTGAATTCAAGCTTACCAAAAACGTAGTTGATAAATGGAGGCAACAAAGTACGCGAAGCGTTGACGAGACAAGCCTGAAGACATCCTTCCACAGCATCAGTGATGTTGCCGACACCTTGCCCGCTGACTCCATCCAAAGCGATAACGTAGACTTTAACGTCAACTTCTCCCCAAGAAACGTACGTAGAGTCATCTAGACTACGCACGCATAGTAGCAGACTTCCTACGCAGGCTATGGAAACGATTACGAGTATCTGAAAACGTAGCCCAGCCAACTTTCTCATAGACACTCAAATTACAACAACAATTGAACAGTTTATAAGTCTTTCCAAATCGTGAATCACACGCAAACACCAACAGAAGAAACCGTCGCACACCCGAAAACCTGATCTCTGAGAAGACATAACGCAAAAAAGAACCGACAAAACTGATTCGCAAGCAGCAGACGTTCAAGCCATGGAGAAACTATTGCTAATTGCCTCGGCACACGCAAAG
>Ga0172365_10003648_pt1 | contig 11437 bp, 10 predicted proteins | sample LakKivSesite48cm_FD_114535 | JGI IMG/M metagenome (GOLD analysis project Ga0172365, IMG submission 114535) | Sediment microbial communities from Lake Kivu, Rwanda - Sediment site 48cm | ecosystem: Environmental > Aquatic > Freshwater > Lake > Sediment | place: Rwanda: Western Province, Lake... | reverse complement strand
GGGCGCGTTGTTCTCAGAGAAAGAAGACGACCCCTCGAAGTACATGAGGCACAGGGTAACGAAGTCCGGTATTTCTCCCCGAGCTTTCCCCGGCCTGGGCAGGGCGCTGGTGGTCACCGACTGCGATGAGCACGATGAGCAAGGACACCTTACGGAAAGCGCTGGAGAAAGGACGGCGCAGGTGCAGAAAAGGCTGCGGAAGCTTATTCCACTCAGGAAAGAGATAGGCAAGCCGAAGGAGTACGGTCAGCAAAACGCGGAAACAACACTCATCGGCTGGGGCAGCACCTATGGAGCTATCCATGAGGCAGTGGACATGCTGCGCAGAGATAATATGGCGGTCAACATGCTTCATCTCAACGAGCTGTGGCCCTTCCCGGCCGAGGCCGTAACCGATGCCATCAACAAGGCCCGGAATAGCTACGTCATTGAAAGCAATGCCACGGGACAACTTGCCAGACTTATGAAGGCGGAAACAGGGCGCGCCGTAACCGGCCGAGTTCTGAAATTTGACGGCAGGCCCTTGACCCCGGCCTACATTACTGAAGCGGTAAAAAAGGAGGTGGGATAGATATGGTTACCATGACTGATTATGCTGGATTGAAGCCGGCGTGGTGCCCGGGCTGTGGCGACTTCGGCATATTGAGAGCATTGAATAAAGCCCTGGTAGAGATGAAGATCGAGCCTTATCAGGTCCTGCTGGTCTCCGGCATCGGCCAGGCGGGTAAGCTGCCCCACTACACCAGGGGCAATATATTCAACTCCCTGCACGGCAGACCCGTCCCGCCGGCTATCGGCGCCAAGATGGCCAACACTGAGTTAATCGTCATCGCGGTCAGCGGCGACGGCGATGCCTACGGCGAGGGAGGCAATCATTTCCTCCATGCCGCCCGCCGCAATCACGACATCACTTATCTGGTGCACGATAATCAGGTCTACGGATTGACCAAGGGACAGGCGTCCCCCACGAGCGACGTCGGGTTCGTCACCAAGACTACGCCTGAGGGCGCGGTCAGCCCCGTGTATCCTATCGCCCTGGCCATAGCCTGCGGCGCTAGTTTTGTGGGCAGAAGCTTCGCCGGAGACTTAGTCCATCTTTCTAACCTTATAAAGAAAGGCATTCTGCATCGAGGATTCTCCCTCATTGACATCCTGCAGCCCTGCGTCTCGTTCAACCATAAGAACACCTACCAGTGGTATGGGGAACGGGTGTACAAGCTGGAAGATGAAGGCGGCTATGACCCCGGCGACAAAAAGGCAGCACTGGAAAAGGCACTTGAATGGGGAGAAAGGATCCCCATCGGCGTCATCTATGAGGCGAATCTGCCTGTCTACGAGGACCACCTGCCGGCGCTGACTAAAACCCCGCTGGTGAGACAGAAGACCGACATCCAGCGAGTTGAGAGACTCCTGGCGGAATTCGTGTGAGTTGACGCGACCTTGACGATACGGAAGTGATCGATATGAGAGCAGGTCAGTAAACGAAGAAGATGCAGCGTTGCCTGACCGGAGGACAAGCGATATTCTCAGGAGGTTGTAGCATGCCAACGGCAAGAGCATTTTTCACCAATATGTCGGCGCCCATGCCTCTGCGCAGGAAGCTGAAGCTAGTGTTTCGCAACAACTTCATAAAGATCTGGCGAAGGCAGAACTGTTGTGGCCATCCAGGAGAGCCAGGGTGCTGTGAAGGCTCTTCAGCCGAACCCCACTCCCATGGCTAAGGGAAAGAGCTCGGGCGGAGTGACCTGATTGCTGAGCAGCTCAAGAAGGGCGCACAGATGTTCAAGTTTAACGGGATAAACCACCTGGCCATGGCTACAGGAGACATGGACGGGACCATACGTTTCTGGAGGGACCTGCTGTGTATGCGCCTGGTCGCCGGGTTAGGGGAGCCGGGATACCGGCACTATTTCTTCGAGATTTCGCAAACCGACCTCATCGCTTTCTTTGAGTGGCCCGGGGTCAAGCCTGTACCCGAGAAAGAGCATGGCCGTCCAGTAAAAGGACCCTATATCTTTGACCACGTCTCCTTCGGTGTTGAAACAGAAGAAGGCCTGTGGTCACTGAAGGACAGGCTGGAGGTGGCAGGCTTTCCCGTATCGGACGTCATCGACCACGGATTCATCCATTCGATTTATGCCTATGACCCGAATGGTATCCCCATCGAATTCTCGCACAACGTCGAGGGCGTAAACATCAGAATGGAACCTCAGATGCGAGACAGGGTGCCATCACAGGTAACCTCCGAAGGGCCTGAGCCGCAGAGCGGAATGTGGCCTGAGGTGGCTACACCCACTCCCAAATCAAAACGTATGGTGTACCTCGGTGCCGGAAGTGAATTGTTTCATGGCACGAAGAGTATTTAGAAACGAGAGCCTGGCCATAGGGAAATTACGAATCCTGTCGCATAGCAGTGAACGGTTTGCTGACCGTCGCGAAGCCGGAAGGCTCCTGGCCCAGCAATTGAGTGACTACCGCGGTCGAAAAGCGGTGGTGCTCGGTATCCCGCGAGGGGGACTTATCGTGGCGCAAGAACTGGCCCGTGCGCTGAAAGCTGACATGGATATCGTATTGGCGCATAAGCTCAGTACTCCCGGGCGCGCCGAACTAGCCATGGGTTCCGTAGCCGAAGATGGCAAGCTCTTTCTCAATGAAGAGGTCATAAGTGGACTCGGCATAGACCAGGCATACATCCAGCAAGAGAAAGCACGGCAGATGGCCGAAATCAAGCGACGGACCGAGCTGTTCCGTTATAGCCGTCCCAAGCTGCCGCTTGCCGGTAGAATAGCTATCGTTACGGACGACGGCGTAGCTACTGGCGCTACTACCCAGGCGGCACTCTGGGCAGTACGGCTGGAAAGGCCCGAGAAGCTAATCGCGGCTTTACCCGTGGGCCCCGAGGACACGATAACAAGACTTAGCGAAGACGTTGATGAGATGGTGTGCTTGCGCACGCCGCCTTTTTTCACCGCCGTCGGGCAATTCTATGCGCGTTTTGAACCTGTAGAAGATGAGGAGGTTCTGGAAATCCTGAAAGAGGAACAGCTAAGAGGAGGCAGGAAACTAACTTCGAAGTATTGAAAAAGGCGGACCAGCTTGCTGCCAAAGTTGGGCACGTATTTGTTGCCACTGCCGATGCCAAGGGATGGTCTCACGTTGCCGCTGCTGGCAGGCTGGCGGTTGGGTCAGCAACCGACAGGCAAGCATCGGGCGAAGAGCGCGTCACCAATGGGGAAGATGCGCTTGAAATAGATATCCAGCAATATCCACAAGATAGCTCAAACATATGGGAATGAGGAAAATGTCATAATTTTGTAACTTTTTGTCGCCAGATTTTGTGACCTCTTGACACTAAGTAGGGTATCCTCTTAGCAGTGAGTATTCAGGGCGTAGAAAGAAACGGGACTGAGTATCATCGTGAATGCTCAGGATCCAGAAACTGCATGGGAGGCATTGCGTCCGGGAAATTCAGCGCAAGGTGCGAGACTTAAGGTCACTGTATCTCCCATGGGAAGTGGCACGGAAATCGAGAATCAGATGAGGCGCGAAATACTATGCTGGAAAGGAGAAGACTATGGCACTAAAGAAGTATGAGGTACCGGTTGACAAGCTTCGTTGGGAATGCGACCCCAAGATGTTCGATTTCAAATGCACCAAGGACCTGGCCCCGCTTCAGGAATTTGTTGGCCAGGAGCGAGCTGCGCGGGCGGTAGAGTTCGGTATGAATATGGCTAACGCGGGGTACAACATCTATGTCGCCGGCCTTACCGGGACAGGCAAGACCAGTATGGTGAAGTCATATATAGAAAGAATTATCAAGCAACGAGCAGCCCGGGAGACATTCGCCCTGGACGACTGGTGTTACGTTTACAATTTCAAGGAACCGGATAGTCCTCAAATAGTCAGCCTGCCGCAGGGCAAGGGTAAAGCATTTCGTGAAGACATCACTAAGCTGCTTGACAGAATTCGCCAGGGACTGGGGCGGGCCTTCTCCAGCGAGGAGTACAAGAGCCAGAAACAGAAGACGGCTGAAGAGGTACAGGGTGAGCAGCAGAAGCTGTTCGAGGAGATATCCAGCGCGGCCCGCCATCAAGGCTTCATCTTCCAGATGACTCCCGCCGGGCCGGCCTTGATTCCCATGGTAAAGGACCGTCCCATGCAGGAACAGGAGTACCTGGCCCTTGCCGAGAATAAGAGAAAGGAGCTGAACTCCAGGCAGGCTGAGCTACTCAAGAAACTGAAGGAAAGCTTCGAAACTGCCAGCAGCGTGCAGACAAAGGCCATGGAGCGATTGCAGAAGCTGGACAAAGACGTGGGCGAGTATACCGTGTCCGGATTATTTGCTTCGTTATTTGAGCAGTATTCTAAGTGGCCGAAGATCTCGCAGTATCTTACGGGCCTCAAATCATACATTCTGGACAACCTCGAACTGTTCAAGGGGACGGAAGAGCCCGTGAATCCTATGTTCGGCGTGCCGTTGAGCCAGGTCATCGGGGGAAGAAATCCCTTCCTGCCGTTCCAGGTTAATGTATTCGTGGACAACAGCGAAGCCAAAGGCCCTCCGGTGATCGTCGAGAGCAACCCCAATTTCGGCAACATGTTCGGCAAGATCGAGCGGCGGTTCCTCTTCGGCGGGTACCTTAGCGACCATACCATGCTGAAGGCCGGCGCCCTCAATAGAGCGAACGGGGGCTATGTGCTCCTCAGTATTAATGACGTGCTGATGAACCCTGCAGTCTGGCCGGCGCTTAAGCGCGCCATCAAGAATAAAGAGGTCAGAATAGAAGACCCCTTCGAGCAGTTCGGACTTATCGCCCCTCAGGGCCTGCGCCCAGAGCCCATGCCCGTAAAGCTAAAGGTGATACTGACCGGTGACGCTATGCTTTACCAGATGTTATCGATGTATGATGAAGACTTCTGGGAAATATTCAAGGTCAAAGCTGACTTTGATTCTGAGATTGAGAATACTAAGGACAACATGCTGGCGTACGCTGCCTTTCTCTCCGGGTGTTGTGACGAATGTGAAGTCAGGCATTTTGACCCCAGCGGCGTTGCCAAAGTCATCGAGTATTCCGCCAGGATGGTGGCCGACCAGGAACGGCTGTCTTCGAGATTCGCCCACATCAAGGACTGGATAGAGGAAGCCAACTACTGGGCTGTGCAGGACCATGCCGAATTCATTTCAGCCGGTCACGTGCAGAAAGCTATGGACGAGAGGCTGTTCAGGCACAACCTTATTGATGAACGAATTCGGGATCTGATAAATCGCGGCACTATCATGATAGATGCCGACGGTGAGGTGGTGGGCCAGGTCAACGGGTTGAGCGTCTATTCTCTCGGTGATATTGCCTTCGGCCGACCGTCCAGAATTACCGCCAAAACCTTTCTTGGGCGTGGCGGCGTCATCAATATAGAACGAGAGTCTCAGCTCAGTGGTCCGATTCATAACAAGGGGGTTATGATTCTGAGCGGCTATTTGGGTTGGAAGTATGCACAGGACAAGCCCCTATCGCTATCGGCCAGCCTTTGTTTCGAACAGTCGTACGAGGGAGTGGAAGGCGACAGCGCTTCGTCTACCGAGCTCTACGCTATTCTCTCCAGCCTTTCAGACGTTCCGATAAAACAGGGTATAGCTGTGACCGGCTCCGTGAACCAGAAGGGTGAGGTTCAACCGATAGGCGGCGTCAATCAGAAGATAGAAGGCTTCTTCAAAGTCTGCCAGGCCAAGGGCCTTAACGGTAATCAGGGAGTGCTGATACCTCAGCAGAATCTCAGAAATCTCATGCTGCGCGAGGAAGTGGTTGACGCGGTTAAGCAGGGCCAGTTCCATATCTACTCGGCCACGACCATCGACGAGGGTATCGAAATACTGACAGGCACCCCGGCAGGCGAGAGACAGAAAGATGGCAGCTACCCGGAGGGCACGGTTAATCACTTAGTTGATAAACACCTGAAGGAGATGGCGGAGCGGCTCAAGGGCTTCTATGCCGAGGAGAAAAAAGAAGACAAAACAGGATAGCCGACCGTCACCTGGATGTTGCTGATGCGGCCTCGGGCTGAGTGCTCGGGAACAGCAGTTCTGCCCTGTTTAAGCAGGTGCTCCCCAGTGTACAATCAGAGCGTCGTCCCGGTTGCAGTCACTGAAGAAGGATTATAATAGGGGAATTGTATGCACAGCTTCGTTGCAGCCCTGGGACTGACGTTTGTTCCGCTGTTCATCGTCATTGACGCTTTTGGCAACCTCCCTTTTGTCCTGGCATTGACCGAAGGGATGTCCCAGCGAGAACGGCGAAGGGTGATACATATAGCCACGGCCACGGCGGCAATTGTCGGCCTGGCGTTCCTGTTCTTCGGCCAGTTGATCCTACGCGCCCTGGGCATCTCCGTGGGCGCATTCGCAATTGCCGGAGGTATTATCCTGCTGGCGCTTTCCGTCAAGTACCTGTTGACCGGAAGGATGGTTGAGGCAATTAGAGAAGAAATGGTAGCGGTCGTTCCCATCGGTACGCCCCTGGTGGCAGGTCCGGCAACAATTACCGCTCTATTGCTACTGGCCGGGCAGTTCCCATTAGGGGCCGTCTTGCTCTCGTTTGTGCTGAACCTGGCTATATCCTGGGGGCTCTTCCTGTTGGGTAATCAGGTCATAGGCTTTCTCGGCCAGGGCGGCGTGAGGGCAATTTCCAGTGTATTTAACCTGCTGCTGGCGGCAATAGCTATCACCATGTTGCTCCGTGGATTAAGTCTGCTGGGCATCATCAGTGTGAGCATCCCCTTTTAGGCATAACCGGGCAGCTTCTTTATGTCCCCGGAGCTGGAACGGAAGCCTTGCCAGTCTCTGGAAGTCATGTTCGAACTTGTCCCTTGCCCTGGGGAAACGCATGGCAGCAGCGGGATGATAGGTTTCTATGTACTCAATGTCCGGCAGCCTGGGCGTCATCCAGGCGACGGTACCCATCAAAACGATGGTTTGTGGTTTCACTTGCCTGATCTCTCGCACCAGATAAGGCATCCAGCGTTCGATCTCCTCCGCTGTCGGTTTTCTGTTTTTCGGAGTCGTTTCCTTGACAACACTCGTTATGTACAGCTTGCTGCGGTCAAGATTGTTCTTGCTGAGCACCATGTCGAGGTATTTTCCCGACCTGCCGACAAACGGCCTGCCTTGCTTAGCCTCTTCGCGCCCCGGGTTCTGCCCGATAAGCATAATCTCTGCGGTCCGGGGCCCCTCTCCGGCGACGACAGTCGATATTGACCTTCTCCCAATTCCCGTCATTTGTGGGGCTTCTTTACGCGTCGCTAACCCTCGTCCCGCCGCCCGCCGTATCGTGTCTGTCTATTTCACAGACATTTCCGGTCGGACAGCTCTCGCATTCAAGCTGCAGCGTGGTGTGGCTGATGTTGTAGCGTCTGGCTAGCTCTTGCCTGACCATTGTTACGATATCCATGCTTTTACTGACCATCTGGTCATCGATTACCAGGTGGGCGCTCAGGGCGTAGATGTTTGAGGTGATCGTCCAGATATGAATATCGTGCACTTCATTCACGCCTGGAATACCCTGGACAAAACCGACTACCTCAGACGTCTCGATATCTCCAGGCACTCCCTCCAGCAAGACGTCCGCCGATTCGCGAACAATCCTCACCGCGCCCCACAGTATGATTATACCTATAACAACGGACGCGATAGGATCGGCAATATATCTGCCAGTAAACAAGATGACTATCGCAGCAATGACAACGCCGACCGAGGAGATTGTGTCGCCCAGCACGTGCCAGAAAGCGGCTCTGACATTCAGGCTCCGCCGACTGGCTCTATTGAGCAGCAGAATCCCGCCCAGATTACCGAACAGACCGATAATGGCTATAGTAAGCATTAACGGGGTCTTGACCGCCGGTGGCGCCAGGAACCGGTGGTAGGCCTCGTAGAAGATATAGGCGGACACGAGGACCAGGATGGCCCCATTGGCCAGAGCCGCCAGTATTTCGGCACGATGATAGCCGAAGGTCTTGGTGGCTGTCGCCGGTCGGCGGGCGGCGCTTATGGCCAGCATGCTGAACCCGAGGGCCAGCGCGTCAACGAGCATGTGACCGGCGTCACCGAGCAGCGCCAGACTGCCGCTGAAGACGCCGCCCAGGATTTCGACGACCATAACCGCCAGTACGATGGCCAGTGTGTACTTCAGGCGGCGAAAACTGCTGACCGTTTCTCGATGGCTATCTACGCCACGCGCATGCGCCATTATCTTCTGTGCCGGCTAGTCGTCATACAGTCGTGTCTTTCAGATCACTCAACACACGGGGTATCAGCTCGGTCAAAGCGGGATGGATGTGCATGCTTGCCTGTATGTGGTCAACGGTGGCCCCCGATGCCATGGCGTTTATCACTTCCTGAATCAGAATAGGCGCATAGGGCCCGATGATGTGGAAACCCAGTATTCTCGCCGTATCTGCCTCCACGATAGCCTTGGCGAAGCCGTTCTTGTCCATCATGGCCTCGCCCTGGGCCACATCCCAGTACCTTGCCTTGCCGATCAGGACCTTGTGTCCTTTCCGGGCAGCTGCTTCAGTCAGTCCTACGGATGCAACCTGGGGGTGTGAATAGATAGCGTGAGGAGCAGCGCTGTAGTCCATCTTTGTCTTGTTGCCATGGATGGCGTTATCGGCGGCCAGCGATGCCTCGACATTGGATACGTGCGTAAACATCTGCTGGCCATTGCTATCGCCCACGGCAAATATGTTCTTCCTGGTGGTCTCAAGGTACTCGTCAACTCTGATGTAGCCCCTCTTATCAACCTCCACGCCGGTATTCTCTACTTTTAGCAGGTCCGCATTAGACTTCCTGCCCACTGCCACGAGTATCCTCTGTGCTGCGAATTCATTACGCCCGCCGCCCTTGGTATCGTTGACAACAACTGTCGCAGTGTTCCCGCTGCCCTTTACCTCTTCAGCTTGAAGACCCGTGTGTATATCCATGCGCCGACCTAACTCGTTCTTCAACGCGTCCGCTATCTCAGGTTCTTCGGAGAGAACGAGCCGGTCAGCCATTTCCACAATAGTCACTTTGGTCCCCATGGCGGCAAAGAAGTGCCCATATTCCACCGCAATGTAGCCGCCGCCGACAATGATGAGGCTCTCCGGCCGCTCCTTTAACTGCAACACCGTCTCATTGCTGAGATAGTCCACGCCGTCCAGGCCTTTTATCGGCGGTATCAGGGGACGCGCGCCCGAAGCAATGAAGATCTTGTCACCCTGTATTCTTTCTCCCTTGACCTCCATGGTGTAATCCTCAACAAAATGCCCCTCCCCTTCGTAAAAGTCCAGATTGTCTATGTACGAGAGCTCGTGCCTCATGTGCTCCTGGCCTTCCCGTACGACCTTTCTCATGCGCTCCATTATGAAGTTGAAGTCAATGTTTTTTATCTCGGCTTCGACGCCCAGCTTCCGGGCTTCCTGTATCTCGGTTGCCCGTTCAGCAGCGAATATGAGCATCTTGGACGGTATGCAGCCCAGATTGGCACACGTGCCTCCCAGCGGCCCTTTGTCCACAAGCGCCACACTGAGGCCATGGGCCAGAGCCTCATTCACGACATTGAGCCCGCATCCCGAACCAATGACAATCACATCGTGTTTTTTCATTTTTCTCCGACCTCCATTTGTCCAGTGCTTAAGATCCCCGTCAACAGTCACGGGAAAACCGGCAGCTGCCAGTGCCTTGACGCTGGCGACTTACCTGCTATGCCTGCCGATTCAACCCGCTCGAATATCATAGAATGCCCATGCGCTCGCCCTCGGACTCGTGAGACCTACGGTTGCCAACAGGCTATGTCGTTAGCCATCCACCATCAATTACGATCGCAGCGCCGCTTATGTAGTCGGACTCATCAGACGCGAGAAAGACAGCGAGGTTGGCTATTTCCTCGGGTTGTCCCAGTCTTCCCTTGGGAATTCTGGCCAGCACCTGCCCCAGCTGGCCGCTTTCTTTGGCTCCTTTGGCCATGTCCGTATCTATGGCCCCCGGGCAAATCGCATTTACGTTTATGCCTTGCGGGGTAAGCTCCAGCGCGAGCGCTTTGGTGAGACCCAGTACACCACCTTTTGAGGCGGTGTAATGCGCTATGAGAGGAAAGGCAATGCCGCATCCTCCGGAAGAGATTGAGGCGATATTGATGATGCGTCCTCGTTTGTTCTTGGCCATCTCTCTGCCAGCCGCCCGGGCACAGAGAAATTGCCCCTTGAGATTGATATTCAGGGTCCTGTCCCAGTCCTCCTCAGTGAGCTCCAGGAAGGGCTTGTAAGCTATGACACCGGCATTGTTCACCAGGATGTCAACTCTGCCAAACTCGTCCACTGTCCTCTTGACCATAGCTTCGACATCGCTGCTGGAACCGACATCGCACTTGAGGGCGAGCCCTCTTGTCCCCATCCTCTTTATCTCATCGACAACCCGCTGACAGTCCTCGCGGCTTACATCGGTGACGACTACATTGGCTCCTTCCCTGGCCAGAGCCAGGGAAATAGCTCGCCCCATCCCTCTCCGAGCCCCGGTTACAATCGCGGTCCTGCCGCTCAACCTCATTGTCATTCACCTCCCCCGGCCTTATGCCTGGCAACGGGCCGCCACGAGTATTTCCACGAATACAGGCCCCATGAGCGACTGCCTGGCCAGGTTCTATCTGAGATTATAATTCGGCTGCTATGAAGAAGTCATAAAATGCGACCCTGAAAAATCACAAATCTGTGACATTTTGTATCTGGGACGGCGTGACCAAAGTCATATACGGCTGCTGGCCACGAGGTTAGAATGGGACTGAAATGAGAGAAAAAGGAGGTGGGAGCTGACTAGCGTGAAAGATGTTTGTGAAGGAATGTTCCCGAGCTCCTCGAAAGATTATGAGGGCCGTGGGTGAAACCGGCAACTCAACGAGATTGTTCGAAGGGAGGAGTAGTGGAACGAAGGTTGGGCAGCCTTGGTAGGCGATAGAACCGAGAGAGGCTGCCCTTGTTTATACGAGGGGACTGGGAACGAAATGACACAAGTTTGTAACTCGCGTGCCCTTTATGTCATCGTTTTCTCACAGGTGGCTCGCCAAGATTGACTATCAAATAGCCTACCAATTGCTCACTTACGTAGGTGCGCAACACTGCACATCCCTCGTCTCTGAGACCTCCATTAGCCACAGTGTTTTCACATTGTTCGGCCGCCCGAAGAACCGAGCGAACACTGGCGCGGCATTACCATATTGGCAAAGCACCAACATCACTATGGGCGCCGCGACTCACTGAGAAACTCGGAGATGAGCTGCCCAGTGCGTTCCGGAGCTTCCAAGAATGGGAAGTGGCCTACCCCGGGCAGGTACTCGAAGCGTGCTCCCGGGATTTTACGGGCGATTGCCCTTCCTTCGTCTGCGGAGGCCAGATCGTGTTCGCCCCAGATTATGAG
>Ga0172365_10003647_pt1 | contig 11439 bp, 12 predicted proteins | sample LakKivSesite48cm_FD_114535 | JGI IMG/M metagenome (GOLD analysis project Ga0172365, IMG submission 114535) | Sediment microbial communities from Lake Kivu, Rwanda - Sediment site 48cm | ecosystem: Environmental > Aquatic > Freshwater > Lake > Sediment | place: Rwanda: Western Province, Lake... | reverse complement strand
CAATGGAGAAACAGGGCTATACCTTGACTGATTCTGGCACTTTTTACGGGGTAGAGGGTATCAAGGGTCTCAAGGTTTTTATAGAACAGTCCCCGGAGCTGGAAAATATCTATGCGGTGATAGCGGTCAATCCGTTTAAAATTCAAACCGTGAATTATTCTTATGCAATGGATTTTGTAAAGTTTTTGACCTCGCCTGAAGGGCAGAAAATAATAGGGGATTTTAAGAATAAGAACAGCCTTCGGCTGTTTGAGCCAATGGCGGATAAAGAAGGAGTTGATTTGAGCAAATGATAGAGGTCGCGGTAGAGCTTTTTCAGATAATCTGGCTCTCAATTCGGGTGAGCGGGGTCGCGGTGCTTATCGCAATGGTGCTGGCGATTCCGCTTGCCCTGTTTTTAGCTTATAAAAATTTTAGAGGCAAGCGGTTGGTTATTTTAATCAATCAGACCTTGATGGCCGCGCCAACAGTGGTGATTGGCTTACTTTTATATTTTTTGCTCAGCAGAACCGGTCCTTTGGGGAAATTTGGATTGCTTTATACTCCGACCGGAATAATTATTGGCCAGGTAGTCTTGATTTTGCCGATTCTCATTGGATTTTCATACACCGCAATCTCTCAGGTGGATAAAAGAGCGAGATTGACCGCAATCAGTTTAGGAGCGAGCTCCTATCAGACCGGGTGGCTCGTGTTAGGAGAAGCCAAATTTCCGCTTTTAGTGGCAATTTTAGCTGGATTTGCCAGAGCCTTTTCCGAGGTTGGAATTGCAATGATGTTAGGAGGAAATATCCGTCAATACACAAGGACTATTACCACTGCGATAGCTTTGGAGTCCGCCAAAGGAGAATTTACAAATGGAGTGATTTTGGGAGTGCTTCTTTTAACTATCACATTGGGCATAAATTTATTAGTAAATATCGGATTAAGAGCCAAGGAATAAAATGGGCAAGAGTGTATATCTTATTGAAAATCTAAGATTTTCATATAAGGAAAATCACTTTGAGCTAAGCGTGGAAAAACTTGAGATTGAACCGGGAACCATTATCTCTATGTTAGGTCCAAATGGCTCTGGAAAAACCACTTTTCTGCTTTTGTTAGGCTTGATTTTTCCACCTAGCCAGGGACAAATTATGGTTTATGGAGAAAATCCCTGGACCAGCGCTGAAAAGGTTCTGGAAAGAAGGCGAGAACTGGTTTTGGTTCCTTATCCATCTTATATGTTCAAAGGCTCGGTTTTTGATAATCTTTGTTTTGGTCTGAAAATCCGGGGGGTGCCGGAAAAGGAATGGAAAAGCCGGGTTGGCGAAGCTCTGGAGATGGTTGACCTTTCTGGTTTTGAAGAAGTCCTGGCTTCTGAACTCAGTTCTGGCCAGGCGCAGAGGCTGGCTCTGGCAAGGGCATTAGTCATCAAGCCCAGGGTGCTACTTTTTGATGAGCCGACCGCAAGCATTGACTCAAACCGGGTCAGCACCATTGAAGGCTTAATCACTGAGGTTAACCAGAAGCAAGGAGCAACCATAATTTTCAGCACCCATAATTTTTCTCAAGGATTCCGTTTAGCGGACCAGGTGATTTATTTATCCAATGGCAAAATCACAGAATATGGACATGAGAACTATTTCAGCGGTAAGGCTGAAACTGATGGAAAAATCAGCTGGCTTGAGCCTAAAAAAGGTGTAAAGATTTTTTTCCCAGGGGTCTATCAGGGCAGGGTCACCTGCGCCATAAAGCCGAATCAAATAGAGCTTTTGCCTTATGAGCAAAAGAAGATGATTTCTGGTCCCAACCTGTTTTTTGGCAGGGTCACCCGTCTGGAAATGGCGGATAATGATATTGCATTGATAAGGGTTAGCGGTCAGTTGAATTTCCGAGTTAATTTGCGGATTGAAGAATTGGCTATGAAAAAAGTTTCACTTTCCAGGGAAATTCTGGTAAGATTTGCCCCAGAAGTAGTTGAGGTAATTAAGTAAATATAATGATGAGAGGCCAGGATGATTGATTTTGAAGACGCAAAGAAAAAGGTTCTTAATTTAGTGAAACCGTTAGGGAATGAAGCCATCCCTTTAGAGCGGGCGTTAGCAAGGGCTTTGGCGCAGGAGATTAGGGCAAAAGAGCCAGTTCCTCCTTTCAGAAAAGCGGTGATGGATGGATATGCGTTTCGCTCTATGGACTTGATTTCTGTGAATCAGGAGACCTCAGTTGAGCTGAAAGTAATAAAAGACCTAAAAGCAGGAAAAAGGCTCAAAACCGTGATTAAGCCCGGGCAGGCAATTAAAATTATGACCGGCGCTCCAATTCCCCCAGGCGCAGATAGCGTGGTAGCGGTTGAAGACACAGAATCCCGTGAGGACCGAGTGATAATCAAAAAGAAAGTTTCTCCGGGCGAGAATGTTGGAGAAATTGGAGAGGATATTCAGAAGAATGAGCTGGTTCTGGAAAAAGGGGAGATTATCAATTCCTCGGAATTGGGTCTGATAGCTTCTTTAGGCTATGACAGGATTAAGGTGAGCAAAAAGCCCAAGGTCGCGATTATTGCGACTGGAGATGAGATTGCGGAGCCAGGCAGGAAATTAAAATCTGGTCAGATTCGGAACTCAAATGGTTATTCTTTGTATGGATTAGCGGTGAAAGCAGGGGCAGACGCAAGTTATTTGGGTATTGCCCGGGATAAAAAAGGTTCTCTTAAAAAATTACTAAACAAAGCTCGGGGATTTGATATAGTAGTGCTTTCTGGAGGGGTGTCAGTCGGGGATTATGATTTGGTAAAAGACCAGTTGAAATCCCTGCGCGTAAAGGCGGTTTTCTGGCAGGCGAAAATTAAGCCCGGTAAGCCGGTATTTTTCGGGGTAAAAGGAAAACAATTGGTTTTTGGCTTGCCCGGCAATCCAGTCAGCGCGATGGTGACTTTTTATCTTTTTGTCCGACCAGCAATAGATAAAATGTTAGGGAAAAAGCAGATTGGACTTAAGTCCGGCAAAGCGATTTTAATGGAGGATATTTCTTTTAAGCCGGGTCGGAGGCAATTTTTGCGGGGAACAGTTGACCAGAGCGGATTGGTGATTCAGGTAGTTCCTTTTCCCAATCAGAAAAGCGGGGTATTAAAATCAATGGTTAAAAGTAATGTCCTGATTGTGGTTCCTCCAGAAATAGAGATGATGGAGAAGGGCGAGGAAGTGGAGGTTCTTTATTTAGATTGAAAATGAAAAAGCTCACTCATATCGACCCAGCAGGTAAAGCTCAGATGGTAGCAATTAGTGAGAAGCCAATTACTCATCGGGAGGCTATGGCGTCGTGCTTGATTCAGTTGAGCCAGAAAACCTTGAAGCTGATTAAGCAAAATAAAATCGCTAAAGGCGAGGTTTTGAATACCGCTCGGATAGCTGGAGTCAATGCGGTAAAAAGAGCCTTTGAGCTGATTCCTCTTACCCATCCGATTCCAATTGAGCAGATTGAGGTAGAGATAAAATTTGAAAAAAAAGGGCTAAGGATTTTTTGCCAAGTTCAGGCTTTTGCCAAGACCGGTCCGGAGATGGAGGCTTTGGTCGGAGCAGGAATTTGCGCTTTGACCATCTATGATATGGTCAAGGCAGTGGAAAAAGGAACCAAGATAACCGAGCTTCGGTTAGAATATAAATCCGGTGGAAAAAGCGGGACCTGGAGAAGGAAAAAATGAACCAATCAGGCAAAGCGGGAAAGATAATTTCTATCAACATCAGCAAAAAGCGCGGTCAGATAAAAAGCCCGGTCAAAGAAGTGGAATTAATTCCCGGCAAAGGCATTAAAGGAGACGCTCATTTAGGTTTTGGGCATCGCCAGGTTAGTCTGCTGATGATAGAAAGCATATCCGCACAGAGGAAAAAATTTAAAGAATTGGGCGTTCAAACTTGTGATGAGCTAAAAGGGAAAAAGATAGAGCTTGCCCCGGGAGTATTCGCAGAAAATTTCACTACTCAGGATTTAGACCTGTCGGAGGTGAAAATAGGTGATGGGTTTATCATCAATGACAAAGTCCGTCTTCGGGTGAGCCAGATTGGAAAGGAATGTCATACCCATTGTGCGGTCTACAAACTGGTTGGAGATTGCATTATGCCTAGTTTGGGGATTTTCTGCGAGGTTTTAGATAGCGGAATCGTAAAAGTGGGAGATAAAATTGCAAGACAATAAGGTTTTGAGAATTTCGGTCACTGACCGATGTAATCTGCGCTGTGTTTATTGTATGCCAGAAACCGGGGTTAAACTGCTCAGGCATAATGAGCTATTGAGCTATGAAGAGATTGAGCTAATCGCCAAATCTGCAATCCAGGCTGGAATAAAAAATTTCCGCATCACAGGAGGAGAGCCTTTGGTCAGAAAGGGCTTGACTATTTTAATTGAAAAGCTTGCTCGGCTTAACCCGCTTGACCTGGCTTTGACCACTAATGGGATATTTTTTCCAGATTTTGCCTCAGAGCTTAAATCCGCCGGGCTTAAAAGGGTCACCATCAGTCTGGATACCTTGCGTGAGGCTCGTTTCGAGAAAATTACCAGGCGCAAAGGATTACCCCGGGTTTTATCCGCAATAAGAATCGCCAAAAACTTAAATTTGGAGCCAGTGAAGATAAATACCGTGATTATTCGCGGGATAAATGATGATGAGATTATAGATTTTGTCCAACTGGCAAAAGATGAGGACCTAGAAGTTCGGTTTATAGAGTTGATGCCTTCCAGCGGAATCATCTCTGAATGTAAAGAGTCCGGAATCTGGAGGCAAGAATTTCTGGTTTCAGGAGAGGAAATCAAAGCTCAAATAGAAGAGCATTTTGGCAGGCTTCAATCGGTTCCAGCGCAAACCGGGGTGGCTAAAAAATTTGAGCTAAAAAACCAGGCAAAAATTGGATTGATTACCCCGATTTCCGAGCCCTTCTGCAATGGCTGTAAAAGATTGAGGATTAGTTCTGAAGGAATTTTACGGCTCTGCCTGTTTGATAGAAGTGGAATAAATTTGAAGGAAGAAATTTCCAGACCCAATCCCAGAGAAAATTTGACCAACCTTTTCCTGCAAGCCTTGGAGCAAAAGTCTGACTGGCATAGAGGGGATATTGACCAGCTTACCAATGAGATGTTTAGAATCGGAGGATGAATTTGAAAGTCGGAATTCTGACCATAAGTGATAAAGGCGCAAAAGGAGAGAGAGAGGATAAAAGCGGGCTTGCTATTCAGGAGCAGATAAAAACCATTGGCGGAGAGTTGGTGAAATATCAAATTGTTCCAGATGAGCCAGAGATAATAAAAAAAACTTTGATGGAATGGAGTAGCGAGAATCTGGATTTGATTTTAACAACTGGCGGAACCGGCTTCAGTCCCAGAGACAATACCCCAGAAGCGACCCAGGCAGTGATTGAAAGACCCACTCCCGGAATCAATGAAGCGATTCGGTTGTTTGGTCTTAAAAAAACCCCAAAAGCAATGCTCAGCCGTGGGGTCAGCGGGATTCGTGGAAAAACCCTGATTATCAATTTACCGGGGAGCGAGAAAGGGGTTCGGGAAAGTTTAGAGGCAATCCTTCCGGTGCTTTCTCACGCAATTGAGATTCTATCCGAAAAAGCAGGGGAATGCGGGAGTTAAAAAACTATCTATTTTTAAAATCCATTCTGCCCAAAATTTTTAAATCCGAGCGTGGTTATCATCGCTTAAAATTTTGTAATTAAAAATTGCTCAAAATTTTTGATATAAGTTTTGCCCCGATGCTCAATAATTTCAAAGCCCTCAGCCTTTAGCTTTTTCGCCTGTTTTTCAGTAGCACCAGGGAATTTTTCCAATAATTCACCGTTATCTTTTACCACCCGCCACCAAGGAGTTATCTGTTTTTTGCCCGAGCTTAGCTCTTCCTCAGCCGCCTCCGCGCAGATGCGTAAGAAGATTCCAGTAGTAAGTGGGCAACAGGTATCTGCTTTAAACTCCTTTGCCAGCATTTGCCGAATCAAACTTGGAGTAATGAGTTTTCCTTTCTTTACCTTTCTCACCGCTCGGTCAATAACTATTGGGCTGGGCACAAGCATTTTGCCCTTGCCGAACCGCTTTTGCATTTTTGGTGGAATCGCCACCACTTTAGGCAAACCATGATTTGCCATCAATTTTTCTCTTGCACTCTTCTGAGGTTTGGTCATTGTTCCCCTCCTTAAATTATTTAATTGGTCAACTTAAAATCGTTTGATAGATATTGAGTAATTCTTGATAATTTTCCTCAATCGTCTTTACCTTTATAATGGTCTCCTTCAGTTTTTCCAGCTTTTCTGGATTTTTAATTAGCTCTTGAATTTTTTTCGCCAAATGCTCGGGATTCCCTGACTCAAAAGTTATGCCTCCTCCTTTTTCCAAAAGCTCCTTCGTTCCTCCTAGATTGCTCGCAATTACTGGACGATTGGCTAAAAAAGCCTCGTGAATGGTCAGCGGAGAGTTCTCATACCAGATGCTGGGCACCACTAAAAGGTCAATTGATTTAAGCGCTTGATAAATCTGGTCGTGGTCAATTTTTCCTAACCATTTAATCCGTTTATCTTTTTTTCCGAGTTTTTTTAGCCAGTGAACATAGCCAGGAAAATCCTTTTCCTCACCAAAAATTTTCAGCTCTAAATTTTTCCCCGGAATTAAACTCATAGCTTGAATCAGGAGATGGACGCCCTTGTGGTGAACTAATGTGCCAATAAAGCCTATTTTCAAAGTTTGCGGAGGAGCTTCTTGGTTGGGAGAAATTGGCTTTGGGAAACTATCGGTTTCAAAACCGTAATCAGAATAAATAATTTTATCTGGTGGGAGCATCTGGCAATTTATCATCATATCTTTAAGGAACCTGCTGGGAGAGATGACCAGAGAAAGCTCATCAACCATTTTTTTCATTTCTTGCCATCGCTCTTTAACTAAAGCTAATTTTTGCTCCTCTTTTGATTTTTTCCCAAAGACCTCTCTGAGCCGAGCAACCAGATGAGGTGGAAGCTGGCGCTTAATTTTATGAAGATAAGAAATAGCTAATTCCACACCCTTCCAGAATAAAGAGGGCTGAGCAGATGCTTGGGCCGGATAAAACCCGCTAAAGGCATGCGCGCACCTGGCGCATTGATTACCTTGTTCTGGACCTAAACAAATCTCTTGACCTGGTTTGAGCATAATAATCGCCGGGCAGATAAGCCAGTAATCCGCTAAGGTGAGAAGGGAGGGAATTTTCCGCTTTTTGGCTTGTTGGACAAAGCCAATGGAAAGCCGAAAAAGATGCTGGAAGTGAATAATCTCTGGCTGGATTCTATCTAAAATTTCACCAAAAATCTGGTCAAAATCTTCTCTGGAATAACTGGACTTGAAATCATAAGCGCCCGAATGATAAAGGCGAAATATCCTGACCTGTTCGTATTCTTCTTCCTTTAATTCAAAGCCCGGGCTCGGTCGGTCTTCGCTGGTGAATACCCAGACCTGGTGCCCCTCTTTTTTAAATTTTCTCACCAGAGCCCGGGTATAGAGTTCGGTTCCAGCTTGATGCCCAGGAAGGTAATAATGAGCCACAAACAAGATTTTCATTTTTTAGACTTTAAAAGCTTTTGATAAATTTTATAAAAAATAGAGCCCTTGACCTTCTTATTAAAATCCTCCAGCTCCTCAATATAATTCCTTAAATGCTGAATTTGCTCCTCTTTATCTTTTAGCTCATCTTTCAATTGCTGGATTTTATCCAAAAGTCTTCTATTTTCTCCGGTCCGGAAAATCTCTAAAGTGGACCTGAGTAATTCAAAGTCTGGAGCAGACTCTGATTTTCTTTTTGCTAAAAGCTCGTCCAGGGCATTGGGCATCTCCCGAATTCGGGTTTTTGAGCCAATGATTAAATGCCGATAGGCGGGCTCGGTTAGGTCTTGAAAAAAATAGTGCTGATTATAAAATTCGCTCAATTTTTTCCTGAGCTCTATGGCGCGAGGAAAGCCCTCAAAATAATAATAGACCAGCATCAAGAGAAGCCATCGGCTGAGTTCACCATTGGGAAAAATTACTGTATCAAAGCCTGATTTTATCATTTCTGCCTCAGTTTCAAATAGTTTTGGCGCTGGGATTTCTAAATGTTGCTTCAGATATTTATGCTCATACCCGAGCCACTCTTTAATAAAATCAAAGACCATTCTTTCCGCTTCCCTGGCTAAGGAAAAATCAAAAGGCGCTGAGATAAAGACCAGCTCAGAGCTAACTCTTGTCAATTCCTGAAGCGCCTGATTTCTCTCTGAAACCAAAATATGCTCTAAAAGGTCAACCGCAATCACTAAATTAAAACTCTGGTCTGGAAAGGGCAGGGTAGTGGAACTACCAATAATCTCTAGGTTATTCCCCGAGCTAATCAGGTCAGAGACAATCACCAGGTCTTGGTCAAAAAATGCTCTGGCTAAGCCGGGATGCCCGCCCACATCCAGAACCTCAAATTTTTCTCCGGGTTTTCTCAAGCCCTCCAAAACCTCTGCGACCAGCCGATAGCGCTGATACTGGTCAAAAGGGAGACAAATTAGCTCTGGTTTATGATATTTACTCATCTTTTCTTTACCACCTGAGCTGGTATTCCTGCGCAAATAGTGTTTTCGGGAAGGTCTTTGGAGACCAAGCTCTGCGCGCCAATGATAGCGCCAGAGCCAATTTTTACTCCGGGAAGAACAATTGCGCCTGCGCCAATCCAGACATCATCTCCAATCTCAATCTCCGCGCTTATTTGCGGTTGAAGCTGATGAGGAGAATTTGGCTCAATCCCGTGATTGGCGCCAATAATAGCGACTCCCGGTCCCAGACTAACCTGATTGCCGATTTTAATTGGTCTGGAGACCGCGCGAATCGTGGAAAAACTACTTGCGACAAAATCATCTCCAATCTCAATCCATTCAAAGCCCATAAAAATCACCAAAGGCTCTACCTTCGGATTTTTCCCCACCTTCATCCCCTTTTGAATCGCATATTCTAATGAGTGATGATGTAGAAATCCTGCCCAGCGAATCAGCGCATCCTCTAACTCCATAATCTCGGGATTTAATTTTCGCTCCTTTAATCGCTGGTAAAGCTGATTCAACTCCGGGTCATCCATCAACTTTTTAAAAAATTTTATCTTGTCCAACAGGCTCATTGCTCGCTCCCTTCTTGAACCAGATAAGGTCTTGACCAGAAAGCCACGCACCAGTCATTGGGCCCATCGGTTCTGGTCTCAAGGATTAACTCTATCTTATTTGCGCCAAATTTTGCGAGAGAAACCTCAAAATCATTCCATTTCCTCTCCTCTGGATTATGCTTGGGGTCAAGATAACTGGAAAAAATAGTTTCAGGCTTTCCGAGCCTGGGCTTGACCCGGACCAGATAATATGCACCAGCGCCGGGTTTGTCCCAGACATCGCTTGAAAATCCCGCGCCAAATCTAAGTTTAGAATCGGGCCTTAATTTCACCTGCCAGCTAACCTTGCTGGGCGGATGAATCAATATGCTTAATCTATCCTCACCTTTAATTCTCACTAACCAGAGTTTGACAAACCCTTCTCCTCCCGGCTGAATCCTTGCCCGGTCAAATTCTGAAGAAAGGTCAAAATATCCTTTTTTGCCTTTTTTTGCCTCTAAAAGCCAGCCCAAAGCCTGAAACTCACTGTAAAGAGCACTGAGCTTTTCTTTAGAAAGCTCTGGAAGATTTAAACGGGGCTGATTGAGATAAATATTAGTTGCGTCTCCTTCTGGGAGTAATCCCTGTTTAAGGCATTGCTCATAAAGCGGGGTTAAAGGAAAGGGTTGAAACATTGAAAGCTGAAGATGGTGGGGAGAAATTTTTTGGACCAATTTAATGGTCTCACGGATAGTTTTTTCGGTCTCTCCCGGCACTCCAATCATCACCGCGCTCCAGGATTCAATTCCCAGTTCATCTGCCCAGCGGAATACCTCTCTAATCTGTTGATTGCTCATTTTCCGATTAAGCACCTCTCTCCGAATCCGCTCATCTCCGGATTCCACTCCCACCAGTATAGAATAAAGTCCGGTTTCCTTCATCAGCCTAAGAAGCTCATAATCAACGGTTCCGACCCGAATATAAACCTGAAAAGGGGTTTTAAAATTATTTTTGTATTCCACGCAGAACTCTCTGACCCATTGTTTATTGGAGGTAAAAACCTCATCTGCAAAAAATACGCTTTTTAAGTTTGGATATCTTTTATGAACTGATACCAGCTCTTGAATCACTTTTTCCACTGAGCGCCTGCGATGCCATCTTCCGCCTGCCTGTTTTGCCAATTGAGTTAAAACCGTGTTGCAACAATAACTGCAGGCAAAGGGACAGCCCCGGCTTGCCATCATTGGCACTTGATAATTGTTTTCCAGTAAAAGTCTTTGTTCATCAAATAACTCTCGGTCTGGAAAAGGCAACTGGTCAAGCTCAATCAGGGGTCTTAGCGGATTAGATTTTATCTGGTTTTCTTCTCGCCACCAAAGATTTTTGATATTGCGCCAATCCTTATCCTGCTCCAGAGCTTGAACCAGCTCCAAAAGTGGATATTCTCCTTCACCCTGAACCAAAAAATCAAACAGGTCATCCGCCAGCACCTGCTCTGGAGCAATCGTAGAATGGATTCCACCAATCACCATTGGGATTTTAAGCTCGGATTTAAGCGCCTGGGCATAATGTTTAGTGAATTGGTATTGAAGGGTGATAGAGGAAAAGCCAATCAGGTCAGGAGAGATTTTTTTAACCTTCTCCACCAATTGTTCAGGAGAGATTTCTTGGTCCAGATAGATTAACTCAGTTCTATGCCCAGCTTGTTTAAGCACTGCGCTGAGCCATCCCAAGCCCTGATGGTAATGATAAAATTGAATGCTTTGCAGGTTGGTGTAAATAAACAGCACCTTCATAGCTCTCTCCTGAGATAAAGCCCGATGCAGTCCTGGCAGGCTTGGGCAGAACCTTTTTTCAGCATCTCTTTTCGGAAATTAACCGCGTTCTCTCCCTGCCAGATTTGGCTTAAGTCCTGTTTTTTCAGGTCTCCAAAAATCAAAAGTTTTGGTATTTTTGGTTTTCTTTTTCGGCCTAAAAGCAAAGCTGGATAACCCAATGCGCAACAGGGACTCACCTCGCCATTCGCTTTTATAAAAAGATGCCCGAAAGGAAAAGCTCCGCATCCACCTTGAATTTCTGAATGAATCCGCTCAGGACCTATAATTTCTAATTTAGCGGAAAAATCTTTTTTTAATTTATTGATCAATTCCCAAAGGGTTTCATCTTCAAAATTTGAGTCATAATAGCCAGAATAGGTTATCTGGCTGAGCTGGCTTTGATTAAATACGCCGGTTAATTGCTGGAGGATGAGTCCTTGCATTCCTAATTCTAACATTTTCTCACAAAATGAAGGTAGCTCAAAGAAATTTTCTTTTCTTAAAAGAAAACTGGCATAAAGTCTGGGTGAGGAGCTTTTTTGT
>Ga0172365_10003644_pt1 | contig 11444 bp, 12 predicted proteins | sample LakKivSesite48cm_FD_114535 | JGI IMG/M metagenome (GOLD analysis project Ga0172365, IMG submission 114535) | Sediment microbial communities from Lake Kivu, Rwanda - Sediment site 48cm | ecosystem: Environmental > Aquatic > Freshwater > Lake > Sediment | place: Rwanda: Western Province, Lake... | reverse complement strand
TCGGATGAGATAGGTGAAAGTGAACGCTTCCGAAAAACTTGGAGCACAGTTAGAGAACAAGCGGTTGGAAACTTCCAAGTCTTATGTTGTAAGCTCGATGAACTGAGCTATAGGCTCATAATTACAAAGTCTGAGGCATGGCGTGCCACGGGAAAGGAGTGGGAGACTCTGGTCGATGTGAAAGATCTTGAGAAAAAACAGGCGTTGGAGAAAGCCTTCGATGAGAAATGGAAGGATGCGCAGCCGATCAGACCTCTTGAAAAGAAAAAGAAAAAATGAGGATTCTATGGCACTATTCCAATCTTGATTGCTTCCATAGAAGTCGCCAATATGTTGAACGCTTCTTTGATATCATCTAGGGGCATCTTGTGAGTAACTATTGGTCTGAGGTCAACCGTCCTCGTCCTTATCAGCTTCCAAGCTTCTTGAACATAACTGGGAGTTGTATGGAAGGTTCCTATGATCTTGATCATGTCATAGTGGGTTCTCTCAGTTGGTACGGTGAAGACTGAGCCGGGAGCACATCCAGCATACTCGTTGACAAGACCGCCTCTTGCAGTAATCTTGACAGCCTCTTCCCAAGCAGATGGCACACCCGCTGCTGCTATAACAACGTCTGCCCCATTTCCTTCGGTCAATTCTTTGACTCTTTTCACAGCGTCTTCTTCTCCGTTATTGATCACTTCGTCTGCACCGAATTTTTTCGCAAACTTAAGACGATAGTCAGAATGGTCAAGCATTATCACTTTGACAGCTCCGTATAGTTTGGCCAGTTTTAAGAAGTATAAGCCCTGAGCGCCTGATCCAATTACTGCTACAGTGTCGCCGACCTCTATGTTTGAGGCAGCTGCTCCACAGACTGCGCATGAAAAAGGTTCGAGTTGAGCAGCCTCTTCAAAAGTGATATTCTCTGGGATCTCAAACATGTTGATCTTGACTATCGGACTAGGAACGCAATAGTATTCTTGGTATGCTCCCCGTCCAAAGACCAAATTCTCACAAAGCTGAAATCTGCCTTTCAGACACATTCTACATTCGAAGCACGGAGCTGTGTTGTGAGCCACAATCCTCTGTTCAACGCGGAACCTCGTTACGCCTTCACCGACCTCCGCAACTACACCAGCAAGTTCTCCGTGTCCCAGCCGTCTAGGGAAGGTGTCTCCGGGCCGACCTCTAACAACACTCTTGACATCTGTTCCACAAGTAGTGGCGACTTTTACCTCAACTAAAACTTCACCAGGCCCAGCCTTCGGCTTGTCAACAAGATCCAAGCGAACATCATTCAAACCGTATATCGTGGTAGCTTTCATCTTCATACATGACACCAGCTTATCAGAACTCAAACACCGATAGACTATATAAAATTAAATACCTATGAACGGGACTATATCTACTGCCATTTGAAAGATGGGAAGCATGAAGGAGCGAGAAGTATTGAAGTCTTTGCCAATTATTGGAGATCTAGAGGAGAAAGAACAAGAGCTATATGGTAAAGAGATCGCCCCTTTTCTGCCTTCTAGAATAGTGGACTTTCACGCTCATACGGGTCTTCGCGAGAACTTTAGTGAGGTGACCGAGAAGAGAAGGGCCGAAAACATCGGACTTGCCATCGCATACTACCTGCCAATAGAGCGCCTGTTTTCGACATACGAAAACATCTTTCGCGGAAAGACTGTTGAAACGGTGGTTTGTCCATTTCCTTTTCGAGAGTGTAAAGCAGCGGAGGCCAACAGCTACGTCAGCAGAAACATCATAAAGCATGACCGTGTTGAGGGATTATTTCTAGCAGACTCCACATCGGCAGAAGAGGAAATGAGGACCTTGGTCTTGAAAAGGGGATTTAAAGGAGTGAAGCCCTACCCGGATCGTCTTTCTGGAAAAGCCTGGAACGACATAGAAGTCAAAGACTATGTTTCGACTGCTATGCTAAGAATAGCTGATCAGTACAGGCTGCCAATATTCTTACATGTGCCAAAGGAGGCGCGACTGGCTTCTCAGGAAACACTGAGGGAGATAAGGGAGATTTCAACGGACTTTCCGAACATTACCATCGTGCTGGCTCACGTTGGACGTCTTCATTGTCCACCTTTAATACAGACGGGCATTGATGGTGTCGTAGGCCTGCAAAACGTTTATTTTGAGACTTCGCTGGCCACTAACCCTGATGTTTTCAGGTACGCTTTGGAAAAGTTTAGCCCTGAAAGGTTTATCTTTGGAACAGATCTGCCTGCAAGTCTGATCAGAGGAAGGATCATTTGTTCGGGTGAGAGACGAATATGGGCGGTAAAGGGAGATTACCCTTGGGTTAGGCCGGAAGACAGAAAGCTGTACGAGAAAGATGTGGAAACCCTGATTCCTATGGTGTATGAAAACATTTTAGCATTCAAAGAAGTACGTGAAGAACTCGACCTTGGGAAGAATGATGTCAATAAGGTTTTTTATGAAAATGCCAAAAGAATACTAGACCAAACGGACATTCCTGTTATCAAATAACCCAGTCTCAGTCGTCACTTTTGGTTTCGCAAAGGAGAAATGGATTTTTTTAGTTTCACGACGGAATACGTTCATGATGGAAAGATAATCTTTTATTCATGAAGTGAAGTTAGAGACTTGGGAGATTCTTATGTGGTTAAAAGATGTTTTTGGTGCAAGCAAACCTGTTATTGCGATGATACATTTTAGTGCACTTCCAGGAGCACCATTCTACAGTCAAAGCCTTCAAAAAACCCTTGAAAGAGCGGTCATCGATGCTAAAGCTCTTCAAAAAAGTGGGGTGGACGGTGTTCTATTCTCAAATGAAGGAGACCGGCCATACTCGTTGAATGTTGGTCCGGAGACGGTTGCTTCGATGGCCAGTCTTGTTACTAGAGTCTCAAAGGAAATTTCGGTACCTTTTGGTGTCGACGTCTTATGGGATCCATATGCGACATTTGCGGTGGCCAAAGCCACTGGTGCAACGTTCGCCAGAACTCTTCTCATAGGGGCTTTTTCAAGCGACATAGGCTTCATCGACGTAAAATGCCCTGAAATATTGAGGTACGTGAAGAAAATCGGAGCGGAAGACGTGAAGAGATTTGTATACTTAAATCCTGAATTTGGAAGTACACTCGGCAACAGAACGATCGAGCAGGCTGCTAAGACTGTTCAGTTCATGGACATAGCTCATGTGCTCTGCATTTCTGGGCCTGCCACGGGCTTGCCGATCACCGTTGAAGAATTGAAAGACGCCAAGAAGGGAGCGCCTGAACTGCCTGTTTTCATAAACACGGGAGCTAAGAAAACGAACATTCCTGAGCTTTTACCGCACGCCGATGGTGTGATCGTTGGAACGAGTCTCAAGAAGGATGGCTTGACTTGGAATCCGGTTGAAGAGAAACGTGTCGTAGAGTTCATGGAGGTCGTTGAGAAATACAGGTAGTGATACAAGATGGATTTGAAATTGCTTGAGAAGATCGCTGCAGTACCCGCTGTCGCGGGAAACGAAGACAAACTAGTCACAGTCTGCAGAGAGTATATGGAAAAGTACGCCGATGAAGTGTCGGTTGATGACATGGGAAACGTAGTAGCTATGTTGAAAGGCATAGATGAAAAGGCACCGAAGATTTCGGTAAACGCTCACATGGATGAAGTCGGGCTCATGGTTAGGAGGATAGAAGAAAACGGGTTCATACGAGTAGAACGAATTGGCGGCGTAGATGCTATTGGACTAGTATCTAAAGAAGTGAGAGTGATAACCGATAGCGGAATAGTTGAGGGGGTTGTAGGCGCCAGATCGCATCATGTGTTAAAACCCGGAGAACAGCCGCCAGTCCCCTCTGCTGAGGATCTATATGTGGATGTCGGAGCCAGCAACCCTAAGGAAGCGCAGGAACTCGGCATCAAAGTCGGCGATATGATAGGATATGTACCTAACTTCAAAGTGCTGAACAACAAACTCGTCGCATGTAAGAGTATGGATGACAGAGCCGGATTGTTCCTCCTTCTCGAAGCACTAGCGTTTTTCAGCAAGAAACGTCCTAAAGCCACTGTTTACTTTATTGCTTCGGTTCAAGAGGAGTTCAGTATAAGAGGCATTATTCCCATATTCTACAAGCTTAAACCCAGACTCGCAATAGTTCTTGAGATCGCTCTTGCCACCGATACGCCAGACTTGAAAAACGTTTCTGCCGACGTGCGTCTAGGAAAGGGCCCTGCAATATACAGGTTCTCGTTCCATGGAAGAGGAACGTTGGCTGGAAACATACCTCACCCTCACCTCAGGAAGCTAGTCGAAAAAACGGCGGTAAACAACAAGATACCGTTCCAGTGGACGGTCGCGAGAGGGGCTATTCTGGAAAGCGCATACATACAGTTGCAACAGGGCGGTATTCCATGTATCGATCTAGGAATACCCTGCCGATACACACACTTCCCAAACGAGGTTGTCGCGGTTGAAGATCTGAAATGGACCGAGGAGCTACTGATAAAGTTCATAGAGAGTGTTGATCGTGATTTCAAGTTGACTCGAGGCGACTAGTCTCCTCACCTAAAAACCCTTTTTTATTACATCTTCTAGTGAGGTTGAAGTATGAAGATCACAGCATCCCTCGTAGCAGCGAGCCCTCTAAAACTTGGTGAAGAAATAGAAAGGTTGGAGACGGCTAAGGTCGATGGCATTCACGTAGATGTGGCGGATGGCCATTTTGTGTCAGACATCGGGCTTGGTCCTTACGTTGTTGAAGCTGTGAGAAAAACCACAAAGTTGCCACTGTATGTTCATCTGATGGTGGAAGAACCAGAGCGATTTGTTGATGTATATTCACGCGCAGGGGCTGATAGCATCATAGTCCACGATGAATCGTGTAGGCATCTCATCAGGACGCTCAGAATGATAAAGCATCTTGCTAGTAAGGCTGGCATTTCAATATTGCCTGCAACAAACCTGAGCCTCCTGCAGGATTCGATCAGAGAAGCCGATCAGCTGCTCATTATCTCGAATAACGACTCAAGTTTTCTAGACTGGCAGGACAGAGAATTCTATCCCCCCACGTTGGCAAGATTGAGGGAAGCCAAACGGCTCAAAGAAGAATTGAACAATAAGCTCGAGATAATGGTCGATGGAGGGGTCACTAAGGACTTAGTATCCAGAATAGCGAGCGCTGGAGCGGACACTATTGTGTCTGGCTCGTCCCTTTTCTCCGAAGTAAACATGCAAAAGACAGTCGAAGAATTCAAGAGGCTAGCTGCTGCAAAAGAATGAAGACCTAGGTTTTCTCTTTGAGGATTCTGACGATTTCTTCTTCAAGTTTCTCGCGACCCACGCCTGTCAACAGTGGAACCGCGTTTAAAACCGGGATGTTTTCGACATCGGGCACGAAGCTCGTCGTGAGGATAAGGGCCGTCTTACCGGTCTTCAGGAAAAACGGGACTTCCGTAACTCGGCACTGAGTCAGTTCCGCATCTATGTCATTATCTTGAATTAGCTTCTCCACTTTGGTTCTCACGGCTGTAGCAGTTGCTATTGCGGTTCCGCACGCGATTAAAACCCTCTTTCGTATAGCTGACATACATTCACCTTGCTCGAAAGACTTCTCTTTTTGATCTTAATAAAAAAAAGGGGGAGAAATAGTTTTTGGTCACTTGTACAGCTTGCCGAATAAGTCTCTAAGTGCCTTTGACCTGTCTGCAAACAGGAAGATCAACATTACGCCTACAATCAGTGCGTAGCCACCCACAGTTGGTAATAGAGCGGCAACGTAGGCCAAGGGGACCATTGCTTGCAGCCAAATGCAGCCAATGGGGGCAGCGGTCTGAGCTATTGCTCCGACCGACTTCGCCATGGCGGTGAAAATAGGTGACCACCAAGAGCCAAGTACTTGCCAGTAGAACATTAGGATCAAACTGAGTATTACCGTCTTTATCAGGTCGGCGTGCATGAATGGCGTAACTGCAACCGTGAAGAACGGTGTCGCCGCCAAGTCCGCGTATGGCATGACGTTTATGAACGGTGTCACTACCGCGAACAGGAGCACGAATGGGATCAGTATCAATGCAGCTGCTACATTGGTCGGGTCGCCTATAGCTATCGCAGCGTCTAGACCTATGTAGATCTCTCTGCCTGGGAAGCGGGTCTTGATATAGCTTTGTGCAACGTCTGAAATTCCTGTAAGGCCCTCCATGATGATGCCTATCATCCTAGGCAGTAGCAGCATTACAGCAGCCGAATTAATAGCCAACTTCGCGATATCCAATATGCCGTAGCCGGCCAGGGCTCCGATGACTATGCCCAGAATCAGGCCCATCATAACTGGTTCGCCAAGTACCCCCAGCCGCTGCCTCACAGTCTTAGGATCAGCTTTCGGCGTTGGAATTAAGTCTACTACAGGCTTGAAGACTGCAATGACAGGCATTGCTCCTACCCATCCTCCACCGTGTGGCAGTGAGTAGCCTTTGTAGCCTGGGAAGAGGTCCCAGAGAGGCTTAACGGTCCAGTCTCCGACCTTCAGGCACATGACTTCATATGCGACCGCTGCCATTACTGAGAACAGAAAGTCTCCTGTGAACTGGTAAAGTGTTCCGCCTACGAAAGCCCAGTGCCAGAAGTTCCATATGTCGATGTCAAGGGTCTTTGTGAGTTTGACACCTAACAAGGCAAGGTTTACAACAATCCCAATCGGGATGATCAGTGCTCCCACGGTTGTGCCGAAGGCTATTGCAGCCATCGGAGGCCATCCAACGTCTACTGCGGTTAGGTGACTGATAGCGCCGACGTTGTGAATCATAGCTGTCGTCGGAGGCACCAAAGCCGTAAAGAATAGGCCAAGCACAATTTGGAGTCCTACCCATCCAACACCCAGTGTAATCGCGTTTCGTAACGCCGTGCCAACTTTAGCTCTGAATATGATGGCGATAATGAACAGAAACACTGGCAGCCAAACCGCTTGTCCAGCCGCATTTAGAATCCCTGAGAACCAAGCGAAGATGCCAATAAGATCCATTGTTTTTTTCTCCTTTTTGATCAAAATAGTTATCGAACTACAACTATAAAGCCTTTTGCATTCATTCTAATGGTCTTCGCCTGAAGATTCTACAAAAATAGAACCATGTTTTTCCTTTTTCGAGCGATGAAATCTATGCTCTCAACGCAGAAAAAGTCTTTTTTCAGTGTTCAAACGCTCAAAGGAAGCCAGAAGATTGCGATCTGACTATATAAAGCGTTAAATTCCCCTGTACCCCCTGCTACCTCATGGACGTTGTCCTCGTTTCAAAGCTTCATTCAGAAGACTGGGAGGATGCTCTAACAAGACTTTGTATCTATGCGATTAAGCAGGGGTATGCAGAGCCGACGCTCTTAGATGCCATAATAGACAGGGAGCGGAGGTGTCCGACCGGTTTTCCTGTTGATGGTAATCGTGGGGTTGCTTTGCCACACGAAGACATAGTTTACACGAAAAGACCCGCTGTGATTATTGCGCGTCCTATGCCCCCTTTACTCTTCGGTCGGATGGACAACGCCAGAGAGAACGTGACAGCCTTTCTCATATTCATGGTACTGGCTGATGATGTTGAGAGGTATCCCAAAACCTTTGAGAAACTCACTTCCTTGTTGAGGAATATAGAATCCGTCGAAAAACTGCGAAAAATGAGAGTACCGGAACTGAAGCAACTGATGCTCAGTAGTTTGGGTAATGAAATGGCCGGGTTCGTGACTGTTGAACTGGGCTAGGCTTTTCTTTCGACACCAGCCCAATGCGGTGCTTCTAGTACCTTGACTACGCCGTTAATGATCGGTTCCATGCCTACTCCCGAAACCAAGGCAACACCCATAAAGACAGGCAACTCCTTCGGGAGCTGTAAATCCTCAGGTCTCCCAATTATGGTTATGGCAGCGTCCGGCTTCCAAGTATCAACAATGCCGGGAGCTTCGTTGTCCCTGCACAATTTGGTTTCCACATCGTCAAAGCCTCTTTTTTGGAGTTCCTCTACGATTCTTTTCGCTGCCATTTTTGATGTCCATCCGCCAGTTCCAGCCCCAGTAACAACTAGAACCTTGTACTTGGCCAAGTAAATCCCTTGAGATGGTTCGTTCAATAAACATATAAACTTGATGAAGAAGATACGAATTGATTTGGAAGAACGTAATCTGAATGAAGGCTACTCATGTTATCAGAAAGATTCTTCACTCGTTTACTATTACGGTTTTCAAAGATCTATTCCTTTCGAAGGCAACTTTGAACGCATCAGAAATATCTTCCAGTTTGAAAGGGTGGGTTACGAGGTCGTCGAGTTTCAGTCTGCCCGACTCCATTAACTCTAGGGCCATCCTGGTCTCTAGATGCGATGCAGAATACGTTGAAGTTATGGTGATCTCTCGGCAAATCTGATTCATTTGGTACAAGCTCATCTTGAAGTCTTCGTACACTCCTGCGTACAGAAACAGTGTACCGCTTGGTCTAAGCATTTTGACCGCTTGTTCGTTGGCCTCAGCGCTCGTGGTCGCAGTATAGGCAATATCGACTCCTCTACCATCGGTCATCTCCCTAGCCTTCTCGACAGGATCCTCCTTTCTAGGATTCACCGTGATGGATGCGCCGAACTTCTTCGCGGCCTCTAGACGGAAATCGCTGAGATCCGCAGCAATTATTTTCCCGGCTCCCAAGATTGTCAATAGTTTGATGTGTGTGAGTCCCATAGGTCCGCAACCGAGAACCGCTACAGCGTCTCCCGGGGTCAAAGGCGTCTTCATTATACCTCTTAGAATGCATGCCGCAGGCTCGACTTGCGCTGCTGCCTCAAAAGAAACATTGTCCGGTATGAGGTGCGTGTCTTGTTCGACAAGCTTCGCAGGCACCCTGATGTACTCTGCAAAGCCTCCGGGTTCAATGTTGATCGGATAGAAATCCTTACATAGAGTGTAGGCGCCGTGACTGCAATACCAACAGGTTAGGCAACCAACATGATGGTGCGGCACTACCCTATCTCCCACTTGAAACTTTTGGACGCCCTTACCTGCCTCTACTACCTCACCAGATACCTCATGCCCTATTACCACAGGTTTGCGACCCTGCTCCTTGATCTTCGATGGGACGTACTCCGGACGCAGGTCCGAGCCACATATCCCGCAGACCCTCATCTTTATTAGAATCTCTCCAGACCCGATCTTCGGCTTAGGGGCTTCCTCGCATTTTATATCCTTCACATCATAGAACGCGCCTATCTTCATTCACTACACCTCCATTCTTTCTAACGCTGGTACCGCTCTGCATTAAGAATAATACGACGGAAACCTTTTAGGTTTTGCCATCTGATTGCAGTTTTCTGAGGTCACTTTAGTGCGAGTTTCTCTAGAACAGAAGGGTTTGCGACGTATCTTGGTTTCTGTCTTTTGAAGAATCTCACAATGTCCTCTGCGTTCATCATGTCCATTTCACGCATGTCTTCCAATGTGTAGGAAGCTATGTGAGGTGTAGTGATCACATTATCGAGCTTGAATAATGGAAAGTCTTCGCCCGGCGGCTCTCGGCGATATACGTCCAGAGCTGCGCCCAGTATTCTGTTGCTGTTCAACGCTTCAAACAAGGCTTCTTCATCGATAATTCCACCCGTTGCGGTCGATAGGATGATGGCGTCAGCTTTCATTGAACCAAGTTCACGTTTCCCGATTAAGTTGCGTGTTTCGTCTGTCAGCGGAGTATGTATTGTGACAACATCAGATTCACTTAGAAGTTCTTCAAGGGTGACAGGTTCTGCTCCGACTTCTTTTGCCTTCTTCTCATCAAGATATGGGTCGTACACCAGTACTTTCATGTCAAAGGCTGAAGCTCTCCGTGCCACTCTTATCCCAACGCTTCCAAGTCCTATGATCCCGATGGTTTTTCCGTGAACATTGCGACCGACGTACTTTGTGGTTTCCCATCTGCCTGCTTTCGTTGAAGCTTGCGCGGTGGTGATGTTTCTCAGCAAGTTAATGATCAGACCTATTGTGAAGTCTGCAACAGACTCGGCGTATACGAAAGGAGTGTAAGTAACCACAATACTCATCTCTGTTGCTGCTTCGAGATCTAGGTTTTCTCCACCCATCTGGCCATGCCTGCAGATGATTTTCAGTCTCTCAGCGTTTTCAAGCACCTCTCTGTCAAACAGTTCATTTCCAATTATGCCATCGACGTCTTTGACGATCTGCAAGATGTCATCCTTGTACATGATTCGATTGAGAGGGTTCAACTCCACTTCTGCTACTTCTCTCACCAGTTCCAAAGCTTCTTTGCAGTATCTGCCAAAAGACCTTGAAATAACGAAGACTTTTGGTTTCTTTTTCACCAATGCTTCTTCCTCATTATCAGATTGAAGGTTAATGGTCATCAGGGAGAAAAAGGTTTCACATTTCTTGCGCTCGAATTACAAGAAAGCTATGTATCCGGTGTCTCAGCCGATAGTTCGCAGGAGGTGCTCAGGCTTGGTTATCTCATGCTACTTGCAAAACCGACTGCCGAGACAAATAATCTTGATTTCACTGTCTTTGAGTCCACATGTGCCGAATTCTGTTTGCCTACCGTAGGTCCAAGATTTCTGCTTTTGAGTATAGCGATCTGAATCTGTCTCTGAAATTCGTTAGACCCTCATTGGTTCTTGCGCCAAAGACAACCATCTTTCCGAGGCCGGGTCCGAGGTCTTCAAACATCTTTTCTAACTTCATTCTAAGTGACAGTCTTCGAAGGGGAGGGTTAAGAATTAAAGAGTCAATCTCATCGATCAAGATAACTTCCTGATCAGAAACATCTATTTCTTCAATTAAGTCTTCAAGGTTGACATAGATGCCCTTACGTTCCTTCTGTTTTGCAGTTTCCAAAATATGTTCGAGGATTCTCTTCTTCTTGTCAGGGGGACCTACCAGAATCTTGATTTGGGTGGCTTCTTCTTTCAGTGCTTCAACCTGAGAATCCAGCTTGGAAATCGCGTTATTGAAGACTTCCTCAGACAATATTTCTTCCTCAAAGAATTGATGTTGGAAATATGTTAAAAAGGTATCATAGTGACTTTGACAGAGCCTTCAAAACGGTCGAAGGGGATGGATGAACAATGGATATCGAGCCGGTCATTCGTTCAAAATGCATGGAAATCGATAAATCGGCTAACATTGTCTCTACGTTTTGCGTATCTTTCTAATTGCCTCAAAATCCTGCGAAGCCATTTCTCCTAAGTTGCCAAAGAGATGCGAGGTTACCATAGTTATCGATATGTTTTCAAGGTTATCCGCAGTTGCCATGGCGTCCATCAGGTTCTTACCAACGACTATCACGCCATGATTCTTCATGATTATGGCTTTGCTGTTTACTATATTTTCTCCTATCAGTTGAGCTAGCCTTGTAGTCCCAGGGAATGCAAAAGGTATTATTGGGACGTCGCCAAGCGTTGCAGCTTCGAGGTTCACAGGCTTGATTTTGATGCCGGCGTTGCCCAAGCCT
>Ga0172365_10003643_pt1 | contig 11445 bp, 5 predicted proteins | sample LakKivSesite48cm_FD_114535 | JGI IMG/M metagenome (GOLD analysis project Ga0172365, IMG submission 114535) | Sediment microbial communities from Lake Kivu, Rwanda - Sediment site 48cm | ecosystem: Environmental > Aquatic > Freshwater > Lake > Sediment | place: Rwanda: Western Province, Lake Kivu... | reverse complement strand
GAGATACGAAGATAGGGTTCAAGATAATGGGGAACCTGGCGCAGGTATTAAGTGAGAGGTTAAGGCAGGCCAACCGGGATGTAGTGAGGTTAGCCACGGCGTTGAGCGTGGCATTGAGCTAGGGAGACGAATGGTTTTTCAGCCTGGATGGAAGAGCAGCAGGTATCTTATGTTGCCTTGACGGTTTTCACCATCTACATTAATATCATCATGTTAAATCGCCAGAAGAACGCATTTATGAATTGCAAGTCGCCCGAAGAGGAGGTTCGTTGATGGTCAAGCCCCAGGCAGCTTTTCGATGGATCGCCTTGGTACTGGCACTAATGTTGTTAATCCCTCTTATCGGTTGTAGTCAACAGGCAGAAAATAACCCGACCCCCGAAACTACCATCACTCCTGCTCCTACTGCTGCTCCTACCCCGACTCCCGGAAGCGGCGCTCCACCCAGCACTATCTCGTCTCTCAGCGGAGAGGCGCTGGTGCAGAAGAACGGTTCCACAACATGGGTCGCCGCCACCGCCGGCATGGAGCTTAAGGCAGGCGACTGGCTGCGGACAGGCAATGACGGGAACGCCGTGCTGCTCTTCTTCGAAGGGAGCACAATGGAAGTCAAGCCCGATACCGAGATACTTATCAATGAGCTGAGCCTCTCGGGCACCGGTTCCACCACCATCGGTCTGAAGCAACTGGTGGGTAATACCGTCAACCGTGTGCAGAAGCTTGTAGACTCCGAGTCCACATACGAGGTTGATACGCCGGCCGCTTTTGCGGTAGTAAGAGGCACGATATTCAATCTGCTGGTATTACAAGATGGCAACACCACCTTATACTCATATGATGGAACCATATGGTTCACAGCGGGTAACGTGACGGTAGAGGTAGGCACAGGCGAGCAATCATCTGCGTGTGTGGGCTGCACTCCATCCAATCCCGAACCCGGTGCTTCGCCCACGCCTACGCCTGCACCTACACTCACGCCTACTCCTATGCCAACTCCAACCCCAACGCCGATAGTCACCCCAACGCCGATGCCTACCAATCCACCGCAATATTATTATCAGCCTCCGGCATCTACACCTACACCGGTCAGCGGTGCTCCTCAGGTGCAAATAACCAGCCCCGAGGACGGTTTTACAACGTCCAACAGGCTGCTTACGGTCTCAGGCAGCGTGACGAGCGCAAATGAAATCGATACCGAGACCGGGGCAACCATAGCCCTAAACGGCGACTCGCGTTCTCTGCCGCTGACCCGCGAGGCAACGGAAGGTTACAATTACAGTTTCAGCACCACTCTGGAATTGCTCCAGGGACAGAACAACATAACCGTGACTGCCACCGACAGCCAGGACAATAGCGGAAGCGATACTGTTACGGTGAATGCAGATATCCCTGTTATCGGCATCAGAGCCGAGCTTACCTGGAACACCGATGACACAGACGTCGACAGCCACCTTATCGCACCCTGCTATGAGATTGGGGACAGCTTCGGCGATTGCTATTATTCGAACGAGAACCCTGATTGGGATGGGTCTGGCGGCAGCAGCGCAGGTGACCCTTCACTGGATCAGGATATCACCACCGGATATGGCCCTGAACACATAGTTCTGATTGCTCCGCCTTTTGGCGGCATTTACCAGTACAAGGTTCATTATTATAGCGATAATGGCCATGGCCCATCTGTCGCAACCGTGAGAATATGGGTCGACGATGTATTGGTTTTCACGGGAAACAAAACGATGTCGGATGATGAGGTATGGGACTGTGCCTGTATTTCGTGGCCGTCGGGCAGTGTCACAGCGGGGCCCTGCGCCGGGTGCGAGCCTACTCCTACTCCTACGCCTACCCCGACGCCTACTCCGACACCTACACTCTACACCCTAACTGTAGTTTCTCAAGGCTGCTGCCCGATCCTGGTGAGCGGGCTTCCCGCGGGAAATCAGACGGTGCCTGCTGGGGGTAATAGCACATTCTCCGGTATCTCGGCTGACACTCAGGTAACGCTTACGGCGCAGACAAGCGGAAGTTGCAGCTTTGATTACTGGTGGGTTGACGATGGCCCGTTGTCTGAAAATAATCCGCAAACCATTACTATGAACTCTGACCATACAGCCGAGGCCTGGTGCTCACTCGAGTCGACGCCAACACCAACACCTACCCTTTTAGAGTATTCTCTAACAGTCACCACCGACTGCTGTCCGATTACAGTGAGCGGTTTGCCCGGCGGTAATCAGACAGTACCTGTCAATGGCACAAGAACATTCACAAATATTCCGGCCGACACAGTGGTGACGCTGTCGCCGCAGGAAGGACAGGGATGCTATGGTGTTGAATCTTGGTGGCTTGACGACAACTTTTATCAAGAGATGGGTTCACTAGTGCTTACTATGGATGTCAATCACACGGTGCTGGCCTATTGCAATCCAGGATAGTTAGGGGGTTCGATGCTGTCCTTTATTAAGGGGAAAACCAAAAAGCGGCGCAGGCAGCGCAATCATATTCTAATTGCGCTCGGTGTCGGTGCTATTCTTGTCCTTCTGGTCTACTTCGTACAGCCCTTTGCCACAATTAACCGGTGGTTCACCGACCAGCTCTTTCTCGACACTACGCCATCCCCTAATATTGTCATCGTTGCGATAGATGATAAAAGCCTTCAGGAGTACGGCGGCTGGCCCTGGAGCGACCGCTCTCTTCAAGCCGAGGCTGTCGATAATCTGAAGGCGGCGGGCGCTGATGTCATCGGATTCGATGTGCTCTTCGCAGACCAGTACAATAACGCCACGGTATTTGCCGATGCTATACAGAAAGCGGGCAATGTGGTGCTTGCCGGCATAGGGGATAACCCTGAGGTAACACAGCAGCCTATGTTTGTGTACAAAGACTTCGCCTTGCCTGCTCCCATTTTTGCAGACGCTGCGGCCGGCATTGCACATGCAAATGTAGTTCCCGAAGGCGGGTCTGTGGTAAGACAAATCCCTCTCGTAGTATCAGACGCAAGCGGTAATACTTATCCTGCACTGGCACTGGAAATGTATAAAATTTACCTGGAACAGGTTGTTCATCCGGGCCTCAATATTAACGAGGACTATACCATTCATAATGGTGCGATACGGCTCTTCAATTTGGATATACCTGTGGATGGCAAGAGCCAGATGCGGATAAACTTCGTGGGCGGACCGAACAGTTTCCCTACCATTTCATATGCCGACGTGATACAGAACAAGTTCAACCCCGACGATGTCAAGGGCAAGCTGGTGCTGGTCGGTATGACTGCCAGCGGCTGGACGGATTACTGGCTCACACCGGTTTCGACGGAGAAGATGTGGGGAGTAGAGATACACGCCAACGCCCTGGATACTATCCTCAAGGGACGTTTTCTGGAGGAGGCCAGCAAGCTTACTACTGCGCTCATAGTGCTTTTACTGGTTGTTGTCATGGGCTTCATTCTGCCGCTGACTAAACTCCGCTGGGGCACTGTGCTCACCGTGGTGCTGTTTGTCGGCTACGGTCTGGGGGTGTTCTTCGCCTTTGACAGCGGCTATATCCTCAATATTTTCTATCCGCTCATATCGCTGCCCATTATGTATGTTACTGCCGTAATATCACGCGTGTTCGCTGCACAGTCTGACCGGCAGGAGATGAATCAACTCTTCGGGAGATATGTCTCGCCCCAGGTTGCCAGCGAGATTTTGAACCTGGCCAATTCTGACCAGTTGAAGCTGGGGGGCACCAAGCGAGAGGTAACAGTGATGTTCGCCGATATGCGCGGCTTCACAGCGATGAGCGAACATATGACTCCTGAGGAGGTTGTGGCTACGCTGAATAAGTACCTTTCAGTCCTGATCGAGCGTGTTCTGGCCAATGACGGAATGATTAACAAGTTTGCCGGAGATAATATCATGGCGGTGTGGAACGCTCCTCAGGACCAGCCTGACCAGGCACTGCTGGCGGTTAAGGCTGCTATAGAGGGGCAGCAGGCAATGGAGAGCCTGCCTCAGGATGAGAGTAAGCCCAAGGTGCAGTTCGGCATCGGTATAAATACCGGGTCAGCGGTGGCGGGTAACGTGGGGTCGGAGGGGCGCACCGAATATACTATCATCGGCGATGCTGTGAACCTGGCGTCGCGACTGTGTTCCAATGCTCCGGGTGGCCAGGTCTGGATCGGGCCTAATACGTATGAACGGGTGAAGGATGAAGTTGAGGTGGAAGCACTGGAGCCCCAGAAATTCAAAGGCAAAGCAGAGCCCATACCGGTCTACCGGGCTATGAGATTGCGTAAGCAGGGCGTGTAGGAGGTAAATCTTTTGCAGCTTACTATACTTGGCTCCAGCGCTGCCTACCCGCGAGCGGGCGGTGCCTGTTCCGGCTACCTTGTTGAAGAAGGCAGAACCAGGCTTCTCGTAGATTGCGGCACCGGCGTGCTGAGCAATCTCCAGAGGGTAGCCGCACTGAAAGATGTGAAGCATATAGTAATATCACACTTTCATGCCGACCACTGCTTTGACCTGATCCCCTACCGCTACGCTTTGATGCGTCCTCTGAATAAAGCGATTCATCCGCATCTATACGTGCCACCGGGGGGCAAGGAAGCGCTGCTGAAGTCAGTCTCGGCGTTCAATGACGAATCAACATTCTTCTCAGAATTCTTCCGGGTTAAAGAGTATAACCCGAGAACAATACTCAAGGCAGGCAGCCTCAAAATCGAGTTTGCCTCGGTGAAGCACTATATAGACGGCTATGCGATGGCCATCACCGGCAGCAAGAGGATGGTTTATTCCGCCGACACGGGACTCTGCGACGAGCTCGTAGAGCTGGCCAGGGGCGCTGACCTCTTTCTTTGCGAGGCGACTAGGTGCAGGCCTGACGACTCCGACTGGGGACATATGGCGGCGGGCGAGGTCGGTGCGCTATCGCGGAAAGCCCGGGTGAAAAGGTTGATGCTGACCCACTTCTGGCCTGATTGCGACTACACACAGAACATCAGGGAGTCGGAGGCTGCTTTCGGCAAGCGGATTGAGGTGGCCGAAGAACTCTGCACTTACATTCTCTAAGCGATATCTTAGAGTCTTCTTAAGTCCGCTGTGTATCTATTTCTGAGCCATCAAAGTCCTCAATATAACATCCTGCCCCGGCCCTTCTCGCTCGTCAAATAACTGGCGAAAACCCTATCGTATAACTGGCGAAAACCCCTATTTGTGTCGATGAAAGGTATGCTAATGTCTAAGCATGATAGAGCTACTGCCAGTAGCTTGTCATAGGTCTGCAATGGTGGGAATGAAGCAAATGACGAATGATGTTCAGTTGGAAGCGATGCTCACTATTCGAGAGGTAGCCGATTTTTTGCATGTCAGCATTTCTACTGTAAGACGGTGGAGCGATGGCGGGATACTGAAGTCCTACCGCGTGGGCCCCCGGGGTGACAGGAGGTATCTGCGAGATAACGTGCTTTCTTTTTTAAAGGAATCAACGCGCCGCCAGAAGACTGGTGCGGCAAGAGAAAAGATGCTTAGGTCAACCGAAGGTAACGAGAATGAAACTCGGGTTTGAGGTAATGAGATAGGGTATGGCCAGGAATAACAGGCATCCGCGAATAAATAATCATCGCAACTCTGTGAAGCTGTTGCAGAGGCCGGAGGACGGGCTGGAAGCCTTCATGGATGCGTCTGTGGATGCGTTCTTGTTGTTTGACGAAAACCTCGACCTGGTGAGCATAAACCCTGCCGGGGAAAGGATGTTCGTTGTCTCTAAAGAAATGGTGGTGGGCAAGAATATCGTAAATCTTGAGCCTGATATTAAGAAGACGGGGAAATACATTAAATATCTGGATGTTGTGAAAACAGGCGAGCCGTTCTTTATCGAGGACATTTTTGCTCATCCAAAGTTTGGGGATATGCAGTTGAGCATCAAGGCTTTCAAGATGCGAAAAGGGCTGGGGATGATAGTTAATGACATCACCGAACGTAAACGGATTGAGGAGGCAGTAAAAAGCAGCGAGAAATACTTCCGGGCGCTCACGGAAAATGCGTTAGACGCTGTAGCAGTTGTAAGCAAAGAGGGGAATGTCAACTATGAAAGCCCATCATTTCAACATATGTTGGGATACGAACTGGAGGGCCTAAAGGGCAAGAACTCTTTTGAGTTAGTTCATCCGGATGACTTATCTAAAGCTGCTGACCTCTTCACAGAGTTGATTCAAAATCCAAGTGACATTGTAAAGACGGAGATACGTTGCAAACACAGAGATGGCTCGTGGCGTACTCTGGAGGTGGTAGTCAGGAATCTTCTGAATGACCCTGCGGTAAGCGGAATTGTGGCCAATTTCAGTGATATTACAGAGCAGAGAAGGATGGAGGAGGCTCTGCGCGAGAGCGAGCTTGTAGCAACAACTACTATCGAAGGAATGGCGGATGGGGTTATGCTGGTCAATATGGACGGCAAAGTGACCTATGTCAATAAAGCGTTTGAGAAGCTGCTGGGGTACAGGATGGAGGAACTGGCGGGGACGTCTGCCGTTGCACTGCCGACATACCGGGGGTCAAAAGACAAGAAAAGGGCCAGGGAAGCTCTGAAAAATGTAATTGAGAAGGGCAGCGCCGAGCCGATCGATATGATTGCTCTCACCAAAAGTGGTGCGGAGATTCCCATTAACTTTACAGCCTCAGTGGTAAAAGATGCTAGAGGTAATCCAAAGACGCTGGTTGCTGTGATAAGGGATGTCACTGAACGCAGGAAGGCGGAGGAGGCGCTCAAGGAGTCAGAACAGAGATTCAGGGCTATTTTTGATAGCGCAGTAGATGGGATGGTTCTGGCTAATCCAGGGAATAAGAAGTTCTATACCTGCAATAGGATGTTTTCCCAGATGCTGGGCTATAGCCAGGAGGAAATCAAGAATCTGGGTGTTGTAGATATTCATCCGAGCGAAGACCTGCCTTATGTTATGCAGCAATTTGAGAGGCAAGTGAGAGGGGAGATCACACTGGCTGAGAATATCCCGGTTAAGAGGAAAGACGGAAGCATTTTCTATGCTGATGTTAATTCGTCGTTAATAACCGTGGCAGGGGAATCTTATATCATGGGGACCTTCCGAGATATCACTGAGCGCAGGCAGATGGAGGAAGCGCTGAGAGAGGGTGAAAAGAGGCTGAGAGATATTGCAGAGAATTCCCGGGAGTGGATTTGGGAGGTGGACACGGAAGGGAAATACACCTACTCAAGCAGGATTGTCGAGAGCCTCTTGGGATATAAGCCTGAGGAGATTCTCGAAAAGCACTTCTATGATTTATTTCATCCGGACGATAGAGAGAGTCTGAAGCAAGGGGCTTTTGAGGCTTTTGCCAGAAAAGAACCTTTCCACGAGTTTGTAAACAGTAATGTAAGTAAGGATGGTAAAACAATCTGGCTATCGACGAGCGGCATTCCGCTCTTTGACGATGGGGGAAATCTGGTAGGCTACCGAGGTTCTGATATTGACATAACCGAGCGCAAGCAGGCTGAGGAGAGGATAAAGCGCAGTTGGGAGATTCAGACTGTTCTCAACGACTTGCTGCGCATATCTTTGACAGATATTTCTCTCGAGAAGCAGTTACAGCTCTTCCTGGAGCGTATAGTTACTGTGTCCTCATTTGCACTCGAATCCAGAGGTGCCATCTTCCTGGCCGAAGAGAGGACCGATGTGCTTGTACTGAAAGCCCAGCACAGGCTGTCTGAATCATTACTTAGTGTGTGTGCGCGCGTTCCTTTTGGCCGATGTCTTTGTGGTATGGCAGCATTATCAGGAAAGGTTCAGTATGCTGACATTGTCGATGAGCGTCACGATAATCAATATGAGGGCATGACGCCACACGGTCACTACTGTGTTCCTATCATGTCAGGTAACAAGGTGCTGGGAGTGATAAACCTGTATGTGAGTGAGGGACACACACGTGATGAAACCGAGGAGGGATTTCTCAAAGCAGTAAGCGATGTGATAGCCGGTATCATTGAGCGCAAGCAAGCAGAGGAGTCGCTGAGGAAGAGCGAGGCGCAATTAAGGACAATTTTCGGTGAGGCAGCGATCGGGATAATGCTTCTGGATATGAACGCAAAGCCCTTAGAGGTCAATCATGCGCTGCTGAAGATGATTGGCTACAGCATGGAAGAATTCAGAAGCATAAGTTACCCCGACTATGTTCATCCAGATGACCTGGCGAACGATTTTGAGTTCTTTGGAGAAATGGTCGCAGGGAAGAGGAATGACTATCGTGTTGAGAAGCGCTTCATTCGAAAGGACGGAGGGCTGGTCTGGACCAACCAGACCCTCTCGCTTATTCGAGATGCTGAAGGCAACCCACAGTACCTCGTAATTTTAGTGGAGGATATCTCCGAGCGCAGGCGAGCGGAAGAGGATGTACGTCGCCTTTCCGATGCGGTCAGGATGTCCACAGACAGCATAGTAGTCACCGATATGAGGGGGAAAATCCTGGATGGGAACGAGGCATCCGTGAGAATGTATGGAACAGATAACAGAGCGGATTTAATAGGGATGAAAGCTTTTGACATTATTGCTCCTGAGGATCGGGAGACAGCATTTGAGAAAATGAAGGAAGCGATAGAGAAGGGGTATGTCAGCGGCCTGGAGTATCACATTCTGACCAGGGACGGAAGGACGATGCTTGTCGAGGCCAGTACATCTGTTATGAGAGGGAGCAAAGGTGAGCCGGTGGGGTTCGTGGGCGTTTCTCGCGATATCACCGAGCGCAAGCGGATGGAGGAGGCGCTACAAGCAAGTGAGGCGCGCTACCGCCTGCTTGCGGAGAACGTTGAAGACGTTATCCTGACCAATGATACGAATCTAAGAACTACGTATGTCAGTCCCTCCGTCACACAATTGACAGGCTACAGTGTTGAAGAGGCGGTGGCACATATGCTGGAAGAAGCAATGTCCCCCGCCTCTGTAGAGATTATTATGAAGGCTTTTTCAGAAGGTATGGCTGCGGAAGAGAAGGGGCAAAAAGATTTACCGAAATCGCGTGTGCTGGAGCTTGAGTTAAACCGCAAAGATGGCTCAAGAGTGCCTGTAGAGATGAAAGTCACCGCACTGCGCGACCCTGAAGGCAAGCTTACGGGAATGATATCAGTTACCCGCGACATTACTGAGCGTAAGAAGACTGAGGAGGCGTTAAAGGTATCAGAGGAAAGATACCGTTTACTCGTGGAGAACGCCAATGAGTTCATTGTAGTTGCTCAAGATGGCGTAATAAAGTTCTTCAATTCCAAAGTGGTAGGGCTATTGGGATACTCCCGGCAAGAGTTGGCCTTCAAACCATTTATTGAATTTATTCATCCTGAAGATAGGCAGATGGTGGCGGAACGCTATCTGGCGAGGCTCAGGGGCGAGGAACTGCCCGATGTCTACTCCTTCAGGGTTGTGAGCAAAACAGGGGAAGTGAGGTGGGTGGAGATTAACGCAGTCGTGATCAACTGGGAGGGCAGGCCTGCTACATTGAATTTCTTAACTGATATCACTGAGCGCAGAGAGAGCGAGGAAGCACTGAAAAAATCGGAGGAAAAACTGCGGCTCATGTTTGAGTCTATCAATGACGGCATAGTCGTCACCGATTTGAATGGGGTTATCATCGATGCGAACGAGGGGGCAGCGAAGATAGGAGGCTTTAGCTCCAGAGAAGCCGTTTTGGGGAGAAGTGCCTTTGAACTCATCACCCCTCGCTATCACGAAGAAGCGGCAGTGAACCTGCAAAAAACATTGGGGAAAAGGTCGTTTACGAACATGGAGTACACTCTCATCAGGGCAGATGGCTCTGAGTATCCCGGGGAATTGAGCGCAGCATTGCTGGAGGATGCTTCCGGCAATCCAGTTGGCTTTGTAGGAGTCGTCCGAGATATAACCGAGCGTAAGAGTGCGGAAGAGGAGAAGCGAAAGTTGGAGGAGCAGCTGCAGCTTGCTGGCCATCTGGCATCTGTAGGTGAGCTGGCGGCAGGCGTAGCCCATGAGTTGAACAATCCCCTTGCTGCAATCCTGGGGTTTGCCCAGCTTTTGACTGCTAAAGAAGACCTGGATGAGGCTACGAAGAAGGATTTGGGAATTATCTACAGGGAGTCGCAGCGCGCTACCAAAATAACACAGAACCTGCTTTCCTTCGCCCGCAGGCATGAGCCTGAGAAGCAGCCTGTCTTGCTCAATGAGGTTATTGAGAAGACCCTGGAGCTGGGCGCTCATCGGCTGAAGGTAAACAATATAGAGGTGGTTGTGGATTTCGCCTCTGACCTGCCGAAGACGATGGTTGACTTTTTTCAGATGCAGCAGGTGTTCGTCAATATTATTAATAACGCTGAGCAGGCGATGATGGAGGCACATGGGAGGGGGAGGCTTGTAGTAAAGACACTGAGGGTTGGGGACATGATCCGGGTTAGTTTTGCCGATAATGGCCCGGGCATCCCTGAGGAGAACATGAAGAGAGTATTCGACCCGTTCTTCACTACTAAGGAAGTGGGGAAGGGGACAGGGCTGGGGCTAAGCATCTGCTACGGTCTTGTTGAAGCTCATGGCGGCCGTATATATGCCATGAGTAAACCCGGCCAGGGCGCTACATTTGTGGTGGAAATCCCAATAGTTGCTGAAGGTCAGTAGCCAGGAGGTGCGAGGTGGAAGAATCCGAAGTAGCGATATTGATAGTTGATGACGAGGATGCAATCAGGAGCATGCTTACCCGTAAACTGGAGTTGGAGGGCTACAACTGTGAAGCGGCGGTCGACGGCAAGGAAGCCTTGTGGAAAGCATTCATGAAGGACTTCGACCTGGTGCTCATGGATATCAAGATGCCGGGCATATCAGGTATGGAGGCTCTGCCCCAGATGGTTACTGACCATCCTGACACCTGTGTAATCATGATAACCGCTGTGGCAGACGCCAGGACGGCTGTGGAGGCCATGAAGCTCGGGGCATATGACTATGTGACCAAGCCTTTCGACCTGGATGACCTGAGCATGAGGGTAAAGAGAGCTCTGGAACGAAGGAGGCTGGTATTGGAAAACAGGGAGTACCAGCGCCATCTGGAGCAAAAAGTAAAACAGCAGGTGGAGCAAATGCAGGAGTGCCACGATCAATCTGCCCAGGCGCAATCACGCGAGCAGATTGCCCTTGATAAGCCGGGGAGTGCGTCTCAGCAAAATGGCGTAGAAGAGGCATATCTGCAGATGGCTAACTCGCTGGCGCTGATGGCTGAAGCGCATGAACCTTACGCGCGCGGCCACTCTGAGCGTGTGCAGCTTCTAGCCAGCGAGATCGCTGTCCAGCTTCGTTGTTCTGACGAACTGGTAAAACGGATAAAGATTGCCGCCATAGTCCATGATATAGGCAAGGTTGCCATTCCGGACCATGTGCTGTTCAAGCAGGGCAGGTTGACTCCTTCTGAGTATAGCGAGGTGAAGAGACACCCCGCAGCAGCGGTG
>Ga0172365_10003640_pt1 | contig 11450 bp, 7 predicted proteins | sample LakKivSesite48cm_FD_114535 | JGI IMG/M metagenome (GOLD analysis project Ga0172365, IMG submission 114535) | Sediment microbial communities from Lake Kivu, Rwanda - Sediment site 48cm | ecosystem: Environmental > Aquatic > Freshwater > Lake > Sediment | place: Rwanda: Western Province, Lake Kivu... | reverse complement strand
TCGATTGGCCCTTGGTACTCCGGGGTTGGCGTGACGTCGTCCCATTGCGCGCCGTTGTTCGCCGAGAACTGGATCGCTCCGCCATCCCACCAGCTACGGTTTGAGAACTCCTCGAACCGGTACCAGTGCCAAAACGAGACTTCCACGGGCATGGCCGATCCGGAACAGGCAGAGAGATCGATGGTGGGTGACACGAGCTCGGCCGTCTGGCAGCGCGAGTAGGGCTCCGAAAGCCCGGTCGCCCAGCAAGCTCTACCCGAGTGGCAGCCTCCCCCCTTGGTCGTGTCTCCGCGCTCCCAGGGGTCGTCCCTGGCGACACCGCTCGTGGCAGCGTGGGCAAAGCCGCTGGCGCCACTCTCGAAATCATACAGGTGCGAGATCTGTGCACAGAGATCCTGACCGGTGTCCGTGTGTTCGTCGCCATCCCCGTCCGCGTTTGCGGAGGCGTCCATGCCGCTGCCGCCGCTGCCGCTGCCGCCGCCGCCGTTGCCGCCGCTGCCGCCGCCGCCGTTGCCGCCGCTGCCGTTGCCGCCGCTGCCGATGCCGCCGCCGCCGCTGCCGCCGGTCTCCGTGCGTCCTCCCGTTCCCGTCGCTCCTCCCGTTCCCGCCGGTGCATCCAAGGACGGCGCATCCCAGGAGCCTATCGCACCACCATTGCCCGTCCTATCCCGCGTGCCAGCTTCCCCGCCTTCTGCTTCCCTGCCGCCTGCGCCCGCGGCTCCGCCGGATCCTGGGGCGTCCCCGGCATGGCCGCCGCTGCCCGCGGCCACATCGGCGTTCGTCTGGGGCAGGTCGCCCGCGTCAGCCGCGGCGCCTGCAGCCACCTCCGCGAGCTGCGGCCGAGTATCGGCGCTGACGGTGTTCACATCGCGCGTGTCTTTGAGCAGGTCGGCCGACGCATCGAACACGCGCACGCCCGGCGTGCTCAACCCGCTGTCGTCGAGGCTGCAGCCGCACAGGAGCACCAGGCCAGCCGCCCAGGGCCAAGGCTTGGGCCGGGCTCGGCCGAGGTGGGAAGATGAGGTGGGAAGATATGGAGTTCATCGACTTCACCGAATTACTGCAAAGCGGAAGTGATGTCCGCGGGCGTGTAGATGTAGGGTCGGGTGGCTCAGTAGCAGTTGGGTGGCGCGTTCAGTTGGCTGCGCATGTTCTTGACGGTGTCGCCCCAGGTGGGGCCGGGATTGGGTTGGATGAGCGCGATCACCCCTTCGAGCATGCGGGCATTGATGTTGGCGGCCAGGTTCCAGGTGGTGTCTTCACCCGTGCCGGCTCCTCCCGCTCCGTAGCCCGTGTCGGCGATGATGGGTTTGCCGGCGGCCTTGAACACGCCCGCCCAGGTCATGGCGTTGTTGGCGCGTATCTTCGGGATGCTGCCGTTGCTGCTCCCGCCGGAGGTGTTGATGAAGGTGAACAGGCTCATGTCGAAGTTGGCATACCAACTCGTCGCGGTGGAGTCGGACATCCACGGCGAGATATCCATGGAACATACCCCATTGGGCAGCGAACTCTTGAGGGCTTGGACCAGGGCCGTCATCTTGGTTCCGGCCTCGGCGTTCGTCCAGCGCTGGGTTTGGCCGCTGCCGGTGTACTGGAGCCAGTCCGGCTCCATCTTGAAGATGATGGGCCGATTCCCCATGCAGGCAGCGAACCCCGCGGAGTGCTTGGTGTAGGCGGCAAGGATGGTCGCCCACTCCTGCGTGATGTACTGCGACCCGTACTTGCACAGATCGCCCCCCGCGCAGCCGGTCATGTTGCAGTCGCACAGCTTGTACTTGGTCTTGACGATGCCGGCACTCGCGTACGCGAAGACGGTCGGGACCAGCCCGGCGGCTCTGCCACCCGCGGCCGAATCCATGCACACGCCGCTCCAGCCGAAGGTGTCGGTATAGAGCCATCCCGCGCCGTACAAGTCCAATTCGGGCAAAAGAGCACTCGTGAGCTTGGACGACTGGGTGCCGAAGTGGAATCGGCAATCCTTGAATATCTTGCCTTGCGTTCCCGTGCCGCCGCCCGTGGCGACGGGCCCCGTTCCACCGGTGCCCGTCACGCCCCCCGTGGAGCGCGCATCGGCCGGCGAACCCGCGTCGCGGTTGCCACCGCTCGCTCCAGCAAGGGCCGACGCACCGCCCGTGGACAGGACGCCGCCGGTTCCGGGCGTTCCTCCCGTGTCGCGACTGCCGCCGGAGGGAGGACTCCCCCCCACGCCGCTCGCGGTTGAGGTGCCGCCAGCTCCCCCTCCGGCGCCACCCAGCCTGCTCGATGTGCCGCCGGTGCCCGTGCCGCCGGTGCCCTTGGCGCCGCCTCCGCCGGAGGATCCGCCGGTGCCGGCAGTTCCGCCGCCGCCGGCAGCTCCGCCCGTGCCGTCAGCTTCGCTTGGCGCGCCGCCCCCGCAGCCGGCGAAAACCAGGCAGACAACGAGCAACGACCTTGACACGCGGCCAATCCCATCGGGTTCTCTTGGATGCATCGCGAGACTCCGTCTTTCTCGGGGGCTGTGGGATCGTCGAACCCAACAAGTGGGATTGGTCAAGGGGATCCCGACTTGTGTCCCGGAACTTCAGCCTGAAGCCTGGAGACTGGGGCCTGAAGCCTTGACGCTCAAGCCTTGACGCCGTTGCTGAAGAAATCGTCGCGCCACGCGAAAAACCTCGGAAGTAGTAGATTAGGACCCGTCTTCAGTCGAGAATCACCCCGTTGCGCGCACACAGGCTGCGCACCAGCTTGCGTTTGTCCTCGTCGAGATGGGCGATGGCTTGACGTGCCTCGGCGGCATCGCCCAGGGCGCAGGAGCTGGCCGCGATGATCTGGTACGCGGTATGACGGCCGGGTTCGGCCTTGAGAACGGCGCGGGCCTTGTCGATGGCGACAGCGTAGTAACGTCTCGTCCAGGCCTGCTGGGCTTCGCGCAGAAGCGCCTCGACGTCGACGCGAGGCGGTGCGGATGGGGCTGCTGCGACCGGCGCCGGTGCAGGCGACGGCACCGGTGCCAAAGGTGCGGGCTCATAGGGCGCAGATTCGGGCGGCCAGGGCCAAGACGCCGGCTTGCGCGCACTGCCACTGCGTTGCGTCCGGGGGGGCGCGGTCTTGCCCGGGCCGGGATCGAGTCCCTTGGCCTGTTCTCCTGTCGGCGCGAGCGCCAGCGCGGTCGCGCCGGGCGAGGTTGCGGTGGATGGCAACGCCAAAGGGGAGGGCGCTGGCGCAGAAGGGGCCGGCAAAGAAGGCGCTGCCGAAGATGGTGCGGGAGGCGCGGGGGCGGACGGAGCAGGCGCAGGCAGCAGGTTGGTATGAGAAGAGGGGGGCGGCAGGGCCTTCGTGGCCGGGGTCGTCGCCACAAAAGACGACTGCTCCGGTGCCTCACGCCCTCTGCCAACGCGCAAAGCCCAGACGGCGGCACTCGCGCCGGCGAGCAACACCACGACCAAGATGGCGAGCCGCACGGTCCGGGCTCGGCGCAAGTGCAGAATCGCCGTGGTGTCGTCAAGCGGAAGCAGATCGCGATCGACCGCGTCGAAACCGCCGTCTGGACTTGCGAAGCCCGCCATCGCCCGCTCGTCTTCCGCTTCCACGACATTGAACCCGGCGTCGGCATCCTCCACGGCCATGTCGGAAGAGGATGACCCTCGCCTGGCGCTGGGCGAAGCCTCGCCGAGATCGATCCCCGAGCTGCTGATCCCCGGCAAGAGATACGCGTCCCGCAGGAAGGCCCGGTCCGTGACACACGCATGCAGGGCCTCGCCCAGCTCGTCGGCGCTGGCAAAGCGCCGCGCCGGCTCCTTCTCCAAGCACTTCAGAATCACCGCATCGAGATGCGCATCGATGCCGGCATCCGGGGCGCGCTGGCTGGGCACGATCACCCTGCCGGCCACATGGCCGTTCAGGATTTCGAGCATGGAGTCGCCTTCAAAGGGCACGCTGCCGGTGACCATCTCGTAGAAGACCGCGCCCAGGGCGTAGATGTCGCTGCGCTCGGTGGCGGGTTTCTCCTGCGCCTGTTCGGGCGACAGGTAGTGGGGCGAGCCGCACACCACGCCGGCGCGGGTGGCCGCGCTCGGTCCCAGATCCATGAACTTGGCGACGCCGAAATCGACCAGCTTGACGAGGTCGAAGGTGTCTTCGGGCTCGACCGAGAACTCGAGGCCGGCCTCGCTCATGGTGCGGCGGACGATGCGGCGCCTGCCCTCGCGCTCGCACAGGAAGATGTTGGCCGGCTTGAGATCGCGGTGAATGATGCCGAGAGCGTGCACGGCGGCCAGCGCCTGGGCGATTTGTTTGACGATGTTCACCGCATCGAACAGAGGCAGCCGCCCCACCCGCTGCAGGCGGTCCTCCAGGCTCTCGCCGTCGAGGTATTCCATGACCAGAAAAACCATGCCTTCGGGTGTGGTCCCGAAGTCGGTCACGTCGATGATGTTGGGGTGGCGGATGCGGCTCGCGGCCTTGGCCTCGATGATGAACTGCTCGACCATCTCCTTCTGCCGCGCGAAGCGTTCGTGCAGCACCTTGATGGCGACGGGCTTCTCCAGCACGATATGCCGGGCGCGATACACGACGCCCATCCCACCTTCGCCGACCACGCCCTGGATCTCGTGGTCCTTGAGCAGCATCCCCACGCGCGCCATGATTTCGTCGGAAAAGAGGGCGATCCCGTCGTTGGGACAGCGGTCGATCGTGCCGGAGATCCGGTCGCCGCAGCTCGGACAGATGCGCGTGGTGCCCATGCGAGGTGCCTCGCCGAGTGTCCCATGGGCATCTGAGGGCCGCAAGAAGCGCCAAGGCGCGCGCAAGAATCCTGAAAGCGAGAATCCGTGCGTTTAGCCAACTTGGGTTCGGCGACCCGAGTCAGCAGATGTCGTACAATAGGATTTGAGTGTTCATCCATAGGAGTCGTCGAGCACGATGGTTTTGCAGCGAGAAGAGATTGGTCAAGGCCGAGAGATCGGTTTGGCCCGGGTCCGGCCGGTCCTCCTGATTTGCCTGTTGCTCGCTCTTTCCTTGGGGATTCCTGCGTGCGAGTCATCGATCTTTGATCCACCCGACACGAGGGTGGTCGGCCAGACCCTGGGCACCCTTTTGGCGGTCTCCTACGCGGCATCGCTGACCCACCACGCCCTGACCGTTGGAAACAGCAGCTGCTACGAGCGCACCCTGTCGAACTCCGGCAGCCCCGTCGACGCCGTGACGATTGGCGTGACCAAGGAGTGCGGTTTCCCCTTTCCTGGAGTTGCCGAGGGCTCGATTCGCGTCGCCGGGTTCGGCGTGGCCGGGACGGCTCCCGGATTTGGCGTTGCCGATTTCTCGACCGTCCGGGTCGACGGGAGACCACTGACCATCACGCGCGCGACAGGCTACCTGGCGGTGTCTATCGAGGAGGCGCCGCAACACGGGGTCCCAAAACTGCCCGACAGCGACACCTTGCTCGCGCCTCCGACGAACCCCGTTATCATCATCTACGCCGACTTGGACTTCACGGGTAGCCCCAACACCGACCACGTCGACAAGGGGAGGATCGACGAATGGTTCGGGCTCATCAGCCGCGGCCACAGCCTCGACGATTTCTCCGACGACGCCTACTGGTTCGGCGGGCAGCGGGCCTCCTTCAGCGCGAGCGGCGGCGAGGTGGCGCAGGAATTCGCGGCCTTCAGCCCGGATTGTCGCGCGAACCCGCAGATGGGCTTCGTCCAGCTCGTGCGGGCGAGCGAGGTGGTCGAGCAGACCGGCATGCACTACCTGGCCTTCGTGCCCGAGTGCAAAGGCGCGGGCTACGTCGTGCTGTCGCTTTCCAAGAACCTGCTTTCGAGCGGGCGACATGCCTCGCTGGATCTTCTGGGCGGGAAGTGACCTATCCGGCTTTCTCGCCCGGGGCCGGCCGGCCGAAGCGGGTGCGGGCCAGATCCTGCCGGCGGGGAACGAAGCTGCCGTCGGCCATCTCCTGGGCCACCACCTTCTGCAAGAGCCTGTACATCTTGTGGGTCTGGGGCGCGTCCCGATAGAAGACGTTCCAGGCGTACCGGTAGAGCTCTTGCAGCCGCTCGGGAGTCATGTGGCGTGGTTGGAAGACCACGTGGTCGGCGGTGTAGAGGTCCCAATCCGAGGTCAGGATGCGGCCCTCCTTGAGCAGATCGTCGCGCGAGCGGGTGTGCGGGAAGGGCGTGAGCACGGTGAATTCCGCCAAGTCGAGCTCGATGTCGAGCAGGAAGTCGACCAGGCGCTTGATGTCGTCCTCGCTGTGCTCATCGAGCCCGAGCAGGATCGTGCCTTCGACCGCGATGCCGTGGGCGTGGTAGCGCTCGATGCGGCGGCGGATGAAGTCCGAGGTGTCGAAGATGGCCTGGTACACGTACCAAGCCCCCGCCTGCGCGGCCAGGTCGAGCACCTGGTCGTCGTCCTCGATAGGATGCGAGCACCACTTCTTCTTGAGCGGGATCATCTCGCGGAAGAGATCCAGCTCCCATTGCTTGTCCTGGGCCAAGGAGTTGTCGACGATGAAAAGGCGGTTGTTGTCGATCCCGGCCAGCTCCTCGACCACCCGGTCGAGGGGGCGGGGGCGGAAGCAGCGGCCGCCCAGGTACCTGACCGCGCAGGGGTAGCAATTGAAGCGGCAGCCGCGCGAGGCGTGAAAGAGATCCACCATGCGCACGCCCTTGTAGTTGTAGAGCTCGCGTCGCAGGATCGATCGCCGCGCCGGCCCCACGAGTTCCACCGGTGCCGGGCGTTCGAGGTAGTCGTAGGTCGGCCGCAGCTTGCCCGCGCGTAGGTCGGCGAAGACCTCTTCCATACGGCCTTCGGCCTCGCCCAGAAACACGGCGTCGGCATGGGCTAGGGTCTCCTCGGCGTGCAGCGTGGTGGCGATACCGCCGCAGATCACGGGCACCCCGCGCCGCCGGTATTCGTCCGCGATGGCCCAGCCGCGCTTCACCTGCCCGGTCAGCATCATGGAGAGGCCGACGCAGTCGACAGGAGCGTCGAAGTCGAGAGGTTCCACGTTTTCGTCGACGAAGTCGACCTCGATGTCGGAAGGCAGGGCGGCAGCGAAGACCACCGGGCCGTGGGGAGGCAGGTGGAACTCGGTTTGGCCCGCGAGTTTGGGCCATTTGGGGTAGATGAGGCGGAACTTCACGTGGTTTGCCCGCAAACCGCGGCCGGGCTCGGGCCGGTCAAAACGGTATAGCACGGCCGCCTGCGCGCGGCACCGGCGCGCCTCGCAGCCAAGGGGAACGGGGGCGGTGGTCGTGGTCGTCTCCGTAGACGTCTTCGTGGCCGTGGTCGTGGCCGTGGCCGACGGAAATCACTCCGGCCACGGCCACGGCCACGGCCACGGTTACGGCCACGGCCACGGTTACGGCCACGGTTACGGCCACGGTTACGGCCACGGTTACGGTTACGGCCTTTCGCGGCTATCGCGGGATTACAGGGCTGAAAGCGCGGTTGAATGCGCATGGGCTTTGGGTAGAATCCGACCAAGCCCCCGCCGTTCCAGGCAGCCGACTGCAGTTTTCGACTTCGCATTCGCGCCGCGCGGTCGCGGAATGACTTCCTTCACCCCCATCGCGGAGGTTCCACATGCTCGACACGTGTTCTTTTCGATTTCATGGTTGCGCCGCTCTCGGCCTCGTGTTGCTGCTCGGTGGAAGCGCTTGTTCGAGCAGCAAGTCCGCCGGCGGCTCGACCGGCACCAGCACGGCGAGCGGCGGCGCGGGCAGTGGCGGAGCCGGCCCAGGCTCGGGCGGCTCGCCCGGCAACGGGGGAGCCGGCGCGAGCAGCGGCCGGAGCGGCGGCGCTCCGGCGGGCGGCGCGGGGGGCGGAGGCAACGGGGGCTCCAGCGCGAGCAGCGGCCGGAGCGGCGGCGCTCCGGCGGGCGGCGCGGGGGGCGGCGTCAGCGCGCCGGTCGATGGCGGGGGGAGCGGATCCGTGTGCGCCGACCTGGGCCCGGTGGACGCCGGCCCACCCCCCAAGCGCACGTGCCCCTCGGGCCAGACCTATCGCTATCCTTTCCTCAACCCCTGCCTCTCGGACGAGGAGCGCATCGCGAACATCATCTCCCTGATGTCGCTCGACAACAAGATCGCGCTGCTCGGAGGCCCGGGCCGCATCCCCGGTCTCAATGTCGCGTACCCCGGCCAGGTCGAGGGATTGCACGGCGTCGCCTGGGGCGGGCCCGCGAAATGGGGCGACACCCCGACCACCACCTTCCCTCAGGCCTACGGTTTGGCCGAAACCTGGGATCCGGAGATCGTCAGGAAGGCGGCCGAGGTGGAAAGCATCGAAGTCAGATACCTCTACCACCGTATGAACCGCGCCGGGCTGGTGATGCGCGCGCCGAACGCCGACTTGGGCCGCGACCCGCGCTGGGGTCGGACCGAGGAATGCTTCGGCGAAGACCCGCACCTGGTTGCGAGCATGGTCCGAGCCTTCGTAAGGGGGCTGCAGGGCGACGATCCCATCTACATCCGTAGCGCGTCGCTCATGAAGCACTTCATCGCCAACACCACCGAGAACGGGCGGAGCATGACCTCCTCGACCTTCGACGACCGGGATTTCCGCGAGTACTACTCGGCCGGCTTCTACGCCGGTTTCGTCGACGCCCGCGCCGACTCTTTCATGACCGCGTACAACAAGTACAACGATGTGTCATGCCACGCGCATCCGGTGGTGCGCAATGTCGTGATGAAGGAATGGGGAGTCTACGGCATCGTCTCCACCGACGGCGGCGGAATCGGCAGCATGGTCACGTGGCAGAAGTCGTATCCAGATCGCTTGTCGGCGGTCATCGCCGTCATCAAGGCCGGCACCGGCTGGTTCTTGGATACCTACCAGACCGAGGTGAGGACGGCCCTTGCCAGCGGCGCCCTCACGGAAAGCGACCTCGACGATGTCTTGAAGAACAACCTGCGCGTGATGATGCGACTCGGTGTCTACGATCCCCCCTCCATGGTGCCCTACACCAACGTCGGCACGGTGCAGCCCTGGACCACCGATGCCCACAAGACGCTGGCGCGACTCGTGACCAACAAGTCCATCGTTCTGCTCAAGAACGCCGGCGGCATGCTGCCGCTCAAGGCGGCGGACATCAAGAACGTGGCCGTCATCGGCCGCCGGGCGAACGAGGTCCTGTTCGACTGGTACAGCGGCACGCCGCCGTATTCCGTGACGGTTCTCGACGGAATCAAGAACAAGCTCGGCACGGCTGCCACCGTCGGCTTCGCCGAGGACAACAGCAACAATGCCGCCGCCGATCTGGCAAAAGCGGCCGATGTCGCTGTCGTCGTCGTCGGCAATCACCCCTGGGGCGACTCGGGCTGGGCTCAGGTCAAGTTCCCGAGCGAGGGCCGCGAGGCGGTGGATCGCCGGTCGATCTCCATCGAGCCGACCGACGAGGCGCTGATCAAGGCGGTCTATGCCGCCAATCCCAAGACCATCCTGCTGCTGGTCGCGAGCTTCCCCTATGTCATCACGTGGGAGAAGGAGAACCTCCCCGCGATCGTGCACATGACCCATTGCAGTCAGGAGATGGGCAATGCTTTTGCCGACGTGCTCTTCGGCGACTACAACCCGGCGGGTCGGCTCAGCCAGACCTGGCCGATGTCGATTCAGGATTTGCTCCCCATGCTCAACTACCACGTACGCGAGGGGCGCACCTACCTGTACTCGACCAAGACACCGCAGTATCCGTTCGGGTACGGGCTCAGCTACACCACGTTCGCCTATGCCAATCTGAGGACAAGCACTTCCACCTTGAGCCCGACCTGCGCCGTCAACGTCAGCGTCGACGTCACGAACACGGGGACGCGGGCCGGGGAAGAGGTGGTGCAGATGTACATCAAGCACCTCGGCACCGCGGTGCCCGAGCGACCGATCAAGGCCCTGAAGGGCTTCCGCAGGGTGGCCATCGAGCCCGGCGCGACCGTGACCGTGACCATGCCGCTTACCACTCGCGATTGCGCCTATTGGGACATGACGAAGAAGGGGTGGGCGGTCGAGAAGGAAGACGTGCAGATCATGGTCGGCCCCTCGAGCGCCGACGCGGACCTGAAGCTGACGACGAAGATCGCAGTGACACCATAGCGACTTTCGCTCACTCGTGGTCGACCAGGCGCATCTCCAGGGTGTAGCCGCCCGCGCCGGGCACGACGAGACGCACCTCGGGGAAGAAGCCGTTGTCGGCTGCGCCGAGGAAGTCGACGTGGCGGCCGAGGTGCAAGTTGCGGTAGGTGCGCAGGCTCCTCGTGCCGGCCGGGCCGAGAATCACCTCGGTGGCTTCGCTCGGGGGCAGAACCCAGCGGCACACGGATTCGCCGGTGAGGTAGGTTCCCACCTCGGTGGGGGCGCCTGCCGGGGCCAGGAACACGGTGCCCACATCGGCGATGAGGGAGGCCGCGAAGGCGGGGCGGTCGAAGGGCGGGACCGCGCGCCTCACCGCCAGAGGCGGGCCAGCCGCGCCCGGCCGACGTTGCGTGCCGTCGAAAAGCGCGAGGCCCTCGGGCGAGAGCAGAACCGCATGCAGGCCATCGGGCCCGGTGGCAGTCACGCCCACAAGCTGGCTCTGCTGGCCGAAGGGCAGGGTGGCGAAGATGGCGTGGGTGGCGCGCCAGGGTTGGCGGGGAAAACTGGCCAGGCAGCGCGCGACCGTTGCGGACTTCTGCGCTTCTGCCATGGGTGCCAGGGTCGGCAGGTGGGCGCAAGCGGCGCCGGCGAAGAGCAGCACGAAAAGACCGGCGCGCATCATGGGCGGGGCGGCTCGAAGCGCTCATCGGGAATCACGCCGCCGTAGCGGGGGTTCTCGAAGGCGATGTGGGTGACACCTTCGTTGTCTTCGTAGATGTCGATGGCCGCCACCGTGCCGGGGCGCTCGCCGAAGACGATGGCGACGCGCGCGATGATCTTGGTAAGCGACGGATCGACAGGACTGAGCTCGACCTGCGCCGGCCGCCCGGCGGACGCCGGGCGCAGCATGGCCCGGAAGGTGCGGCTCGACGCGAAATTGCCGTCGAGCCAGAGGTTGATCTCGCCCAGCACCAGCTTCATGGCCTCGAGCCTGGCGCCGGCGTCGGCCACCCATCTGCCGCCGTGCTTAATCAGACGCCGGACATTGCCCGCGCGCACGAGCAAGAGGGTCTGCACCGGGCTCTGGTATTCCCAGCGCAAATCGTCGGGGCGGCGATAGACGAGAAGGCCGCGCGAAACCAGCGGCTTGCTCAGGATCTTCAGGCTGCGGGTCTGCACGAACGCGGTCTCGATGGTCTTCACCGTCGCCGCGGCCTTGCGGATGCCGTCCCAGTCCTGATGCCAAGGACCCGCGAGAAGATAGATGTGTGAATTGGGGCGGTCGAGGCGCCCGGCTGGCGAGGCGCGAGGAGGAGGAATACTCGACGTATTGCGACGACGAGCAACGAAGCCAGCCGGGATGGATCGGCCGTCCAGATTCGCACAGATATCTTCGAGCGGGTCCT
>Ga0172365_10003639_pt1 | contig 11450 bp, 7 predicted proteins | sample LakKivSesite48cm_FD_114535 | JGI IMG/M metagenome (GOLD analysis project Ga0172365, IMG submission 114535) | Sediment microbial communities from Lake Kivu, Rwanda - Sediment site 48cm | ecosystem: Environmental > Aquatic > Freshwater > Lake > Sediment | place: Rwanda: Western Province, Lake Kivu... | reverse complement strand
TGGGGACATAAAGACGGACGAGCCCGTTGGTGCGTCTATAACGCTCAATAAAAAATAATCACTATCGTTATACAATGAATAACGATTGGGTTGAAGTAGCAAATGATGATACTCGTCCTCGCAAACGACAACGAAATGACGAAGATAAACAAATTAATTTAATGGAAGAGTATCTTCATCTTTTTCAATCTGTAATTGTAAAGGGCGATTCAAACCCTCATAATCAGGTTCTTCTTTTAAAGATGATTCCAGTTGGAACAGAATATGATGAACTTCGAAATTACATTACGGAAAAGATTTCACAAGAATCTTCTTGGACGCCAGAACGTATTTTATCTAACTTTATGGTTTTTATTACAATGCTTAATATTTATGCGATGTTTTTTGTTTAATTTTTGAAATGTGTGCGTAAGCATCTCAAAAAACTTAAATTGATTGTTTATAAATATGGCTCAAAATGTAAAAACATTTGAATTATGGAGACAACCCGGATATTGTTCTACTCACCCTGCTCCTCCCAATAAACTACCCTCTCACACCAAATGGGCTATCCATTTCCATCTTGGCAGAAATTGGGACATTCTACCCTCATTCACTAACCTATTCAAAAAATTCCCTGTCTCGTCCCCACCTGATATCTGGATAACCTATCATAACGACCAATCTACCGAAAAAATAATTGACTTACCAAACGTTTCCTGGATTCCCGTCCCAAATGTCGGTGCTGATGTTCTCGCATTTCTCATCTTCTGTCAAAAAGCACCGATTCGCAATTATCTAGCAATCCTGAAACTTCAAGCAAAAAAATCAAACGAAGAATGGTTTCTAACAATGGTAAATGACCTCGCTCCCTCTCCACAATGGATTGAATGGTATCTTGACTGCTTTCGAATCCGCAATGACCTCGGTATGATTGCACCTTCGGCAGACAATACAGATTATATTAACTTCACAACAGAAATTGACTTACTGATTCGTGCTGGAATCATACCGAAACCTATTCATAAAAATGATTTACCAAGTTTAGAAGAAATTACAAAAAATTATGAAAAAGATGAATCACAAATTAAATATGATTTTCCTCCTCCACCCAACCAATACCGCCCAAATGGTATCCTTCTCGATACAGACCTCGCCTGGCATCTTCATACGAATCCCCTCGGTTTCGCCAATTGCGGACATCAAACATATCTACAATTACAATTTAGACCATTTATTACCAATATGATTCAACAAGTCTATATGGTAAGTGGAACAATGTTCTGGATAAAACCAGAAATCTGTTCCCAACTCATTCAAAGATTCCCTCCCAATGAAATTCTACACGAATTTGATGAAGCCATTATCAAAGATAACTTCTGGAATAAAATGCCTCACGCTTGGGAAAGATTCTTCGCCGCATATACCTCTATTCAAGGCTATACCATTATGGACGTTAAAAATAAAATTCAATTTCATAAATTACCATATCATCTTGTCAAACAAAATTTCTTCGATTATCAAAAAATAAAAAATATTCCCCTTCACCAACTTCACTCCCTCTCCATTAAATCAAAAGAACCTTCACCTCCCTGGTTCTCAAATCCTCCTCTCATTACTCGTGGCTATCCCTCCGGAATCAATCTCTGGCATCCCTTCGTTCAAAATCCCACGTCCAATAAAACACTTGAAGAATGGATCTATTTGACCCGTCTTCATCAAGGAAAACCAAACAAAACTACCTGGAAACATTATCTCATAACCAATCTCACCAATTTTCAAAAATGGCTTCAAGAAACACAACCAACACAACAACCCATCACATTATGGTGTCTTGGAGAGTTTATCCAAGATGTTATTACAAACTGGAAATTTACAGATAAATTTCCCCGAATGAATATCGAATTTATTAAACCACAACCATTTACATCTCTTATCTATGATTTCTTTGATAATGTAGCAAGAACTTTTCCACCCAAATGGAATATCCAATTTATTGATTTTCCAAATGATTTCCCAACACTGATTCCATTGGAAAAACTACTTGAAATGATTGATACGATGAAAGTAAATATGCCTTATTGGGGTAAATCAATGTTCCAACTTTATATCGACCAATATATCCAATATGAATATCAACTTATGCAAATGATGATGCAGTCGAAACAAAAAAATAAACTTTGTATTGAAATTATTTCACCCTATATTAACATTGATCCAATCATTTTAAAACAAATTCAAGAAATTGAAGATATCATTCAATTAACAGCAACCGATTATCAATTATCAAATTATCCAACTACCCATAAACTTTCTATTCTTGGATATCAATATAACTTTATTACAGAAACAGATTATGTTTCTCATCTTAACTGGTTAAAAGCGAGCAATGAGAGTATGATTCATTTTTATCCTTTCCATCCAATTATTGAGAAACTAATGAACTATGAAACAAATCGAAATAAATCATGGGAAAAAACAATTCACCCAACCTGGAAAACCGCCCTTCGCATCTTTCACCAAAATCAAATCGAAATATATGGCTCGTCCAAAATTCATATCACTCCTCTTTCCGGATATCTCTGGCACGCCCAAATTTTTATCATTCACAATCAATCAAGTAATCTCTTCCTGAATCATATTGGAATCCAATATACAGATATCATTCAACAAATGATGACACAAATACCAAATAATCTCAATTATACAATTGCTACCTATCAACTTCCAGCAAATGAAAACTTTACCATCTGGGTTCGTATTGCCTGCTTTGATAACCGACTTCTCTCTCAAATTTGGCTTCAAGTTATTTCAAGACAACTTCAAGGCTTTCTAAAACTCCACAAACTTATATAACTCATTCTCCAAATCCTCTTCCATATAATTATCCCAATCTACCTCCAATTTCACATTACTTTGAATTTTCTTCCAATATTCAAAGACCGTCTTCTCACCAATCCACTCATAAACTCTACCATTCTTTAACTCTCGATAGTTTTTTACCAAACATTTCATTTCTATAATCACGTCCTTCCCATCTACTTTCCACTTCCCTTCCCCTACATATTCAACAACTCCTTCGATTTTAAATCGAATCCAATCTTTACCTTCACTCCAATAGATCATACTTCTCGAAAACATTGTTTTCCTAAAAACCAAACGTCTCGTTTTGTCTTCCAATCTAACTTTCCATCTCGTGTTCCAATCATTCTCGGTTCTTTCACTTCCACTCCTGAACTCCACCATTCTCCATTTCCACCCTCCCATATTAAACATTTCCAATCTGGTGCTACCTTCATCATCGCTCTCGCAAAAAATTCCAATGGTTTCGTTATTTGTATTCCCCCTCGAATCATTAACACATTTCCTCTATATTCCTTATTTTTAACCCATCGCTCACACGGAACTCCCCAATCGCTTAAATCACATATCTCTCCATCACCCCAAAACACAATTGTATCCCATAAATACATAGGATGTCCTAATAATAATACATTAAATGACTGATTGACACCAATCCATCCTTGATGCCACCCGATTTGCATGAATTCCATTTTTGAATTCATATTCTTCCTCAAAAAATCTTCATTTACTCGTAATGATATCCATTTTGTTTGATACTTTACTTGAAGAGCACCCCACCAATTCTTACCACATATCGCATGAACGGGTGGGTCATCCACACCCCATTCTAATCGAAATTCCAATTTTCCCATCTCTCGATAAACATATTCCAAAATAATGAGTTGAATCTCATACGTGTCTTCTCTTTTTTCATAATACTCTGTCGTCCAACAATAAATTGGTTTTACTTTCGAACGTAAAAGAAAATCGAATGTAATTGCTTTGGTTGTTTGAAACTTACGAAATTCAAAGGGACTCTCCATAAATAATTTTTTAGGAAAAGTGAAAACATCTGGGATACATCCCTCCCGAATAAAATCAAATTGATAAGGTCCTGTATTCGTATAAACAAAAATATCCTCACGTGTTCCATAAAATCGATTCATCTCTTCCACAAAATTTCGACGAAATCGAACCGTCTCCTCACATAAACAAATATAACGCCCTTTTGACTCACAAATACCATATTGATAAAACCAAGCACGACCCCGATAACGACGGCTCTCCAATAACCGTATCTCACTATATTCATATCGTAAAGGAATATAACTCGCATCATCACAAACAATAATCTCCTTTCTACCCTCTAAATCTTCAATATGATCGATACATTCTCGCAAAGAAACAGGGTTTCGACAATAAATGATAAACGTCCATAAAAAATCAGGAACTTCTTTGGGTAATTCTTGTAAAATGGAAGGACAAACTGAAAGAGATTGAATTGGAATTGTGTTATTTCGAGAAGGGATTTCACCCCAAATTGAATGAATTTCAATCTTCATTCGATGAATCAACGGCGCATTCTCCTCAAAATCAAAATCAAACTTGAACTCAAATTCTCTCTCAATCGGTAATTGAAAAATAATACATAAACGTTCCGGTTCAACTATCGTATGATATTGGTGTTTCAAACAAGATTGTAATAAAGATGGATTTAACGTGTAAAAACAAACCCAATATTCAATCGCATCTACATCAATTTGTCCGTCGATTTGAAATTTCTCATGAAAATGAAAAAGAATGTCCCTTTCCAATATTTCTCGATGAATGATTTGATGAAAATGTAATTCAGGTATTTCTTTCGATGAAAACCATTCAAATATTCTATCTCTCTTCTCTTTTTCATAATTTTGATATTGAATCTTCAATGTTCCTTCAAATCGACTTTTCGGATCTATCGCATAAGTTCCTAAATCTTTATCATGTAAATATTGACGCATTTGAATAAAATAAATAGGAATTTCTTTGGTTTGTAAATGAAAAAACCATTGATGGGATGTTATTTCATTTTGATATTCCTGTGATATCAATTGTATTGGTTGTGATATATTTTGATAATTTGATTTTCGTAAAAAAGGATATAAATAAATCATTGATGTATTTATAGAAATGAAAAGATTTCAACAAATTATCCCAAAAACGCCTTTTTATCTTCATCCTTGTTGGAGTCTTCCCTCTCACAGCGTTCAATCAAATAAATACCTTTTATTACTTCGACTAAAAAATATATCAAAAGATTTAATTCCTATTATTTCTTTTCCCGTTTATTCACCCCCTTTTGGTTCGATTCTTCTCTTTTCACCTCTTTCCTTATCCATTAAAAGAAATGAACCCAAAAATATACCTTTTCTTTTATTTAGTCAAAATGTAAATGGTGATATTCAAAATACATTATGGGAAGTATCAAAACCATTTTATTTTTATCCTGAAACAAATATTATGATTACCCTTTTTATTGACTTATCCACAGAATCTCTTTTTACACAAGACCACATTATGATGTCAGGTCTATTTCCTCAAAACTTCTCTATTATCATGAATCCGTTCGAAATGGAAAAGAAAACACATCGATTCGCACAATGGATGATGCCATTTCAAAATCAAACATTATTGATGAAGTTTATGACATTAACGAGGGAATTGAAAAATCATCAAGAAGGGTTTTTTACAAATATCAATGAAGCAGTAGCACGATGGGAAGCACCAGTCCATTCCTCTCAAAGTGGATTTATCTTTGATATGACTTTGAAGAAGAATTGCGGATATATTGCTTTGATATCAGGGACGTGTATGAGTGGTTCAACCTATATTCATTTTTCAACAAAGATGAAACAAAGACTCATTCCACCATCTTATCGCACTTCTTGGGATGAAAAAGAAACATGTGAATATATTGTTTATATTCCACCCATTGAGATTGATCGGGAAGTTGAAATGGGTGTCCTTTGCGCTGACTTAGACGCAAAAACCATCTTTATTTTTCATCAGTTTGTTATTTTACAATTAACACAACCAATGTTTGGTAATTTTTGGGAAATACCGTATTCATTATATGATGAAAAAGAGAAGAATGCGGTTATTTGGAAAACGGAAAGTCTTTCTCGTGCGTGGTGAGTCATTTTTCTAATCCATTATTAGGAATGGACGAAATCAACATTTTATTGTTGGCGTTAGTTCTCGCCATTTTAATTCGTCGTATATTCGAACCAAACTGTAATTCAATGGATATATTATGGTTGCCTTTATTAACTTTCGTTATTTATTGGATATTATTGCGATTATATACAGAACAAAATCCAGAATTACGGAATTTATGGCGAAAAATTTTTGTGAATCCACCGCATTCTTTTGAAAATTTTCAGGATGCGGCGGAGGACGCATTAAACCGCACATTGAATAATACAACTCCTCCGCCGGATAAATCCCCCCAAGAACTTTCCAAAGATGCCCTTTTAAACTTGACTAAAATTGAAGAAGCTGATGATTTACGATTATCACAATCTGCTTCTTTGATTGGTGAATTATTTAATAGATCTTCTACTGAAATGAAAGAACCTTCTCCGGATGATGTCAAAAAATTCTATCAAGATAATCACCAATTATCTCTTGATGACGAAACCGCCGACTTAATTTCACGTTCTATTGTTGATTTAATGGGAGATAATCTCCCCAAAGGTGATAATGAATATGCTGCCGCCGTTTTTCGTCAATTAAAAGTGGTCGAAAAGACACAAGAAACTCCCACTGCTCCAACTCCTCTTGAATATACAACACCTCCCACATCAACTTCATTTTCGTCTGTCGGTCCTGCTACTCCTGATCCAAATGCTCCCACTCCTGTTGAGAGACCACCCAATAATATCGGTGAAGAAATCGCACAAATGGATTCATTTTTATTGCGTTCTCCTCCACAAGAAACTCCTCATGAAAATGAGCCACTTGCTGTTTTAGCAGATTATGTGATGAAATCAATGCCATCTCCTTTACCAGGAGTAGATGCTCCTGCTGTGAATGTTTATTTACACGGTTGTGAAAATCAATCCAGTCCGCCAATTAAACAAAACTTTTATTTTATGAAAGATGGTCGATTTCAACAATCTCTCAATGACAAAGGTGTTGCTCCCACAACAACTTCAATGACATTTAATGGACCTTTATCAGCAGACGCTACGTGGGCTTTTAACCGAGGACAGGAAACGACACCTCGAATTCAAAATCGAACCAGAGAGATGAGAAGAGAACGTGAAATTATGGGGACAAATGGAATACCGAATATGGAAAGGATTGTGGGCGGAATCCGTGAATATAGACAGGCAATGGAAGCAGTAGAGGGGTTTGAGAATAATCGTTTTGAAACATACCCAGAGGTAAAGAAATTAACAAGAGTTCCCAAAGATATTTATGCGGATGAATCAGGAGGAGAGAGAATGATTCGTAGTAAAGAATGGGAAAGTCAGTTTGATGCGTTATTACCTCCTGGAAAGTTTCGCAATGAAGAATCCGCCCAAAAAGCGTGTTTTCCAAGTGGAGTGATTCAAACGAGTGCATGGAAAGAATGGAAGGAAGTCGTTCAAAAAGATGATGAATAATTTTATAAATATCCGGAATATAAATAGAGATGAAATATACTCTATTTATAATCGCATTAGTCATTATTATCATTTTATATCAATATCGTAAAGAAAGTTTTTGGATTCAATCCCAAAGTATTCCATTTGGAAGGCAAGACCAAGATGTAAATTCGTGGGATAATCTTCATCAACCATCACAAAGTTATCGTATTCCTATTAATCCAAATTTTTCGACGAATTGGATTGACCCGAATCAAATTGTCACCGTTGGTGATTGTTATCAATTATTAACGCCCGAACAAATTAAACGTATCGAATCCAGTGTCATTGAAAATTTTACCAATATTCGATTACCTTCCGGTTCTTCCCAATTATCTCCCACGTATTTACTTCCCGAAGAGGAATCTAATTTACCCTTCCTTTCCAGAGATCGTGCTGTTGTCATAGAATCCATTCCTGAATCTAACAACACTTTAAGTGCCAGTGATTGGACTCGCATTACAAATACCATTAATGAAAAAATTCAAAATATGCCATTAGACCTATCTGGTAGTCCCGGTTCTCGTGGTTCTCCGGGTTCGCCTGGTCTTGTTGGTCCAATTGGACCCAAAGGAGAGCCAGGTCTTCGTGGTTCAACGGGTCCCGCCGGTCCCAAAGGAGATACTGGTGCGCCCGGTGTTGCTGGTGTTGCCGGTGCTGTTGGTCCCGCTGGACCGATCGGTCCAAAAGGTGAAGGAGCACCCGGACCCAAAGGTGATATGGGTCCTGTTGGTCCTCGTGGAGAAGTTGGTCCTGCTGGTTCGATTGGTCCCGCTGGACCTGCCGGACCACAAGGTGCTCCTGGCAGAAGTTATGTGTTAAGTCAAGATGAATCTCGAAATGTGACGGCTTATGCGACGGGCACACCCGGTATTCGAGGAGAACCTGGTCCAATTGGTCCTGCTGGATCAGCCGGTCCTGCCGGTGCGATTGGCGCTCCTGGACCCAAAGGCGATAAAGGTGATGTAGGTGCGGTTGGACCTGCTGGACCGATTGGTGAATCCGGACTCACTCAAATGGTAAATCAAGTGGGATTAGTCTTCCAAGGACTATTAAACGCAGAGGCAAGATTACAACAACCAGAATCAGCGAATCAATCTCAAATTGTAAATGATGCGATTACACGAAAAGGGTTGGTGATTGCCGGAAATAAATTAGGACCAAACAGTTCTCGTAATGTCTATTTAGATGATAACGCAATTGTTGCCGGTGATTTGGATGTTGGAAATCACTTAACAGTAAAAAAACGCTTGGGACTTATGTCCGAAGACAAGAAATATGGCAGTTATATGATGTTAAATAATAATAATTTATCCTTTTATGGTGGAAGCATTGGGAATAATTCCATCATCAGCAACTTCCCTGCCGACTTAATGAACTTAACAGCAGGCAATGCCAAGTTTAACGAAATTAACGTAGGGCAAGGTGGAATATTACTCAATAGCAATATGTCCCAAATGGGAATGATGGTCGATAATGGCTCTGGCAAAAAATTAAGTGGGATGACTTCCGCCTTAAATGGTAAAGTTGATATTCAAGCTGCCGACCGGCTAAGACTAAGTGCGGGTTCTCTTCATAATTCTGGAATGATGCTTGATTCTACGGGAAATACTTACGTCGGCAATTGGGATACCGCTATGGACCCCGGAATTTATGACGGTTCTTTAAATGTGAGACAAGTTGTCAATGATAAGAACGCATTAACGATAGGACATAAGACGGGAATGGCGAGTATGGGTTTTATGAGTGGTAATGAGATGGTTGGACGTTTTGGGTTTGATAGCAATGGTTTCCAGTTAAAGACGAAGACGGGAAATGGGTTGATGATGAATGGGGATAAGTTGGGTGTTGGAGTGAGACCGGAGATGGGTGTTGATATAGGAGGACAAAATCCATCGATGCGAATGGCAAGAGATGGAGAGGGTATTACAATGATGATATCAAACGACAATGCGTTTCAAATGCGTAATGTAGGGTCTTTTGGAGGTTTAACGTTAAAAGAGGGTAAATTGGGTGTAAATGAGACAAATCCGGCAGCAAACTTAGATGTGAAGGGCAAGGTGAAATTAAATGGGTTTATTTTGGGGAAAGATGGAATGGTGATAGAGAGCGATGGGAAACGAGTGGGACAGATGGGGGCGAGTGGTAATTTGGGCTTACAATTAGGACGTGATGTGATGCCAAATACGATGTTATCATTTGGTGCGAGTAATGAATATTCGAAAGTTAATTTGAATGATGATGGTTCGACAGATTTTCCGGGAATGGGTTCATCGGGTTCGAATATTTTGATGCATACAAAGAATCGTGATGGTGCGTTTGGATTATATGATTCGAAGAATTATGATCGTAATTTGATGACAGTTTCTGGTTCGGGTAAGATGGCAATCCGTAGCACCGTTCCCAAGGGTGATTTCTGTATTGAGAACACGTGTTTAAATAAGAGTGATTTATATGAATTTTTGTTAAACAGCAAGCGATTTGTAGGAGGGGATATTTCGAAAGGATTTCAATCGATTTTGGGGAATGAAACAACCGAAATAAAAACGAGACCGTCGATTGAGAGATGGAATGCGTTTGGTGCGGGAGGTAGCACGTGGATTGTTTGGTTGAAAATGGATCCAAGTCAGAGTTTAATTAATTCGATATTGGTTCGTCGATCTTCCTCGACACCAATGGGGATGATATTAACGGGAGATGGATATGTGAGCGGATATGTTGGTGCGATTACTCGTCGTATCGGGACGAAATCAGTCCGTTCCCTCAATAACGGGACGCAGTTTATCCAAGTTGCTGTTGTTTTTGAGGAAAGTGATGGATATTTACTGGTGAAGAGTTATCTCAATGGATTAGTGGCAGGAACATATTCAATACCATTTAATGGGGCGTGGAATGTTTCATCTGGACGTGCTTTTTACGGAAGCCCAACAAACTCAACGGCAACCAATTTACAAATCGGGCAAGCAGCATTTTTTGATATGCCTGTCAATGATACAACAATCAATCAATTATACTGGGCGATGCTCTCCGCTCAATAAAGTTTTTAAAACGCACGAATCGTGCGTTTTAAAAGAAAGGTGATTTCATAGAACATTAAAACTTTTTCTATTGATGCGTTAGGGAAATGAAATCCCTTATTGACTATAAGTGGGTTGTAGCAATTATCGCATGTTTGTTAATTATCTTATATCGTATGCGTTATGAAAGTTTTATTTCATTAAACTCTTTTATTCCAAATCACGTTCAAGTTCCGTTTGCTGCGTGTCCTGCCATCATTCAACGAAACGCATTCTTGGAACAAGAAAACAGTTTCTCTTTAAATGTTCCTTTGGCGAGTCGTCTTGATGCGGCTGGAAGAGAGGGATATGTAGATTACACGAAGAAAGTTGCGGCAGCAGTGGCTCGTATTCCTGCGCCAGTTGGTCCATCTCGTGATCTTTCTTTTGCGAGGCAGGGTGATTTATCTAGTTTGACGAGTCCGTTTGATGAGGATAGTAGCACAGTAGAGCGACGCATTGTGGGAGAACCGGGAGAGAGAGGAGCACAAGGTGCTCGAGGGGCGAGAGGAGCGAGAGGTCAAGCAGGTGCAGATGGGACGCCGGGCACACCTGGAAGAATGGGTATTCCGGGACGTCAGGGGCAAGATGGTGAAGACGGTGCGCCAGGTGCGGAAGGAGCAACGGGACGAAGAGGTCCGCAAGGTGCGCCTGGTGTAGGCGAACCAGGTCTGCGTGGTCCGCAAGGTCCTCCGGGTGTTGGTGCTCCCGGTCCTGCTGGACCTGCTGGACCACGAGGTGCTCCCGGTCCTGCTGGCACTCTTGATGCGGAGTATTTAAGAACGTTTATTAATAATTTGGATTTTGCTGATAAGGCGAAAATACAGGAATTAGTATCGGCGGCAAACGAAGGTAATCGAAAATTTTTAGAAAATCAGTTAGCAGATGCTTCTTTATCAAC
>Ga0172365_10003634_pt1 | contig 11461 bp, 7 predicted proteins | sample LakKivSesite48cm_FD_114535 | JGI IMG/M metagenome (GOLD analysis project Ga0172365, IMG submission 114535) | Sediment microbial communities from Lake Kivu, Rwanda - Sediment site 48cm | ecosystem: Environmental > Aquatic > Freshwater > Lake > Sediment | place: Rwanda: Western Province, Lake Kivu... | reverse complement strand
TATGAAAGCTATTCTGCCTGGGATCTTGAAATACTTGATCTTCTCCCTGATATTCGCGGGGATCTTCTCGTAGGATCTCTGGCTATATTCCACGCCCTCGGGGGCTATACCAACGGCCACGACCACGACTTTCTTGTCCTTGATGACCTCCCACTTGCTCTTGAGGAAATTGATCAGGGGCATGCCTGCCGCATATGTTCCAGACATGATGATTACAAGGTCATATCCCTTCAGCTCCTCGTCTCTCGCTTCTCCGAAATCCTTGACGTCACACTTCAGTTCGTCTCTGAGCCACTCGGCGTAAGTGCGGGTTGCACCCAAGTAGGACTTGTACAGGATAGTCGTTCTCATGTTCCTGCGAGCCAATCGTCCTCTTTTTATGCATTGTGCGAGGATTCTTTTTCTGAAGCTTGTTAGCTCAGTGTTCTGACCCTTTGGGATGATGCACCTTGCTCAGGTCAGAGCATCGGTCGTTCGCAACACCTGTACTGTGCCCTGCCCGCCGTCGACTCTCACCCAGTCACCCGTGTGTACGCGCATCGTGGCATTGCCGCAGCCGACTACAGCAGGGATACCGAGCTCGCGGGCAACGATCGCAGCGTGCGACAAGGGTGCTCCCACATCAGTCACAATGGCGGTTGAGCGCGGAAAGAGCGGTGTCCACCCGACATTGGCCACGGTTGTCACCAGGATCTCTCCAGCTTGCAGTTGGTCGCAATCCTCTGCAGACAATATCACATGTGCCCGCCCTTCCACCACGCCGGGCGCCCCAGGAAAACCCGCGATAGAACCGCTGGACGGCATCTGTATGCTAGGCCTCGCCTCAAACACATCGCTGCGTCGTTGAGGATCTGCTGCCCATTGGAATGGGTCGAACGGTCCACGGATCAGTACTGGATAACACGGGAGCGCGCAGTATCGGTCATAAGTAGTCCGTCTCGCCGGGATGTGGACCAGGGATGTTTTGTCGCCTCCGAGAGCGGCTAGAACCTCGTCAATCGACAGGAAGAAGACATCATCGCCCAGCCCCATCAGCGCACCGGCACGCTGGAAATACGAGCGGACTACCCACTGGGCTCGCACCACCTCAGAACGGGCCGCTTCGCGGTCACGGGAGATCGCCCCCCAGTGGTCGATCTGGCGGCGCAGCGCTACCACCTTGTTCGGGTAACGCACACGCAATCGATCCCAAGCCGCTCGGCGCGCAGTCTCTTGACGAGCGAAGAGCGCGTTGACATCTTCTTTTGTTTGGCGCAAGCCGGCAAGCTGTTTCTCGATCCAATCAGGATCTTCGGCAGGTCGTGGAATGGAGAGCTCTGCCTCATGTGGACCGCGGTGACCGAACTTGCGCACAAAGGTTGCTCGGTCGATTTCGCCGTTGGCCAATTGCGTCAGGCCAAGAAGCAGCCCTAGGCTGGCCAGTGGACTCGAACCTGTGCCTAGCCCCGTGAGCAAAGCGTCGGCATCTTCGTTGCCCACTAGCTTCTGCAGGTTGTGCCGGGTGATGACAATGTCACCTCCGCTTTGGTTGGCTCCAGCCTCCAACATGTGGCAGGTCTCGTGAAAGAACGGTGCGACGTCAGTGTTCCACAGGGCGACTAGTTCTTCCGGGCTAGCGGCAGCTTCGATGCGTGCGCGCAACTTCTCGCAGCGTTCCGGCGCTGTGGCAAGGAACTCTGGGAGTCTCTTGAGGTTGGCACGCATCCTCAGTAAGCCCCGGATTGCGACGGGTGGAACCACGCGCAACATGTACCACAGAGACAGGTGGATGATTGGAACCTCCATGTCATCTGGAACTCGGCCGAAGGCATCCTCGCTCCACTTCAGGAAACTCTTTGGGTTCAATCCAAAGGGTGCGACGAACGAAGCGTCCATGCTCAGATTCTTGTAGAGCCGCCCGCATATGTTGCCGTAGACCCGGTAGGGACCTATGGAAGTCTCAACATCGTCCAGCGTGAGCTGGGCGACGGACCAGGTGCATGGCGTCATTGCGTCCGGAACAGCCTCGCCGTAGTTCGCTCTGGTCCAGAGATAGTCGCCGGTCAGACTGTCGTTCCATTCTCCAGTTGCTGAGTTGTGGGATTGCAGGTTGGTGTCCACGGGGATCCGTCGTTCATTTCTCATCATGAACATCCTCCTTTTGATGGCAGGTTCAGACCATGCGTCGTAGCAGTGTAAGGCTCTTAGGTGTTTGCTCATCGCACCAATTACCACGATTCTCCGATTGTGAAGTCATATTAGTAGAAGCAAGTCCAACGAGTTCAATGGGATCGACCAATCGCTGGATAGCCAAGTGGATTTGGACCGAAGGCGAGCCCAGTCCGAGGAACTTCTACTTGTACTTTCGAAAGGCATTCGTTTTGCCTCCGAGGACGAAGAGCGCATCACTCAGAATCACAGCTGATAGCAGGTACGTTCTCTTTCTGAACGGTGAGAGGCTGGGCCAAGGTCCTGTCAGGAGCTGGCCATTCGAGCAATCCTACGACAGGTACGACATCGGTGCTCGGCTGAAAAGAGGACGCAATGTAGTAGCTGTCTTGGTCCAACACTTCGGCGTCTCGACCTTCCAGTACATTGTTGGCAGGGGTGCGTTGTTGTGTCAGATAGATCTGGTCTTGGGCAACGGCAGGACGAAGTCCATAGGTACGGATGGTTCTTGGCGAGTGAGGCCTTCCGCTTCGTACAGCAGGAGGGTGTCTCGCATGGCTTGTCAGCAAGCGTGGGCTGAGAGCTACGATGCGAGAAATGAGTTCATTGGATGGAATGGCATGGACTTCAGCGATGCCAAGTGGAGGAAAGCGAAGATCATCGGTCCCGTGGGAATTGAGCCTTGGACGAAACTCGTCGAGAGGGAAATTCCGTTTCTGACCGAGGAACCTATCCTGCCGAAGGCTCTCATTCGCAAGAGAGTGGTTCGACCTCCTCGCTATCATTGGTCCGTTGACCTGAGACCGAATCTCCTGCCTGGCTACTTCGATGCAAACCCAAAAGGCTTCACTGCATTGCTCGTTACGATCGTTCGGACCAAAGCAGCAGCTGAGGCTAAGCTGAAGCATGTGCAAGGTCCATGGACCAGCTCTGGAGGAGCCGTGCGCCTGAACGGTCGTGACGTGGAGATCAAGGACAGGACCGGGACCTTGGAGCTCCAACAAGGTGACAACCTCTTGATGATCGACGTGACGGGTAGCTATCACGAGTGGACCACCTCGATTGTGATTGACACAGAAGCAACGCTTCAGTTCGTATCTCCGCTCAATGGATCAGGACATTGGGCCACAGTCGGGCTGTTTCCATCAAGGGACGAAGGATTTGCCTCAGTCTGGGCCTGTAGGTCACCCTCTGATCTCAGAGCACACAAGGATCAAGTGAAACCTGTCCTGCTCGATCACGAGAGTGAAGTCGACGTATTTGCATTGACCACGAACCAGCAACCCATCGGTGAAGAGGAGGTTCGACTGGAGGACGAGTACGGACTCTTCTCTGACAGCGAGAACGCAGCAACACTCTACCCAGCAGCAAGTGGGGATGTCGAGCTGCTTCTCGACTTCGGCAAGGAGATAGTCGGGTTCCTTGAGTTCGAGCTTGAGGCCTCTGAGGGTGCGGTACTTGACTGGAACATGTTCGAGTTCATGAAGGACCAAGATATTCAGTTCACGGGTGGACTGAACAACACAGTCAGATATGTTGCGACCGGAGGATTCCAGACGTTCCACTCGATAGTTCGGCGAGGATTCAGGTACGCGCTATTGACTATCCGAAACATCAGGGCTCCTGTCAAGATACGGAAGGTGCAGTGCTTGTTGAACACGTTTCCGGTGGCTGAGCGAGGCGACTTCCTGTGCTCTGACCCCTTGCTCAACGAGATTTGGAGGATGTGCAGATACACGACTAGGTTGTGCATGGAGGACACATTCGTCGACTGTCCAGCATACGAGCAGACTTTCTGGGTTGGTGACTCCAGAGGAGAAGCCCTGATCAACTACGTGGCATTTGGAGAACGCTCTATGCCGAGGCGTTGCTGGAAGCTGGTGGCCCAGTCCCTTCGCAGATCTCCTCTCACAGAATCACAAGTGCCGAGCGGTTGGAAGAACGTGCTGACTGCATGGAGCCTCCTATGGGTTCTTGCGTGTGATGACTACTATCTCTGGTCAGGCGACAAGGAGTTTCTGGTTCAGGTCTATTCTGCAATCGCAGAGATGTGTCGCAACTTGGAGGCTCGCTTGAACGACAAGGGTCTCCTAGAGATAGAGGCCTGGAATATGCTGGACTGGGCTCCCATGGACACGCCGGGTTCCGGCGTGGTCACTCACCAGAACGCGCTCATGGTCAGGGCACTTCGTACGACCGCACACATCGCACGGATTCTGGACAAGGACGGTGAGGCCCAACACTACATCGAAGTGGCAAATGCGCTGAAGCATGCGATCAACGAGCACCTGTGGTCAGATGAAGCTGGAGGTTACATCGACAGCATACATGCAGATGGCCAGAAATCCAGGGTGATCAGTCAGCAGACCAACGCAGTTGTCCTTCTCTGCGAATGCGCGACTCCTGATAGGGAGCGCACCCTGGCGAGCCGCATCTTGGATGTGCCGAAGGGATGGGTTGAGGTGGGGAGTCCATTTGCGATGTTTTTCCTCTTCGAGTTGTGGGCGAAGACGGGCAACTTCAACGCCATCTTGGACGAAACGCGAAAGCGCTGGGGCTTCATGCTGGACGTGGGAACGACGACCTGTTGGGAGACTTTCGGAACGCCGGGTGCGAAGCAGTTCACTCGAAGCTACTGCCATGCATGGTCTGCTGGTCCAGCCTACTTCCTCAGCCTCTATCAGCTGGGTGTCAGGCCGGCATCAGCGGGTATGAAGAAGGTGCTCATAGCGCCAGAGCCAGTCGACCTGAAGTGGGCGAGAGGGCGAATGCCCACTCCCCATGGTGAAGTGGAAGTCTCGTGGGAGCGCACCGGAGAGGAATTCCACCTGAGCGCGAGGCTGCCCAGGGAAGTTTCAGCCAAGGTCGTACTACCGGTGTCGGCTCGTGAATATCCGAGCATCGACATGATCGGTGTTGGGATACTTGGAAAGTCCATCGATGATGGCAAGTGGGCAATCGAGTTGAGCGAGGGTGGGATGGTCGTATGTTCAGCGAGACGGGAGACTCATTCGGAACACTGAAGTTGTCCGGGGTTTCGCTTGAGGTGATCACTCAGGCGTACCCATTTTCTTTCGAAAGTCCAAGAATCGTCTTGCGACCGTGAAGTAGGTTATTGGAACGAGGACTATCCAAATGACCGCCGTAACTAGGGCCAGAGCATCAAGGTTCCACAGCAGAAACATGGCTGGAATGGAGAGCCCCCACAACACAAGACCAAAAGTGCTCAGCACGCTGCATATGTTCATTCGCGTGTCCATGGGAGGAACGTAGCTGCAGTACTGGACGTATTCCGCGTTGTTCCACTGAATCAGATAAACGAACAGGTCGAAGACCATGGTCAAGAAGAAGAGTACCGCCTGCACCCTCATCTCCGTCGCGTTGGGAAGTGTAGTGACTAATAGCGTGATCGTCGTGAAGGTGAATCCACAGATGAGAGTGAACATACTTCCCAGACTAGACAGGTAATTTATGAAATCAGAACGATTTCTCGTGACCTCAGGCATTCCTGATCAGACTTTCTGGATAGCTGTCCGTGATTCTTAGGACTTTTCGCTGTTTGATTACATCGCTACCATTTCTTCTGTGACGCTATGGATATCTCGGCTTGGCCAGCACTTCCCTTATCTCAAGCTCCTTGAAGCTCCTAGGAAATGCCGGCTTGACCACAATGGCCGTGTCACATCCTTCGCTGGTTCCGGCGATTGATATCACTTCGCGATCTATGCCTATGAAGCCGGCGTCGGCCGCCATCAGGACGATCTCAACGGCCACCTTCATGCCTTGGCTGAACCTGTAGAGCGTCTGTGCAACGATTTGTTCCGTAGATACTCCACCACGTTCTCCGGCCAGAGAGGCCGAAACCCCGTCTCCAAGCGCGTGGCTGCACGTCAGAACTTTGACTCCTTCTGCTTCCACCTTGCTTCTCTCATCAGAGGTCATGGTCCAACCTTCTTTCTCAAACCCCTGGCTCAGCGTGACGGCAACAAGGTTAGTCTTCATGCCCCTGAAGATCTTGGCTGCCTCAAGCGCCGTGCCCCCGTGAGTTGTAGCCACAACCACGTCCTTGATGCCAAGTTGCTTGGCTCTCTCTGCTCCTATCTCCAGCGTTCTCTTCGTGTTTGTTGCTCCTGTTCTGGCGAAATAGACCGTCTTGGCCTCAATGTCCTTCGTCATTAGTGTCCGGCTAGTTTGCTCTCCCCCAATTGAGATATGCCTTTCGCCCTTAGTCAGACAGAACCGAGGATCTTCAATGACGCAAGAACGAGGGTATCTTGGAGAGGCGCGAAGTGTTTTAACACAACACACATAGGCGCTCAGGGTCAGCATGCAGGACTTCCCAGAAGGGTTCCTTTGGGGCACATCGATGGCAGCGTTCCAATACGAGATGGGAGCGTCTGCGGAAGCCGTCGACGACAAGAGCGACTGGTATGTCTGGCTTCACGATCCGAAGAATGTGCGATCAGGCTTGGTAAGTGGGGATGTTCCAGAACTTGGGCCAGGTTACTGGGATCTGTACGAGAAGGATCATACATGGGCGGAGCAGCTCGGTCTGAACGCGTGGAGAACGAATCCCGACTGGAGCAGGATCTTCCCCAAGTCGACAAAGGAAGTCGAGGTCGCCTGCACCTTGGATGACGAGGGGGTGAAGGATGTTGAAGTCAGCGAATCCGTTCTGGAAAGACTTGACTTGCTCGCGAACAAGGAAGCAGTCCATCATTACGAAGCAGTCTTCCGAGATGTGAGAGCAAGGGGCATGAAACTCGTGCTCAATCTCTATCACTGGGCCATGCCGTTATGGCTTCATGATCCGCTCGCTGTCAGGGGCGGATTGCATTCTGACGCACAAGGCTGGGTAGGCGATGAGTGCATCGTCGAGTTCGCCAAGTACGCCGCATATGTAGTGTGGAAGTTCGGTGATCTTGCAGACCTCTGGAGTACAATGACGGAGCCGAACATGATCTGGAACGGAGGATACTCTGAAGGTACCGGTACCTTCCCGCCAGGTCTGCGAGACAAGAGGCTTGCTGAGCTGGCATCCATCAACCTGACGCAAGCTCATGCCAGAGCCTATGATCAAATCAAGAGACATGCAGGGAGACAGGCCAAGGTGGGTGTAATGTACGCTACTTCTCCAAGCTATCCCATCACTGACTCCGGGCCGGACATAGAAGCAGCGAGAGTGTCGGACGAGATCTCCACGAAGTGGTTCTTCGATGCCATCGTGAAGGGAGAGATCCACAGGGCTGTCTCCGGCAGGGACATGACGAGGGCAGACATGAAAGACAAAGTGGACTGGATTGGAGTCAACTACTTCTCCAGGAATGTGGTAAAGCATGTTGACGCTCCTCCCTTCTTCGAGGTGCAACCGAGCTACGGGTTCCTGTGCCGACCGAATTCGAGGTCCGCCGAAGGAAGACCAACGTCAGACTTCGGGTGGGAGATCTATCCAGAAGGCATGAGGAAGGCCCTTAACCTGTTCAAAGGGTATGGAAGACCGCTTCTGGTTTCATCCAACGGGATCGCCGACGCCACGGACAGATACAGGACTTGGTACTTGGTCTCTCACCTGCACAACCTACACTTGGCGATTGAGGATGACAGGCTAGACGTAATTGGCTATCTTCATTGGAGTCTGATCGATAACTTGGAATGGGGGGCAGGATTCTCCAAGAAGTTCGGTCTGCTACAAGTCGATATGAGAACAAAAAAGAGATCGCCTAGGCCAAGCGCGTACGTCTACCGAGACACGATCAGCAATAACGCAATCCCAGAACGCCTAGATGAATATGAAGAGCAACCCGACACCCCAGCTTGCTAGACAACCCTCAAGAGATGCAAGGACTTGAACTCGTCAGGCTTTTATCTGATGGGGGCGACGCGTGGACGGTCCGATGGAGGGACGCGCTACCCCCGTGCCAGTGCCTAGTCCTAGCAAGACAGGCCTCGTTGGCATGCGGGGGTTCACCGTGATATGGCTTGGTCAGGTGTTATCGCTGATGGGCACCGCGATGACAGCTTTCGCTATCACGATCTGGGCTTGGCAGGTGACGGGTGAGGCGACTGCACTGGCACTGGTAGGGTTCTTCTCATTTGCTCCGACAATACTGTTCAGCCCGGTCGCAGGCGCTCTTGTGGACCGATGGAACAGAAAGCTCGTGATGATACTAGCGGACTTGGGAGCTTGTGTGGCTACTGTGGCAGTCCTGCTGCTCTACCTGACCGGTCACCTTCAAGTCTGGCACCTATACATAACAGGGGCAGTCGCGGCAGTGTTCCAGTCGTTTCATTTCCCCGCATATTCTGCGGCTGTGACGATGATGTTGCCAAAAGAGCAGTATGCACGAGCGAGCGGAATGATATCGATAGCGCAGTCGGCATCGGGTGTCTTCGCTCCAATATTCGGCGCCGTCTTGCTCGGCTTCGTCGGGTTCTCCGGCGTAATGGTCGTGGATATCTTGACGTGCTTGGTAGCGGTCGCTGTCGTGCTCTCGGCTACTATCCCGAACCCGCCTGTCTCTGAGGAAGGGCTCAAGGGCAAAGGAAGCCTTCTGAAAGAGTCCGTCTATGGATTTCGTTACATATACGCCCGCCCAAGCTTGCTGGGCCTTCTCCTTGTCTTCTTCGCCACGAACTTGGTAATGACCCTCAGCGGTACGCTAAGCTCCCCCTTGATCCTCGCTCGAACCAACAACAACGATGTCATGCTGGGCATCGTGCAATCAGTCTCGGCTATCGGCGGACTGGCCGGGGGGTTCCTGCTAACAGCATGGGGAGGCCCGAAGCGGAAGGTGGACGGAGTGCTCGTTGGGATAGCGATTTCTAGTCTTTTCGTCTCAGTGTTCGGGCTAGGCAGAGAAGTCTGGGTATGGAGTCTGGCAGGATTCTTGGCGTACCTTCTGATACCAGTTGCCAACGGCTCTAGTCAAGCGATATGGCAGGCAAAGGTCGCCCCTGATCTTCAGGGGAGAGTGTTCTCTGCGCGTCTGCTGATAGCGCAGATCTCAGGACCGATTTCCATGCTCATCGGTGGACTCTTGGCCGACCGCGTGTTCGAGCCGGCTATGATGCCCGGAGGCAGTCTTGCGCCATCTTTCGGTAGGCTCGTTGGGACAGGACCCGGAGCAGGCATGTCGCTCATCTTTGTTATCACAGGGATCCTCGGAATGCTTGTCGGTCTGGGAGGATACGCTTTTGGTGAGATCCGAAACGTCGAGACTATCCTTCCGGATCACGTTACTCAGGTCGGCCCGACCTGAGACCACACGGGCTAAGACGGTACTCAGGAAGACCGCGTCAGTGGTTCGTCTCGGCAGGACTGAAACGCTGATTAACTCAGATGTATAGTTCAGCAAGGATGAGAGTGGGCAGGTTCCAGGTCATGGCGATCCTGCAGGCTGCCAGAGCTCAAGCATGCGGTCTTTCGTTGGATGAATCCAAAAGCTGGGGCCTCAACCGCGCGATATTTTACGCCGCAGCCAAGAGAGGCTTCAGAGCAGTGCGCGCGAAACCCCCGCCTCTGAAGATCTCAGCGGCTGTTGTTGGGAGGCGGTACCTCAAGAGAGGGGCAGTGAAGGAAGAGGTCTCCCAGCTCGGAGACGAGATCGCGTACAAGACGAAGGTCGGAGACAACATCTACTACACAATAGGAGGAGAGACTCAGACCCCCGAGGACTACAGCAAGCAGATAATGCTGCGGTTCGGCGGCAAGTATCGCCAAGCTTGGGAAGAAGCACTTGAGCTCGTCAAGAAGCATCCTAAGTCGATCCTGCTTTCTCAGAATGAGTTCTTCCAGCAGGTCTACAAGCCGGTGAGGGATGAGCTGTCAGAGAAGTGGACTCAGATGGCGGCCTCCAGATAGGGCGACCGTCCGATTAGATCATCAAGGTCTACCGTGGGTCTCAGGAGAGTCACTTGAGAAGAGGAAGGGATACGCGCATCGACATGGCGTTGTTCGCTCAGCGTAGTGCTTGGCAGGCTTAAATCCGCACATGGGTCCTTCTTTTGTTAGTGAAGAACAAACGTGCCTCGTAGCCAGCGATCGATTGTGAACAAGGCTGATTGAGATGAACGCTACTCCGAGCAAAGAGAAGCGTTGGTCCTCTTGGCTTGGAAAGCTGGCTTATTCGATCGGCGCTGTTCCTTCAGCTTTGCCCTACAACGCGATAGCCTCTTACTTCCTGATGTACTACGAGCTGGTCCTCGGCCTCAGCATCCAGTATTTCACGTTGCTTTGGATAATCTACTCGATCTGGAACGCTGTGAACGACCCGCTGGCTGGTTACATAGTCGACAGAACCAGGACGCGGTGGGGAAGAAGAATCCCACACATACTACTCTGGGGCGTGCCGCTCGGGATCACATTCTTCTTGATATGGTGGGTTCCTGTAAAAGAGCCCTTCCAGATATTCCTGTACGGGTTGCTGATGATAAGTCTCTACGACACTGCTTTCACGTTCGCCATGACAGCATGGAACGCACTCTATACCGAGATGTACGAGTCGATCGGAGAGCGGGCCGATGTCGTAGTTGTGAAGGATACGATAGCCTTCCTCTCATCTGCTGCGGGCATGATGGTCACGCCGATACTTGTGGCCATGTTCGGGTGGCCGGGCATGGGCATAATCATAGGGGTCATTTCCGTCGCCACCCTCTACATCTCTCTCATCGGAACAAGGGAGAAGGCGGAGTACAGTCTAGAGGAACCGCTCGGTCTGGTCTCTTCGTTCACGAACACGTTCAAGAACAAGCCCTTCCTCAACGCTGCAGTCCTGCTGATCATGACCGAGTATGCCTTCGGGACGCTCACCATGATCTTGCCGATCTACGGCAGATTCGTGCTAGGCTTGAAGGTCGAAGAGACGGGATTGACGATGATCGGGGTCGTCGTTGCGGTACTGCTGGGATTGCCGTTCTGGGGGTATGTGTACAAGAAGTTAGGTGAGAAGAAGACCTACTTCCTCACGAACTTGGTGTTCGCAGTCGGCCTCGTTCCGATCTTCATGGCGTCTGACCTGACGCAACTGACGCTTCTTTCGGTGGTGCCAGGTTTCGGTGTCGCAGGCACGCTGATGTCGGAGCCACTCCTGAGCTTGGTGATAGATTACGATGAAGTGCTGACTGGGAAGAGACGCGAAGCCATGTACAACGGCGTTCTGACATTCATATCTAGACTGACACTGGTCCTGACGGCCCTGACTCAGTTGATCGTCCAGACCACCACGGGCTTCATACCTGACATAAGCGCGGTCCAACCAGCTAGCGCCATAGCTGGCCTCAAGCTCACCCTCTCCTTGTTCCCACCTTTGGCCCT
>Ga0172365_10003631_pt1 | contig 11467 bp, 21 predicted proteins | sample LakKivSesite48cm_FD_114535 | JGI IMG/M metagenome (GOLD analysis project Ga0172365, IMG submission 114535) | Sediment microbial communities from Lake Kivu, Rwanda - Sediment site 48cm | ecosystem: Environmental > Aquatic > Freshwater > Lake > Sediment | place: Rwanda: Western Province, Lake... | reverse complement strand
GGGAGACCGTTCCTCAAGGTCCTTGAATGCTTCCGGAGTTAGGTGCTTGCGTAGAACCTTCAACACCTTTTCCTCGAACATCTTGTCTTCATCCATTTTGTTTTTTAATCGCTTTCTCGGCCTATATAAATACTAAACCTTTGTTTTTCTCTCATAAATGTAATTTTCATTTCAATAAAAATTATAAAATGGAATTAAATTTCATTTGCTATATAATCATAGCTTCCATTTAATTCCTAAACTTTTAATTTATTTTTCAAGCTTTTTTATATAAGCTTCATCTGCTAATATTACATGTGCTAGTTTACTAGGAGTTAATCCTGTTCGTTCTTTTATTATTCTAGTAGCAGATATTTTACCTGATAATCTAGGATTAATTTTTAGTGCTCCACATATTGCAGTAAATACTGCTCGTGCTTTCATTTCCTTTTTTATTATTCCTTTATTAAGAAGTTGTTTAAGCTCAAAAGCTGTTAAGCTTAAGCTAATCTTCTTTTCTTCTTTTATAATTCTATCTACATCTCTTGTAGATTTGCCAATTACAGTACTCATTTTCTTTTTTACCTCCATATAATAGATTATCTATTTTATCTTGAAATTCTTTACTTCTTTCTTCTAAACTGTCCATGTCCTTATATTCATCTTTTCTTTTATTCCTGAAATACAGTTTTCTTTTAATCGGCATTTTTAATTATCTTTATCATCATATATTTTTTTTAAATTACTGCAAAATTCTGCATGGTCTATTTCAGATAATTCATATAATTCAAGATTAAAAAATATATCCCCAGAGGATTTAAATACTATACTTCTAATTATGACTTTATCATAATTATTAAAACTATTAGTCAGTATTTTACTTAAATCATCCTTATTTATTGTTTTTAATTTCATGTATTATTAACTTCTTTCATACTGAAAGGTTCTTTTTTAATATGTATTGTCTCATTAATTACTAAAATATTTTTTTTAGCATAATTTCCCTTATTTTCTAAATTTTTAAATTCTGATTTATTCGATAATCCTTCTGATATTTCCATAGGCAATAATATATCATATTCAACGTCTTTTTTTAAGGCTTCCTCGGTATCATAACGATACCATAAATTATATTCTTTAACTTTTTGAAAAGAATAAATCATAGTATTATAACACCTTGTAATTTCATATTCTTTTCCGTAAGTATATCCTATTAACATACCTAATATAAAAAATGTAAATATGATAAAGCCAATATTTTTCAAGTCTAAAATTATTTTTCTTGCTTTATCAATATCAAAATTTATAATAGCCTGACCTTCCATAATTTTATCCACCAAAAGTATTTATACCTTCTTCTTTATTTTGTAATCTATCAATATTATGTTTATAATATTTTGTACCTATAAATAAATTAACATAATCTTCTCGTCCTCTACCATTATTACTTGATATTAAATATTCTAAATAATTCAATCGTAAATCCTCATATCTCTGTAATAATCTTTTATTAGTGCAATATTTTTGAAGATAAAGCTTATTAATAACTTCTATCATCATTACATTTTGTATATCCTCTTGAGAAGATTGTAATATGGTAAATTGACGTATTTTTTCTCTATCAGAAAAAGCATTGATAATATTTAAATATATTTTATCTATTGCCTTTTCACTTGACACGCCTAATTGCTGTAATAAACTTTGATTGCCTAATCCTATCTTAACTGGTTGATTACTTTTCAATGTATTACAATAGTTATTACCTTTGCTAATAACTGTATTATCGTAAGTCCAAATACTCCAAAAATGATACCACCGAAAAAACCTATAATTATTACAGCCAATAAAACTATTGGCGTAGGTTTTTTTCCTATGACAAACCATTGTTTAGAAGCTACCATAAAAGAATCCGCACTAAAATCAAAGTCTTTATTTTTTATAGTCTTTTCATTTAAAGGTGAAATAGTAAATCCAAAATCTTCTGTTTTAATATTTTTAAAAATATTTGTAGCTTCTTCTAGTGTTTTATCATCAGTAAACTTATTTAAAATAGTTTTTATAGGTTCTGATAAAGGATTAATTTCAACAGCTTTCGGTATATTATTCATTGTCTTAGTTCTATGGTCAGATTCGGTAACATATGCTATTATAGTATTATATTTCTTTATCATATATAAAGATTCTATTATGAATAAACGGTGTATTCCGGGTACAATAAGTAATGTTCTTTCGTCATTTATTATTCCCTGATAATAATCTACAAGATAATTATTTTCAATGTAACAAACCAGAATCTTATTTTTATCGCTAATACTTTTTATTTGAGCTAAGCTACCAAATATCTGATTTAATCCTTCTCCACCAGCTTTAAGTAATTCTTGTGGTAATTTCATTTTTTTCACTTAATATATTATCATCTTTAAACTTATCATCTTCAAATAATAATAATTTCAAAAGTTTTAATTTATATTTTCCTAATTCTGTTAAAGAGTGAACTACAGCTTTAACATCATAAAATCCTTTAGAATCATGGTCAGATTCGGTAACATATGCTATTATAGTATTATATTTCTTTATCATATATAAAGATTCTATTATGAATAAACGGTGCATTCCGGGTACAAAAAGTAATGTTCTTTCGTCATTTATTATTCCCTTATAATAATCTACAAGATAATTATTTTTAATGTAACAAACAAGAATCTTATTTTTATCGCTAATACTTTTTATTTGAGCTAAGCTACCAAATATCTGATTTAATCCTTCTCCATTCATTTTTTTTCACTTAATATATTATCATCTTTAAACTTATCATCTTCAAATAATAATTTCAAAAGTTTTAATTTATGTTTTCCTAATTCTGTTAAAGAGTATGTTATTTCATTTCTTAAAAAATCTTTTTTAACTATATTTTTTATTGCATATTCATTTTCACATAATCTACATAAAATTAATGATAGAGAATAAGGATTATAACACGTTTTGTATTTTATTTCATTAAATCTTACAGGATATTCTATAGCTTCCATTATTTTAAGTACTTTTATCGTATATTTCACTTTGTAAGACTTTATAATTTTTTATAAAGATAAATAAAGAATAGTAAGCATACTAAAGTTATTGTGAATGTTGAAAATATAGCTAAGGCTCCTAATGATAAAATAAGAGCTATTGATAATGTAAGTGATGATATAATTAATATGCTTGTAATAAAAATACTCAATATAAAATTAAGTCCCCATATAATAATATCAAATGTTAATAAAAATAAACACAGTCTAATACTTTTTATTCTGTCCTCTCTTGTTATTTCTTTTTTCATTTTATAATAAAAATTCCTCTACTTTTATAAAAGAGTAGAGGCTGGCTAAAAGGTTTTTGACACTATACTATTTCTTTTTCTCCTTTATAAATGAGTTAGTAATGTCTTTTGTCGGAATAAACACTTCTTTTGCTGGATAGCCTTTAAAAGCTTTTCCGATTCGCTTTTTTGTAAAGACATAAACCCTTTTAATCAGGCCATTCATAAATTCTCCATGAGTATTGTATTTGTCCAGTTCTGGAATTTGAAATACGGCTTCTGTTATATAATTGTCTAGTAGAGAGCCTTCTGCTATTTCAGTTTCAGTAGTACTCTTGCTAATACCTATCCATTCATGTAAACAACCAGTGGTAGAATCTTTTACCAAGTCTATTAGCTCTTTAGGTTCTATAGGGCGCATTTTAATATGGTACTGGTCGTTTCCTTCGGGCAGTTGCGATGCTTCACGGTCTATACTCTCTACTATTCCGCTAAATGTTCGGATTTTTTCTATGGCTGCTATTTTCTCTTTTACTTCATCAGACACTTCTGGTACTTTTCTTTTTATTGGCATTGTTGTATTTCCTCCAAATTTTATGTCAAACTTATTTGATTGTTTGATTCTGATTTTATAATTTGGGCAATAGTTCATTAATAAATTCGGTAAGTTTAATTTGCATAGTAGAGCTATATTTTGTCTTTTATTCCTGCTTTTGTGTTCCTTCTTTATCAAATATTCGCAATTTTGACATTTATCAGTTGATAATCTTACTTTGTCCATGATTATCATAGCCCATATCGCCTGCGCGATATGGTTCGTGCCTTTTACCTATTTCTCTTCACTTTTATTTTCAATCATTAATTCTCCTAAAAGCGTAGCTACTCTTAGTAATGAAGTTTTTTGTTCTTCAAGATTTATATTAGCTTTCGTTAAAGAATATATTATTTCGATATCATTTTTTAAAGGGTTATTTATAGCAGAATTAAAAATATTTATAATCCTATCTATCTTATTTAATCTTTCATGGATAAGTGTTATTGCCATTACACAATCATTTCTTTTAAGTTTCATTCTTACTAAGGTTCACTTTATATACAGGTAATTTTGCCATTTTCTTCTCTTAATTTCCTTCTTATATTAAATATATATCATTATGAACTTATAAGCGTTTAAACGAAAGAAAATATTTCGCCTTATAAGTCTACATGTAATTTTCGGTTATATTCTTCCATTGTAAATGGTATTAGGCCTTGTCTGAATGATTCCTTAATTTTGTTCATATGTTTTATTGTATATCTAGTATCTTTTGTTTTCCATATTCGCTCTAAATCCTCTAATTTTCCATGAAAGCCGTGTAGAGCATATCTTGTCTTATCTTTTCCATAATGTATATAAAGCTTGTTACGAAAGAATATGCAGTCTCCATAAGTTTTAATTGAAAGACCACCCATTTCACTGTTTATTACTGTTTCAGGATTCATTATTGTTTTTATCGAATCTGTAGAAGAATCTAAGGCATTAAATTGATGTTCAAGTTTATGAAGGTATGCCCGTGCATATCCAGTAATTAACGTAGCTATAAAAGGGTTATATAATCCACCAGCCCGAAAAGTTTTTATAACAGGTTCAATATCATTTTTATAATCATTATATTTATAATCCGTTGTCTCCTCTTCTGTATTCTGAATAAATTTTCCGTAAAGACTATTTAATAAAAGTTTTATAATTAGATATTTACTATTATTAGGAGAGGTATTACATTTTAGCTTATAGAAATATGTTACATATTCTTTTATTGGATTATATTTTATTCTTTTATTTTCTATATAAATATATCCTTCTATATCCCTAATATCTATTTCTTTCAATCTTAAGGCTTCTTTTAATTCGTAAGAAGTAACCCAAATATTTTTTATGAAACCAAAATCATAGGAAAAATCATGTTTAGGTATTATCGGATATTTACATTTATGTAAAAATCCTGATACTTTATAAATACCCTCATAGTTCTGTTCTAAATCATATACTTTTCTATATTTTCCACCAACAAAATTAGGTAATTCAGACATTGCATATGGATACATGGAATTAACGTCTATCTCATAGACATCTTTTATCATACATGGTTTATCAAGATAAAATCCATTTTTTCCACCATGAAAACTTAACTCAGAAGCTTCTCTTATTTCAGCATAAGGGCATTTAATTTTATAATCTCGCATAAATTTTCTTCTGAATATATATTGTGCTAGTTGCGCTATTGAAACTGTTAATGGAATATCATATTCTCTATGTATTTCTGTAAGATATTTTCCGAGTTCATTTTCTACTACAGCATCATTTATTGCATATTCCTTAAAGTAATCATCAGTTAATTTTATTTCTCCTAATCTATTTGGAGAGTTCATTTTTTTATTATCAAAATTCAGTTCTTCTGCAATACTTCCTAAACTTTTTCTAATAAATGAAGCTGAATCCAATATTTTTATTAATTTACTTTTTTTCTTTTCTTTCAGTAAAAATAAATTTGCATAATAAACTTTTCCACAAAATACTTTTATATAATACTTATCATATAAACTAATATAATCAAATTCATTCTTTAAGAATCTATCCATTATTCCATAAAATATTATTGGTAAATCAAAGCTAAGATTATGAAAAAAATAAACATTAAAAGCTCGATTATCATAATTTTCTTTTACATAATTTATAAACGTCTCTGTTATATTATTTTCGTTTACAAAAAATAGTTCAGATTTTTTATCATTCATTAATTGTAATGTATAAGGTTTTCCTTTTATAGTCTCGGTATCTCCGCCTATAAGATTTATTCTTTTAGGAAATTTTTTATTAAATCGGACTATTTCTTTAAGGTAATTATTAAATTCTATTCTTTTAAGCATTTTAATTTAGATTAGATTTAATAGGCTCTAGTACGTTTTACAGGTTTATTATCTAATCTTTTTTTATGACATTCAGAACATATGAAGTCATAATCTAAACCTGTTATATAATATATTGGTTGAATCCTAATATCAACTTCAAGACCACAATTAGTGCATATTCTAGTATATCGATTATTCACTTTGTTATATGCTCGTGCTTTATTGCAACTACTTTATAAAATTTAAGTTTAGAAGGTATTTTTTTTCCTAAGGAATCTCTTAAATATTCTTTATTTTTTCTTTTATATTCGACTTTACTTCTTAAACTATTAACTATTCCATTAATCCTATTATTGATAAATGATTGACTGTGTTTATATTTAAATGATATAGTATAAAATTTATCTTCAATTTCTGGCTTATCACCTTTAGACTGAACATTATAATAATTCAACCATTTAAAATGAATTAATACAATACTATGATATTTATTTCCTTTATAATATATTTTTCTTTGATAATGTTTTATTTTTGGTATTCGTGTTTTATAATATTCTCTTTCATTTAAATATTTGGTTTCTTTATCAGGTAATTTATATTTTTTAGGTAAAGGTCTTTTAGCGTATCCTAAACGCTTGCGTTGCTTATCAGACATATGTTGATATTCATATTTAAAAAGTAAACTAGGATTAGCTCTTAATTCTGCCTTAGTTATTCTTCTTATTGGCATTGTCAAAAACCTTTAATAGAATATTATAAAAATTATGAAGCAATAAAAGATGTTTGTCTTAATCTTCTTCTAGGTTTAGTTCTTTTAGAATCTTTATATTTGTCATATATACTTTCTGTTTGTTCAAAGTCTTTTTTTGCTCGTTCAAATATTCCCTTCCTAGATAAAAACTTTAATTTCTCATATATAGGTTTCGTATGTTTTGCATGTTTATGTTTGTGTTTGTGTTTCATTTTAACCTTCATTAGCTATTTTATAAAGTAAATATGAAGCTTGTCTATCAGCGTCTTTCGGAGATAGTCCATCGTCTATTTCTAAGACACTTTTTAATTCTGATTTACTTCCTTCAAAATTTCTGTATTTTTTAAGTAAATCAGTAATATTCTCTTTTTTAGTTTCATTAATTATTTCTTCCGTATTATACAAAAGGTGCGTATTAAAAATATCATAAAGTTTTTCTCCCATCTCCTCAAATTCATATAATCCAGACATCTTAAAGAATGTTACTTTTACTATTGCTGGAATATTAGCTTCAAAATGTACAATTTCGGGTACAATATAAACATGTGTTATTTGTCTTATTCTTATATCCACTTGATTAGCATATTGCGTAGTATAAAGCAATTCAGCACTTTTTTTTCTACTTTGTAATACTATTTTAGATAGGGCTAAATTTAGATAAGACCCGGATTTTCTCGAATCAGCAGTAATCCAAGCCTCATCTAATAATATCATATTGTTTTTTCCTTCTAAATTATCAAGTGTCTTAAGACTTATTATTGATGTATAAGGAAAATTAAGTTTATAATTAGCATAAACTCTCCATCCTTTATTATAAAGGATATAAGCTATATATGTCATAAAAAGTGTTTTTCCACTTCCTATATCACCAATAATACCTATTACTGACATTTGATAGGATAATTTAAGTTAATCCTTTTCTTTCAGCTTCCTTATATTCTTCATATTTTCCGAGAGCTTTAGCTTCTTCCTCATTACTATATTTTAAAGGATTTTTTCGTTTATATTCAGCTCTTCTTTGTTGTTCTTCAAGCACTAAATACTTTTCCTTATCGCTAAGGTCTTTCGGATTCTTTTTTCCCAATTCTATAGCGTCCAATGTTTCTCCAGCATTAAATCTTCCTATTTTAGGAAGAAATTTTCTCAAATTCATTTTCGTTTACCTCTTTCATTTTTATTTTTTTGATTTTGCAAGGTGGTTTATTCCAATTCATTTTCGTTTACCTCTTTTATTTTTATTTTTTTTGGTTTTCCAAAGCGGTTTAGTCCATCCTTTACTTGCATAATATGCTTTACGTTGTTTTCCAATATATTTACATGGCATTTTAATAAATCCTCCTTTTTATGTTTTAAATTTTATAAATCCTCCTTTTTTACGTTGTAAAATAACCGAATCTATTTCTTTTATTTCAGAAAATCTTACTCCATTTTCACCTAAAAATTTTCGTAGTTTTTTTCCAGATACTTTCATTTTAATACTTTTAGGCATTATTAAGTCCCTCCAAATACTAAAGCACTTCCTGGTATTTTCCCGATAAGCCAATTAATAGTTTTTAATATAAGTTCATATATTCTCAAAAACATATTTATTGAAATAATGCTTATATTCCATATTAATATGATAGGGATTATCTGATAATAGGCCAAACTTTTTATAGATTCCAGTCCTTTTCTATTTTGAAAAGAATCTAGTATAGCCCATAATTCATATATACAAAATAAAGCTGAACCTGATATTGCTACTATTTCTATAATAGTTATTATTATCTCAATAAATTTTATTATCCATGTTACTGGTAATACAAAACTTAAAAATAATAGATTATCTCCTTTATTGAGTTCTTGAGAATAAGTTAAAGCTGAGCCTGATATTATTTTATAGAATAAATCACCAAAAATAAAAGAAAATCCTATTAAAAAATTTAATGTTGTTCTTATACTTTCAGGTAGTATATTTCCTAATCCTCCTAAATAATTTGAATTACCCGAATCATCCTTAATTTTTTCTTCTTTTATTATATTAATAGTTTCTTTAGTTGTTTCGTTATATATGTCTGAATAACAATTTATTTGTCCTGTATAAGTACCTATAGGATATTTATCATAAACTAATGCAAAAGAATATAAGCCATTACCTAAATATTTAAGTTCTTTATTGTACTCTATTATCATGTCATTAGAATTATCGTATGTACTTATATAACAATTTCCGATTGCTGGATTACCATTATAAGTAAAGGATATTTTTAAACTCTCTATGCTTAATTTATCATCGCTTCTTATTAAATCTAGTGAAAAAACCAAAGGTAATAATATAATTAATAATAAGATACTTTTAATTTTTATTATCATATTGCCATCTCGTTTATATTATTTATTTTTTTAGCTACAAGATACATTAAAATACATATTCCTATAGCCAATAAAAAAATTATAATAAAACTTATGATATACGCACTTAAACTAGGTATATTATCTATTATTTCACTCTCAAAACTTCCTTTGCCTAATGTTATCATTTTAAATTTTTAAATTTATTCCATTAAAGTTTCTATAACTTTTAAAACCAATAAAAGAATTATAAAAGCTATAAGACCTCCGAGACTTAATACCGTAGCACTTATTCCACTCCAAAAATATATCCATCCTTCTTCTTGAGAGGTAAATTTAAAAATTATATTATTAAAATCCATATCATCTTTTAAATATATATTTTGAGTTAATGTATTTCCTTTATAAGTAGCTCGCAATGTATAAGCTCCCGTGTATGTCTTAGTTGAAAAATAACCTATCTCTGTTCGACTGCTTTGTATCGTATTTACCACATTATTATCTTTAATAAGCATTATAGAACAATTAACAGGAATTTGATTATAATTATTATCTTCTAAAACGCATTTTCCTCTAAGCCATTTAAGATTCTGACTTGAAATCATTAAAAAATCATGTTTTAATTCCCCATTTATTTCGACTATATATCTATTTGCTATATAATCTAATGCTATACATTCTAAAGTATTATTTCCAACTACAGCTTTAACATCATAAAATCCTTTAGAATCTGAAATAGTCTTATATTCAGATATAAGATTATTCCAATTAGTAACAGTTATTGTAGCTCCTGAAATATAATTACCAGTCATCTCATCTTTTACATATCCATATACTCTAATTTCTGGAGCTTTTTTATTTAAAGTAAAGTTATGTTCGCTATTATTTATTACTACATAAGAGAAATAATCACTATAATAATTCAAACAATCCGAAGTTATTATACAAGTTGAAAGATAAGGTTGTGTAGATATTAATTTATATAATCCGTTAGAATCTGTTAAAACAGTTGCTGTAGCAGTATATTCATACGAATCCGATACTCCCATTTTATATTTACAATCACTTTTAATATTACAATTTGCTATTCCTATATTATTTGAATCTAAGACATATCCAGTAAGATTATACAAACTTCCATTTAAAGAAGCTAAATATATTGTTTGACTATAATCTTTAAATTCTGTTATTGAAAGTTTTATTTCATGCGGTAAATAACCATCTTTTTCACCTAATATAGTATATTCAGCTAAATTGGTAATTGTAAATCCTAAAGAACCTGATTCATTAGTTACATAGGGATAAGAACCTAATCCATTATCTATAGAAACATAAACATTAGATAGATTATTCTTTGTATTTAAATCCTGAAATAATAATTTTAATTGTGATACATTACCTTTAGTTAAATAAATTATTTCTGTTATATTCTGATTTAAATCTATCGCATTACAAACACTTCTATAAATTATATTTTCCTTATATCCTAAAGGAATATTCTCTGCACCAATCAATACCTCTTTAATTTCACTATTACATAGATAAAATTTATATACTCTAAATAAAGTAGAATAATTGGATGTAATTTGATAAGCCATAACTTCACATGGATTATTACCGTTATAATAATTAAGTTGATTATAAGTTCCGCTATTAGGCCTAAAAGGATTGCTTCCAAAAGAAGAAGGCACATTATAACAATACATAATATATACTTCTGAATTATTTAATTCTGAAAGACTATATTTTTCAAGTGTCGTTATATTAAAATAAATTACTTCACTTTCGTTATCAGTTCCATCAGAATTTCCCCAACACTGCTTTTTAGGCGCAGAATAATTTATGACTTGAAAAGTATAGGAATTAGTAGTATTATAGATTACTCCATTATCAGCAGTGGCATATAACCACCATCTATACCAACCATTACCATAAGGCTGTAAATTAACGCTTCCATAAACATTTTCTACACCATTTCCATATGTTGGAGTAGTGTAAATATCAATTACACTTCCATTTATGAATGTTAATACACGTGTTATATTCACTAAAGTTATTGTAGAATTAACTATCGCTTTAAAAGGTAAATTATCTACTGAACTATAAAAAAGATTACGTCCATTTTCAGGATAAGTTAAAGTAAAAGTAACGTTTCCAATAGAACTATTACCATAAAAAAGAGTGTAACCTTTAATAATCATTGCTCCGCCACTAGT
>Ga0172365_10003630_pt1 | contig 11469 bp, 9 predicted proteins | sample LakKivSesite48cm_FD_114535 | JGI IMG/M metagenome (GOLD analysis project Ga0172365, IMG submission 114535) | Sediment microbial communities from Lake Kivu, Rwanda - Sediment site 48cm | ecosystem: Environmental > Aquatic > Freshwater > Lake > Sediment | place: Rwanda: Western Province, Lake Kivu... | reverse complement strand
GGGGGTGAGGCTGTTGATCTCCCGGATGCCTCGACCCGAGTTGCGTGCACTTTCGTGTTGGAAGCCCTCGCCGCAAATCCTGCAACCCTGCTCCAGACCGGTCCCCAACTTCCGGGGACCTGTACTTAGGAGGATTGTCGTCCGTGGAAATCCAGGCTAGCGTCGAGTCAGAATCTCGGTCGGTATGGCAATCCCGGCCGCGGCCAGCTTGGCTGCCAGGCGCGAATGCACACCTGAGGCGGTGAACGATCCCGCGGCGCCGTCGCCCGGAACCCAGGAAAGGAGCGCATGGGCCGCCACCTGCCCGTCCAGGCTTTCCTTCGGTTCCGCCATTTCGACGACCTTGAGGGATCCGTCGGCAAGGACCGAGGCCTGGAGCACGAGGGCGACGCAGGCGCCGATCCTGTCCGCAGCCAGGGCGCCGGGGGCCTGTTTGCCGCCCAAGCATCGCAAGCGGGAGAGGGCGTCGCTGCTGGAACGAGCCACGCAGGAGAAGATGGCGCCCTTCTGGCCCAAGTCGCACTCGGCCAGGATCTCACCCGCGAGAGAGCTGTGGTTGGCATCCGCGATGAGATAGTCGGGCTGCATGGCCACCGCCGCGGCGACCAGGTCCGGGGTGGCCGCCTCGGGCGTAAGCCTGACCCAGGAGCTGGCGCTGGCCGGTGGCGTGATGGCGTCCGAGAGAAGGACGACGCGCGCCATGCGGTCGATCGACCACAGGATCGCGCGCAGCAGACCGTCGCACGCGGCGCGATCGCCGGAGACCAGGATGTTCTGGCGGGCGGTCACGCAAGCATCCAGGACTTGGCGCATCTGGGGCGACATGACGTCGTCTGCCACCAAGTCGTCGATGGTCTTGCCGCTGGCAATCGGGTGCCGAACCGCGACGCACAAGCGGTCTGCCGCAGGGGGGAAGATGGCGGCGATGTGCATGCCGTCAGGGAGGGTCACGTTGATGGTTGTCGCCTCCGGATCCGGCCGGGGTGAGACTTTGCTCGCGAGCCTGCGCACGGCTGCGCCCAACCCCGCGATGTCGGCGGCCGACACCGGAACCGACTCCCGCTGTCCATGGCGTTGCACCTCCGCCCGGTCCGGTTCGGTGAGGAAGACCGCCGTCACCCCCTCACCCCCGAGGAGTTCGGCGAGCCATTCCGGCAGGTCGTGGTCGAGCTGCTTGTGCACGGGCTTCACACCCACGGTGGGCCGCGCCTTGGCCCGGGGTGAGATTGGGGCTCTGTCCAGCGCGGCCAGCTCGGACGTCGCGGCGCGAGCGGGGCCCGGCGGGGCCTCGAGCACGTTCTCGTCCGCCGCTTCGGGCGGCATGGGGGGCTCGCCGTCGTCCGAGGGGACGGCGGGAACCGCTTCTTCGCCGGGTGGAAGGGGCGTCCCCGGGCCGCTTTCCAGTTCGCCCAAGGCCTCGAGATCCGAAGAGGGCGGAGCGATCTGCACCGCGGGCCGAAGTGGCGGCACGTTGAAATGCGGCCGCGGCGTCCCCAGGGAGTCGCCCTCTTCGTCGTCGAGGTCGATATTGGTGCCGGTTCCCAGGGGTTGCGCATAGGCCTCGGACAGCACCGGCATGGGCTTGCTCTCGCGCTTGGATGGAGCCGGAGGCAGGGGCGGGGGCGGCGGCGTATATGCCGGAGCTGGCATCCTTCCGGCGCCGCCCAGCATATCGTCCATGGCGCCGGCGCGACTCGGTGGGGGCGGGGGCGGGGGACGGCGGGGAATGGCCGAGCTGAGCGAACCGGCTTCGGGAGGACCGACGGGGAAGGAAGGACGTACGGGCTCGGCGGCGGTCACCGCGGTCAGCCGGATGATGAAATCGCCGACGAAGATCTTGTCGCTGAGCGAAACCACCGTGGGGCTGGCGATCTTGCGCCCGTTCACGTAGGTGCCGTTCGTGCTGCGCAGATCCTCGATGACCATGTCGTCGCCGCTGAGGACGATACGGCAATGGTGCTTCGATACGTTGCCCTTGGGCAGGACGATGTCGTTCCCGCGCACGCGGCCAATCGTCACCTCGCTCTTGTCGAAGCTGAGTTCGTTGGTGGTTCCACCCTTCTCGGTCAGCGACAGGTTCAGCATGGACAAACGCTATGCAAAAACCCGCTGCTTGTCCACTTGCTGGTCGAGGAATTCCCCTGGCGTGTGGCCCGGTGCGCGCAGAGACGGCATATTCGCGTTGCCCTGACCCGCGTTCGTGCTGGAATATGGGATGGCCAGATTTGAGAACAGAGCCGCAATCCGAGCCCGTCGACAAGGAGATCTCGATGCCGAACCTGCGAACCATCGCGCCAACCGCCGCCATCGCCGCCGCGGCCCTCTTAGCCCTCATCGGCCCCCGGAACGGGCGCGCGGAAGAGGTAAAGTATTACTTTAAGATCTCCAACGTACAGGCTCAAGAAAGTAGAATTGTTCCGATGGCAAGGGACCTCCTGGAAAGAGAGGTCCAAAGCCGACCGGAGTTGACCACCGAGGCCGGCGAGGGGGCGGAAGAGGCGGCCAGACTCGCGGCCCTCAAACAGCGGGGCATCCAGGCCTGCCTCGTCTCCATGCGCATCATGAGGCTCAAGAAAGAGATCAAGCCGCCGGCCCCAGGTCGGCGGGACCCGCAGATGGCGATTGAGGTCAAGCTCAGCATCTTCGGCCACACCCTGCCGGGCAACAAGGCCCTCTTCACGGGCGACGGCGAATCCGCACTCGTGGGCGACTTCTCCGAACGGCTCAAGGACAAGGAGGAGGAGAATTTCACCAAGACGGCGCTGGCGGCCGCGATCAAGCAGGCCGTGACCACCGGCGTGGAGAAGCTGACCCACAGCACACTGGAAGAGAAGAAACCCGCCAAGGCCAAGAAGGCCAGGGGCAAGCGGTAGGTCGCGGCGATGCTCCTCTTTTGCAGATGGTCACGCCTCCTCGCGATGCTCGCGGCCCTGGGCGGCCTCGGTTTTTCGTGCAAAAAGAGCGTGCCCCCCCTGCCGCCTGCAAACCCCAAGGCCGCGCCGCCTGCAAAGCTGGAAGTCGCTAAGGAGAATTCGCTGCTCTTTACCTATGTCGAGCCCAAGGGGACCTTCGCCACGACCGACAAGGCCGAGGATGTTCCCCCCGTCGCCCGCCGCCTGGTGCGCATCGTCGATCCTGCCAAGGCCGCCGCTCCCGGACAGGATACGACCAAGGTCTACGTCATCGACCTCGGCGAGCTCCTCAGCCAGGGCAAGACGCAAGCGGTTGCCATGTCGCGCGAGACCTTCGAGACCGCGGCCCTGGCCCAGTTGCCGCCCGGGGCGTCGAGTCCCATGGCAGGGCCGCACGGCCCGCCGCTGCCCGATGACTTGCCCGGCGGCACGGACGGGGGACCGCCCGGGCCGGCGGGTACGCCGGTGGTCATCGTGTACGGCGCGCCCTGGTGCGGAGCGTGCAAGGCCGCGAAGCGGTACTTGGCTGCAAGGCACATCCCCTACGCCTACAAGGACGTCGAAAACGACCCCGCCGCCGCTCGAGAGCTGCAGGCCAAGGCCGCAAGAATGGGGATCCCCGCGGATCGCGTGCCCATCCTTGACGTGCGCGGCCGTCTGCTCCTGGGCTTCGACCAGGCGCGCCTGGAAGCGATGCTCGGGGAATCGACGTAGCACGACCCGCTTCGCACCCCCTCTTCGCTCTGGAGACCAGGCCCCCGGACACGTAAACTGGCAGGCGCTGCCATGCTCTACGGTTGGTCGCGACTTCTGCTCGTGCTGCTTCTGGCCCGGGAACCTGCGCCCCCCCTCCACAAGGTCGAGGTGCGCATCGCAGGGCCCTTGGCCATGGTCGAGGTTTGGCGAAGCGTGGCGGCGGGCACGCGGACGGACGGCAATCGCCAAGTGGCCACCTTCCTCGACCTCAGCCTGCCCGAGGGGGCGGCCCTCCTCGACTGGGAGGTTGTCGACAACCGCAAGCGGATTCCGCTTGCCCCCCAGAGCCCCGTCCAAGCCAACCACGCCCTGGTCGCCTCGCTCAAGCTGCGTCGGCTCTCTCTGGCCACGAATTCCAGCGAGGAGGGGGCGCACTATCGCATTCACCTGGTGCCCGTAAGCGACGGTGAGAAGGCGGTTCTCCACTACCGGTACGCGGCGCCCGTCGGGTGCAGGGAAGGTCGGCTGGTTCTGCGTGTGCCCGAGAGCCTGGAGGAGTATCCCGAGCCGGCCGAGGTGACGGTGACGCTCGACCCGCTCCCCTCCGGATCCGTCATCGCTGAGGCGAGACTGGCCTCCCAGAGCGCCACGCTTCGTCCCGACACGCGCCACCTGACCATGCGCGGGCTCGCTCCCGGCCGTGCGGCCTGGGAGATAGCCTGGAAGTATGCCGGCAGGTCAGGCACTCTGCCCGGCCAAGCCTTGGCCGCTGCCGCGCGGGTGACCCCGAGCCGTCTCGTCGACGGCCGCGAGCGAACCGTCCCGGGGTACGCCGTGGTCGGCGCGCTTTGCCGAGGCGAGGGTGCTCCGGTCTCGCAGTTCCCGGCGCAGGTGCTGCTCCTCGTGGATCGTTCACGCAGCGTGGGGCAGGGGGGCCTGTCGGCCGAGCGCGCCTTGGCGCGCGCCCTGATGGAGGCCTTGCCTCCCTCGGTGCCTTTCAATGCCGTCCTCTTCGGACGCGAGGCGGTGCCCCTGTTCGCCCTGCCGCGCATGCCTACGCGCGAAGCCCTGGATGCCCTTGTCAACGCCGCCGACCCCAACCGCTTGGAGAATGGAACCGATGTGGTCGCCGCCTTGTTGCGGGCCGGCGGTCTTGTGGATCTCGGAACAACCGATGGGACGGCGCCCGCGTGGCTGGTCCTCATCACCGACGGTGCGCTGACCCCCGGCCAGACCTTTGACCACATGCAGGCGGCCCTCTCGGCGGGAAAGCATCGCAACCTGCGCGTCCTGGTCCTCTTGGTTCGCCAACAGGGCGACGACGAGGTGCCGGTCTCGGCGGTGGCGGAGTATGCGATGTTTGCGCGCAAGTTCGGCGGACTTGTGCGCGTCGTTCCCCCCGGCAGTCTCGACGAAACGGCCCACAACCTGCTCGCGGCGATGGCCAAGGGTGGGGATCTGCTCGAGGTGCGGCTTGAAGACAAGACCATGGCCGACGTGGTTTCTCCAGGACAGGGCGCCCGGGCGGTTTTCGCCCTCGGGGCCAGACCGGCCCGCTTGCGTTTCACCCTGCGCGCGCTCGACGGCGAGGCGGCGGCACGGGTGGCGCCGGTCATGGTCAAGAAGGAGTGGGTCGATCCGCTCGTGAACGAGCCTTCCGGAAGACAGCTCGCCTGGACCGGGGCGACGGACGGAATGGCGATTTCCATTCTGCCGTCCTTGCCGGCGGTCAGGCCTGCGGCGGACGCGCCGGTTCGCGGGCGCATGGACCCGCTCGTCTTGCGCAACGCGCTTTCGCTCGCCTTCATGCCGCGCGCACGGGCCTGCTATCTCTCCCGCAGGGTGGCCAAGGCCGGTGACGCGTACCTGCGCGGTCGCGTGAAGCTGGAGCTCACCCTCGAACGCGGCGAGCTTCACGATGCGGTGGTGCGCAGCTCGACTCTCGACAATGCCTTCGTCGAAGACTGCGTGCGCGACGCCGCCTGGGCCATCGAGTACCCGCGCCCCGAGCACCGTGACGCGCCCACGATTGCGAATCTGAACCTGGTCTTCCAGCCGCATACCCCGCAGGAGCGCAAGCCCGACGCCTCCGCTCTGGATCGCGATATCGATCTCATCCTCGGCCCCCTCACATTCCCCGAGGACGGGAGCGATTTGCTCCAGGACAAGCCGGCAGAGAAGTAGCGCTGTTGTACTACTTCCGAGGTTTTTCGCGTGGCGCGACGATTCCTTCGGCTGCGGCGTCAAGAGGCTTCGGGCAGTAGTCTCCAGGCTTCAGGCCGAAGTGCAGGGTGGTAAAAGACGCGATCGCTGCCACCCACCGATCAACCTGCAACCTGCAGCCTGCAGCCATCTTGGGTTGCGGGCGAACCCCGCGCTGTGACTTGACCTTCCTCGGCCTGCCGACTATAAACCCACGTCTTTCGAGAGGTTGGTAGACCATGTCGCAGAAAATGGGCCTGATCGGCCGCAAATTGGGGATGACCCGCTACTTCCACGAGGATGGTTCCTCGCTTGGCTGCACCGTGCTCGAGGTCGGTCCCTGCGTCGTGACCGGTCAACGCACGCCGGACAAGCACGGCTATCTGGCCCTGCAGCTCGGCTTCGAAGAGGAAGACACGCGCAAGATCACGCGCGCGCAGTCGGGCTACTTCAAGAAAGCGGGACTCGAGAAGCTGCCGGCCGTGGTGCGCGAGATGCGCCTGGATGACGCCAAAGTAGTGACCGAGCGCAAGATCGGCGATGTCATCACTGCCGGCCAGGTCTTCAAACCCGGGGACGTGGTCGACGTGGTCGGCGTGAGCAAGGGCAAGGGCTATCAGGGGGTCATGAAGCGGCACAAGATGGGCGGCGACACCATGACCCACGGGACGCACGAGTTCTTCCGGCACGGCGGTTCCATCGGCTGCCGTTTGACTCCGGGCCGCGTGTTCAAGGGCAAGCGCATGTCCGGGCGCATGGGCACGAACCGTCACACGGCCTCCGACCTGGTGGTGGTCAAGGTCTTCGAAGACAAGAACCTCGTATTGGTCAAGGGCTCGGTGCCGGGTCCGGCCAACGGTCTCATCGTGATCAAGGGCAGCACCAAGGATGTGCAGAAGTACATCGTGCCGCTCTTGCCGAAAGAGATCGAGGCCAAGAACCCGATGAAGGCCTCGAAGAAGAGCTCGGCCTCCAAGTAGTAGCCACATCGCTTGGCCGAGCTTCGCGATCGCAGGCACCGCCACGACGCCTTTTACCGCAAGGCGCGCCAGGAAGGCTTTGCGGCCCGGGCCGTGTACAAGCTGGAGGACATCGATCGCCGCGTGCGCCTGCTTCACCCGGGGGCGCGCGTGCTCGACCTCGGCTGCCGGCCGGGCTCGTGGCTCACGTACGTGGTCAAGGTGGTGGGGCCGCTCGGCAAGGTGGTCGGTGTGGATCGTCTGCCCCTGCCATCGCCCGTACCGGGAGCGACGGTCGTGACGGGCGATATCTTCGCGCTGTCGGACGAAGAGCTTCTGTGCGGGCTTCGCGCCTACGACGTGGTCCTGTCCGACATGGCGCCCGACACCACCGGCGTCCGGGCCACGGATCAGGCGCGTTCGGCGGCTCTCGTCGAGGAAGCCTTGGCCCGTGCCGAGCGCTTGCTCGCGCCGCTCGGCAGCTTCGTGGCGAAGATCTTCCAGAGCCCGGAGGTGGAGAGGCTGCGCCGCCGCATGCAGCGCCACTTCGCCGAGGTGCGCCTGCTCAAGCCCGAGGCCTCCCGCCGGCAAAGCCCGGAGATCTACCTTGTGGGCAAGGGCTTCGGGCCCGAGCCCTGATCTACTACCTCCGAGTTTCTTCGCAGGACGCGACAATCTTGCTGTGACGAACGATCGAGGTTCTCACCACAGAGAGCACGGAATCGCCTTCCCAGAATGCCCCCCACCGATGGACCGGACTTGCGCGGCGAGCCCGTCGTCAGTCGAGCACGTGGATGTTCTTCTTCGCGCAGATCTCCTTGAGCGCCTTCGGCCACACGGAAACGCTCACCTCGCCCAGATGGGCTTTCTTGAGCAACGACATCATGGTACGCGACTGGCCGATGCCGCCTCCGATCGAGAGCGGGATCTGATCGGCCAGGATCGCCTTGTGGTAGGGCAGCTCCAGGAAGTGGCGCTGCCCGGAAATCGTGAGCTGCTGCACGAGCGTCTCCTTGGTCACGCGGATCCCCATGGAAGTCAGCTCGTGCCGCCGGCGGGTCACCGGATTCCAGGTCAGGATGTCGCCGTTCAGACCGTGCATGGTGCGGCCGTCCGGCGTCTTGGTCTCCGTGGCCCAGTCGTCGTAGTCCGCCGCGCGCATCTCGTGCGGATAGCCGTCCTTGAGGACCCAGCCGATGCCGATGATGAAGACCGCCGGGTACCGCTGCACGAGCAACGTCTCGCGCTGCTTGCGCGGCAAGTCCGGGTACATGTCGAGGATCTCCTCGGCGTGGAAGAACACCAGCTCGTCGGGCAGGTCCGGGTACTTGGTCGACCGCAGCTTCGGGAACATCTCCTGCACGTGCCGTTCGGCGCCCTTGATGACCCTCCAGATTCTACGCACCACGTCCTTCAGGAAGTCGAGGTTGCGCAGGTCGGCGGTGATGACCCGCTCCCAGTCCCACTGATCCACGTAGGCGCTGTGATCGTGGTCCAAGAAGTAGTCCTTGCGTACGGCGCGCATGTCCGTGACGAGCCCCTCGCCGACCTTCATCCCGAACTGCGCAAGCGCCATACGCTTCCACTTGGTCGCCGCTTGCACGACCTGACACTCGATGCGCTTGTCGAGCCCGAGCCCGCACGGGAAATCGATTGGCGTCCGCGAGCCGTCGCGGTCGAGATAGTCGTTGACCCCGCTCTCCTTGGTGACGATGAGCGGCACCTCGACCCGGATCAGGTTCAGCTCCCGGCAGAGCCCGTCCTCGATGAAACGCTTCGCCGACGTGATGGCGATCTGGGTTTCCTTGCGGTCGAGGATCGACGCGTAGTCCGTCGGGAGGATCTTCTCGACCTCTTCGTAGGTGCTGATGCCCGGTCCGGCGAGATCTGCTTTCTTGTCAGCCATGACGTTGGTTCCTTTTCAGCTTGGAGAGTGGAGTGCAGAGCGTGGAGGATGCGCCAAGCCCCGCAAGGGAGACGCCAGCTTATGCTGGCACCTCGGGCGAGACAACGAGGAAGTCGCGCGAGTTCTCGCGCCACACGCGCCGGCAGCGACCCGGGCAGGCCAGTTGACATGTCGTGGCTGCTCCTCTATGCCAACAGGTGACGTTCCATGAGCACCCCCTTCGACATTCCCGGCGGATATCGGGCGCTGCTTGCGCCCAAGGACACCGAGAAGGCGATCCGCCTGATCAAGGAGTTCTTCCAGACCCATCTCGCGCTCGAGCTGAATCTCATCCGGGTCACGGCGCCGCTCTTCGTCGAAGGCGGCACCGGCATCAACGACGACCTCAACGGCACGGAGAAGCCGGTGTCGTTCCCCGTGCGCGCCATGGACGGCGCGCGCGCCGAGATCGTGCAGTCGCTCGCCAAGTGGAAGCGCCTGGCGCTGGCGGATCTCGGTTTTGCGGCCGGCGAGGGCCTCTACACCGACATGAACGCCATCCGGCCCGACGAGGCGCTCGACGCCACCCACTCGCTCTACGTCGACCAGTGGGACTGGGAACGGGTGATGGCGGCCGGGGAGCGCCAGCTCGACTTCCTCAAGGCGATCGTGCGCCGGATCTACGACGTCATCCGCCGGACCGAGAAGTACGTGAGCTACACCTATCCCGCGATCAAACCCTTCCTGCCCGACGCGATCACCTTCGTCCACTCGGAGGAGCTGGCGGCGCGCTACCCGGACCTCCCGCCGCGCCAGCGCGAAGACCTCTTCTGCCGCGAGCACGGTGCGGTCTTCGTCATCGGTATCGGCGGCGCGCTCGCGGGCGGCCAAGCCCACGACGGCCGGGCGCCCGACTACGATGACTGGTCGACCCCGACGGGCGACGGGCGGCAGGGCCTGAACGGCGATATTCTCGTCCACTACCCCCTCTTCGACCGGGCCCTCGAGCTGTCCTCGATGGGCATCCGCGTGGACGCGACCGCGCTGCGGCGCCAGCTCGCGCTGTCGGGCCAAGAGCGCCGGGCCGAGCTGTACTTCCACCGGCGCCTGCTTGCCGGCGGCCTGCCGCAGACCATCGGCGGCGGCATCGGCCAATCGCGCCTGTGCATGCTCTACCTGCGCAAGGCGCACGTCGGCGAGATCCAGGCCAGCCTTTGGCCGGCCGCCATGCGCGAGGAGTGCGGCAAGAAAGGAGTGTTCCTGCTGTGAAACGCGACTTGATTCGCGACGTGCTTGCACGCCGCGACTTCGGCAGCGAGGTCGTCGTGGCCGGCTGGGTGCGCACGCGGCGCGACTCGAAGGGCGGCTTCTCGTTCATTTCCCTCAACGACGGCTCGTGCTTCGACTGCCTGCAGGTGGTCGTGCCGGCCACGCTGCCTAACTACGAGAGCGACGTGCTCAAGCTGTTCATCGGTGGAGCGGCCGTCATCACCGGCCATCTGGTCGCGTCGGAAGGCTCCGGCCAGGCGATCGAGGTGAAGGCGTCCGCGGTCGAGGTGCTCGGCTTCTCGGATCCCAACCACTATCCCCTGCAGAAGCAGCGAGTTTCCTACGAGCGCCTGCGCGAGGTGGCCCACCTGCGCGGCCGCACCAACACCTTCGGCGCCATCGCCCGCCTGCGGGACACCCTGGCCTTCGCCACCCACGCCTTCTTCCGCGAGCGTGGGTTCTATTACCTGCACACCCCGATCATCACCGCCAGCGACTGCGAGGGCGCGGGCGAGATGTTCCAGGTCACGACCCTCGATCTGCAGGCGCTGGGTCAGCAAGGCAAGGCGCCGGAATACGCGGCGGACTTCTTCGGCAAGCGCGCCGGCCTCACGGTCAGCGGCCAGTTGGAGGGCGAGACCTACGCCTGCGGGCTCGGCCGCATCTACACCTTCGGGCCCACGTTCCGCGCCGAGAACTCCAACACCCGCCGCCACCTCGCCGAGTTCTGGATGGTAGAGCCGGAGATGGCGTTCGCCGACCTCGGCGACGACGCGGACCTGGCCGAGGACTACATCCGCCACCTGCTGCGCGCCGCGCTTGCGAGCTGTCCCGCCGAGCTGAAGTTCTTCACCGAGCGCGTGGACAAGACCCTGCTGCCGCGTCTCGAGGCTCTCGTAGAAAGCCGGTTCAAACGCCTGAGCTACACCGAGGCCGTCGCCATCCTCGAGAAGTCGGGAGCGACGTTCGAGTTCCCGGTCACGTGGGGGGTGGACCTCCAGTCCGAGCACGAGCGCTATCTGACCGAGGAAGTCTGCCAGGGCCCGGTGACGGTCACGGACTATCCGAAGGAGATCAAGGCCTTCTACATGCGGCAGAACGAGGACGGCAAGACCGTCGCCGCCATGGACGTGCTCCTGCCCCAGGTGGGCGAGATCATCGGCGGCAGCCAGCGCGAGGAGCGGCTGGAGGTGCTCGAGGCGCGCATCCGCGAGGTCGGCCTTCATCCGCCGGACTACTGGTGGTACCTCGACCTGCGGCGCTACGGCACCGTGCCTCACGCCGGCTTCGGCCTTGGTTTCGAACGCATGGTGCAGTTTGCCAGCGGCATGCAGAACATCCGCGACGTGATCCCCTACCCACGCACGCCCGGCAGCGTGGACTTCTGAACGCCTGGGTACTCCGGAGCGTTCGGTGCGCCAGCGGCTAAGGACCCGCTCGAAGATATCTGTGCGAATTTGGACGGCCGATCCATCCCGGCTGGCGTCGTTGCTCGTCGTCGCAATACGTCGAGTATTCCTTCTCCTGTGCGCCTCGCCAGCCGGGC
>Ga0172365_10003629_pt1 | contig 11472 bp, 10 predicted proteins | sample LakKivSesite48cm_FD_114535 | JGI IMG/M metagenome (GOLD analysis project Ga0172365, IMG submission 114535) | Sediment microbial communities from Lake Kivu, Rwanda - Sediment site 48cm | ecosystem: Environmental > Aquatic > Freshwater > Lake > Sediment | place: Rwanda: Western Province, Lake... | reverse complement strand
TATGGGAGATCATCTTGTAATGGCCCGTTGGCTCATTCGCACTATTGCCTACAAGTACGGATGTGTGGCCACCTTCACACCCAAACTCGAAGAAGGTGTTACCGGCAACGGTTTTCATGTACACATGGAACTGTTGTCCGCCGGTAAAAATGTTATGACCGATAAAACCGGAAATTTGTCTTCAGAAGCAAAAAAATTGATCGGCGGCCTTTGTGCTTACGCTGACTCCCTTACAGCATTTGGAAATACCGTCTCTTCGGCTTACCTGCGTCTGGTCCCCAATCAGGAGGCCCCCACGCATGTTTGCTGGAGCGATCTGAATCGAAGTGCGCTGATACGAGTCCCCTTGGGATGGTCTAAAATCAACAATCCGGCTCAGAAACTTAATCCCCAACAAAAAGAACCTCTGGAAAGTAGGGGGAGAAATCAAACCGTTGAACTGCGCAGTCCCGACGGAAGTGCCATTGTTCATCTTCTGTTGGCCGGTATCACCATGGCAGCAGAATGGGGACTCTCGCATTCCGACTCTCTTGATATCGCCGAAAAACTCTACGTGAAAGGAAATATCTTTCAAAACAAAAAGCTCCTCCATCAACTGCCGGCTTTGCCCAAAAGTTGTGTGGAATCTTCTCGAATTCTTTTAAAGAAAAGGGAACTCTATGAAAGAGACGGCATCTTCCCACAAAGCGTGACCGATTATGTGGCCCAATTGCTGCACAATGAACAAGACGAAAATGTAAACCAAATTCTTGCAGATTTACCCCAGGACGATCGCCAGAACGAAATGCGTAAACTGATGCACAAAGAAATACACAGACATTAAATAAAATCAAGCTCACCTATGCTTTTGGATACATAGGATGCCTAAATCATACTTTTCAATTCGAACGATACTCCTAGGTGCTTGAGGAGGACATGGAATGCCGAGAAATACGACGCTGCTCAAAATCATCAAAAATGCCGAAACATACACACCCGAATATGTGGGCAAAAAAGACGTTTTAATCACGGCGGAAAAAATCGGATCTATTCAGGACTCCATTTCCCTTGGAAAAAATGTGGAAGTTGACATCCTCCATGCCAAAGGCAACATTCTGGTTCCCGGCTTTATTGACTCACACGTTCACATTCTCGGGGGTGGAGGAGAGGGCAGTTATAAAACACGAACGCCAGAGATCATGCTCAGTGATATCACACTGGGAGGGGTTACCACGGTCATTGGTTGTCTGGGGACCGACGGCACGACAAGAACCATGAGCAACTTGATCGCAAAAGCACGTGCTCTGGAAGAAGAGGGGGTCACCTGTTATCTCTATACGGGCTCTTATCAAGTTCCCGTGCGCACCCTTACCGGCTCTATTCAGGATGACATGATACTGATTGATAAAATCATCGGTGTCGGTGAGATTGCGCTGTCGGATCATCGCTCCTCCCAGCCAACGATCGAAGAGATTTCCAAAATTGCGGCAGCGGCAAGGGTGGGCGGAATGCTTTCGGGAAAAGCCGGTGTTGTCAATGTGCACATCGGAGATGGTGCCAGAAAATTGAGTCTGCTGGAAGAAATCGTTCGCACGACCGAGATTCCAATCACTCAGTTCATCCCAACGCACGTGGGGAGAAATCCTGGTGTGTTTGAATCCGCCATGGCCTATGCACGTAAAGGAGGACTCATTGACATTACCACCAGCACAACAAGCGATTTCTCGAACAAAAAAAATGTCACATCCAGCGAACTTTTAAAAACACTTCTTGAGAATAAAATTCCCATTGAAAACATCACGTTTTCCTCGGACGGCCAGGGCAGCTTGCCTGAGTTTGATGAAAAAGGAAAATTTCTTGGACTTGGCGTGGGTAAGGTGGCTTCTCTGTTTCACGAAGTCAGAAATGCCGTAGTAAACGAACACATTCCTCTTGAGACGGCTCTAAAGGTGATTACCAGCAATCCGGCCAGAAATTTAAAATTGCAGAACAAGGGGCAAATTCAAATCGGAAAAGATGCGGATCTTGTCCTCTTGGATCATGATTTAAACATTGACACGGTCATTGCCAAAGGCCAAATCATGATTCATCATAAAGAAATCCTCGTCAAGGGCACCTTTGAAAAATAGGTACTTCTTTCGGGGAATCGAGCTAAAAAATTTCCCTGTCTCCTCCCTTCGAAAAGATCGCTTTCCACGAGGAATTATTCCATGGATTTCTTGCCAAAGGGCTCAGGCAAAAGCTGTGAAAGTGTCGTAACTGTTTTCACCCCTTTTGTGTTTGCTGCCAAAACAAGGATCTCCGTATTGAACTCCGCCAACACCTGCCGGCATGCTCCGCAGAGGGAAAGGGATTTCTCTGTATCTGCTACAACAACGATTGCCTTGGGTTGTGTCTCGCCCTCGGAAACCGCCTTGTAAAGTGCCACCCGTTCAGCACACACAGTCAGGCCGTAGGAGCTGTTTTCCACGTTGCATCCTGTATAGATTTTTCCGCTTTCTCCGATCAAGGCTGCTCCTACAGGAAAACCCGAATAGGGTGCATAGGCCATCTTTCTTGCCTCTCGTGCTGCATTCAAAAGCGGTTCCCAGTTTATATTCGGTTTCATCGTTGCCTCTCACGATTTAAAATGATCCGATCTGTCAATAAAAAAACCGGAGTACATAGCACACCGGTTTTTCCATGTCAATACTTCCGTGCTGCGCATCAGAAGGGCACATCGTCCTGTCCTTCTCCTTCCGTGGGAATTTCCGGAATGGTTTCGCCTTCTTGGGCCCCCTCACTCTTTCTGCCCAGCATTTCCATGTCCGTTGCTACAATTTCCGTGATCCATTTTTTAACACCGTTGGTGTCCTCATAGGAACGGGTTTGAAGCCTTCCTTCAAGATAGACATAGCTCCCCTTTTTAAGCCATTCTCCCATCACCTCTGCCAGTTTTCCCCATGCGGTGACCCGATGCCAATCGGTTTTTTCCTGTTGATTGCCGTCCTGATCCTTCCATGCTGTATTTGTTGCCACATTGAAACTGGCATTGGCTTTCCCGGAGGGTGTGTACTTCAACTGCGGATCGGCACCCAACCTTCCAACCAAAATAACTTTATTTACCGTACCTTTACCTCGAGCCATAAAAACCTCCTTTAGATATGATGAGGACAGAAAAATCAATTCGGGCAATAGTACGAAAAAAATAACGTTTTGTCAAGAATTTTTCTTTTTTTCTCGGAAAAGATTCTTAAGGTGGATGAAAAATTTATTCCCCTCCTCCCCAGATGCGCTTCTCCAGATCGTCAGCGAGTGCCTTTATGTGCACCCGATCTTGCTTCATCGAATCCCGCTCCCTGACCGTCACGGTCTCATCCTGAAGCGTCTGAGAATCCACTGTCACACAGAAAGGAGTTCCTGCCTCATCCTGTCTACGGTAACGACGACCCACAGCTCCCGAATCATCGTAAAACGCCTTGAAGTCTCCTTTCAGCTCTTGGTAAATTCTTCTGGCAAGTTCAGGCATACCATCCTTGTTGACCAGCGGAAACACGGCCACTTTGGTGGGCGCAATTTTGGGATTCAGGCGAAGCACGGTTCGCGTCTCTTTCTCCAGCCTTTCTTCCTCGTATGCGTCCACAAGACACGTAAGAAGTGTTCGGTCAACCCCTGCTGATGTCTCAATGATGTAGGGAACATACCGTTCACGGGAGGCATCGTCAAAATAGGAAAGATCCTTTCCCGAATAAGTCTGGTGTTTGGCAAGATCAAAATCCGTTCGATTGTGAATTCCTTCCAGTTCTTTCCACCCCATGGGAAACTCGTACTGAATGTCAAAAGCGGTTTTGGCATAATGGGCCAGCTCTTCTTTCTCGTGTTGGTGAAAACGCAGCTTCTCCTTTCGAATGCCCAGGGTAAGATACCACTCCATGCGCTCTTTTTTCCACTGTTCAAAAAACGCCTCATCTGTACCCGGCCTGACAAAGTACTGCATTTCCATCTGCTCAAATTCGCGTGTGCGAAAAATAAAATTGCCGGGTGTGATCTCATTTCGAAAGGCTTTGCCAATCTGAGCAATTCCAAACGGAATTTTCAACCGAGACGAGTCCAAAACGTTTTTATAATTGACATAGATTCCCTGGGCCGTCTCTGGTCGTAAATAAACGACGGATGCGTCCTCCTCTACCGGGCCCATGTGCGTTTTGAACATGAGATTGAATTGACGGGCTTCGGTCAACGCGTTTGCACTGCCGCAGTGAGGACATTGCTTCTTTTCCAGTTTTTTCGGATCAATTTCGTCTTCACGAAACCGCTGTTTGCACACGCGGCAATCCACCAACGGATCGTTAAAACCCGACACATGTCCAGAGGCTTCCCACACGCGGGGATGCATAAGAATCGCCGCATCAAGACCGACAATATTCTCTTTCTCGTAGACCATGGACCGCCACCAGAGTTCCTTTACGTTGCGCTTCATCTCCACACCCAGCGGCCCGTAGTCGTAACATGCATTGATTCCGCCGTAGATTTCACTCGACTGAAAAAGAAATCCTCTCCTCTTGCATAAGGACACAATTTTCTCCATCGTTACTGCCAACACAACCTCCGAATCAAATATATACTCTATACAAAGTGGTTTTCAGATTTCACAATTATGTCCTCTCCTTGTTTTCAAGGAGAGGATTTAGGTGAGGTCTCTGATAAAAAATCTGAAAACCACTTTGGTTCGACCATAAAAAGCCGTTTATTTTTCCAACGCCTCCTGAACACGGCCCATTAAAATGTCAAATTCTTCCGGTGTATACCCCGTGGACTGATGAACAATTATTCCCTCTTGATTGATAACATAATTTCGAGGAATCGTTTGTTTTGCAAAAAGACGGTACACCTCGCGCTTGGGGTCCGGTGCAATAGAGAAGCTGAACCCCTTCTCCTTCTGAAACGCCTTCAATTCCTCCTGGGTATGCTCTCTGCCCAGTGCCAGGACGATGAAATCTTTCTCCTTCAATTTTTGCCATACTTCGTTTTCCAGTCTTGGCATTTCGGCCATGCAGGCCGGACACCAGGTGGCAAAAAAATTCAACCAAACCACTTTTCCTTTCAAGTCCCCGATTTTAATGAGCTCACCATCAATGGTGGAAACTGCAAAATCCGGAACGGACTGCCCACTCTGTGTCAGACTCGTACTGTCCTGCTCTTGGGCATACAGAAAAGGAACAGCAAAGACGAACAAAACGACCAAAATAAAAACAGCGCGCTTCATGGCTACTCCTCCGATTTGGTTATCCTTTGCTCTGGGATAAAACCGCGCTGAAACACAAAAGTCACGATGTTCCAAGTTCGTAATAAAACAGGAGGGATCGAAGACTTTTCATGTGTTCGATGTGGGTTCGAAAATAGAGATCAAACATTTTTCGGATTTCCGCTTTCCGGGCGGGGGATGGCTTCAAACTGCCCACATCTTTTAGCTCTGCCTTCTGCAACCAATAGAGAATTTCTAGGGTTTCACCTTCCACGGTCAGTCCCCCTTTGAAGCTCCCACAACGGATGCAGAGGAGGCCGCCGCTTTGGGGTTGAAAAAATCCACCTTTCGCCCCGAGCGAACACCCGCACGACAAGCATGCATCCCACGTCGGCTTGTATCCCATAAGAGCGATAAAATGGCTTTCAAAGTACCAAAGATTTCCCTCGAGAAATCCTTCGCCCCTGTCCATCGCGACAAGCACGGCAGAAAAGAGATCAAATACTTGCGGGTAACTTTCTTCTCCGGCCACTGCTCTGTCCACCAACTCCGCTCCTGCCAGAGACAGCGCCGTCCTCTCCGTATCCCCAATAATTCGGAAATGAGGATCAATGAGATCTGCTTTGCTCAAAAGCTGCAAATCCCGATTCCGTTTATCGTAATATATGACCTGAATGTGTGTAAGAGGCTCCAGACATCCCTTAAATTTGCTTTTGGGTCCCCGTCCTCCCTTGGCCACCACTTTTACCTTGCCATAATCCCGTGTGTACAGAGAGAGTATTTTCGAGGTTTCACCCATCTTCCACCCTCTCAGTACCACCGCCTCGGTTGTCAAAATGGCCATACCGTTCCTCACAACCGTTGAAGAAAGAGTGTCATCATTCCGAAATAGACGACAAGACCCAACACATCGTTGGACGTGGTGATGAACGGCCCCGTGGCAATGGCCGGATCAATACCCAGACGTTTAAGAAAGAAAGGAATCAAAGTTCCCATAAGAGCAGCGTTTAAAATGACCGCCAACATGGCCATGCTGAGAATTGCTCCGAACTTTTCATTGTGAAGCCAGAATCCGGAGACTCCAAAGAGAAGCAACGCGATAATCAATCCGTTTAAAAAAGCCGAACCGATCTCTTTGAGAAGCCGGCGTCCCGTGTCTTTCAGATTGATCTCGCCTGTGGCGAGACCTCGAATCACCACAGTGGCGGATTGAATCCCTGTATTCCCTCCCATCGCCATAATTAAAGGGATAAAAAAAGCCGAGGCAACAATCTCGCTTAAAGAAGCTTTGAAACGGCTCATCACAAAGGCAGAAATCATCTCGCCCGTAAAAGCCACCATGAGCCAAGGCAACCGCACTCCCGAAATTTTAAAAATCGAACGCCCTCGAATTTCCTCATCCGTAATACCGGCCATCATGGTGATGTCTTCGTTGACCTCTTGCTTCAAAACATCCAGAACATCGTCAACCGTAATCTGGCCCACCAATCGGCCTTGTGCATCAAGAACAGGAGCGGCCACGAGGTCGTATTTTTGAAAAAGGTTGGCCACTTCCTCCCGGTCCATCCCCACCTGGACAGAGATGGCCTCTTTATCCATAATTTCGGAGAGCTTTGCTTGCGGATCGGCCAACACCAGCCCTTTCAATGAAACAAACCCCTTAAGGATACCCTCGTCGTCCACCACATAGATGTTGTACACATCTTCCACTTCATCGGCTTTTTGCCTGATCACCTCTTGTGCCTCGTGGGCATTCTTGTTCTGGTTGACGGCCACAACTTCCAAAGCCATGATACCGCCGGCCGTCTCCTCGTTGTGCCGGAGAAGTGTCTTCACTTCTCTGAATTCTTTCCACGGCAGGGCGTTTAAAACCCGCTGGGCAACGTCCTCCTTCAGCTCGCCGACCACGTCCGTGGCATCATCGGAGTCCATGGCACCGATGATTTCTACGACTCTTTTTTCTCCTATCGCTTGAAGAATTTCCTGACGATGGGTCGAGTTCAGTTCGATGAGCACTTCGGCGGCTTGCGTCGTATTCAACAGTGTAAAGATGATCACCCTTTTGTCGTGGCCAATTCGAGTGACGACTTCGGCAATATCTGCAGGATGAAGATCTATTAATATCGTCTTGAGATAGGCAGTATCCCCTCTCTCTAAAAGCTCTTCTAAGATCTCACTCACATCATCTTTTTGAGAGAGCATCTCTTCCACGGTGTGTTCTCCCACAGGATTCCTGCGTCAACGTATTGCTCAGTTCCACAAAATCGGCCACCGAAAGCTCTTCCGGCCTTCGGTGAAGATCCAGCGATACAGCATGCAACATCCTCTCATCCTCAACAAGTGCCTTGAGTGTGTTTTTAAGCATCTTTCGTCTCTGCCCAAAAACTGTTTTCAGAAGGAGACGAAAAAAAAGCGCGTCCTTTACATTGTAAAGGGGGGTCTCATAAAACTTCAATCGCAGCACCAAAGAATCCACTTCCGGCTTGGGGGAAAAGGCGTTCCTGGATATAGAAAACAGCACGTCCATCTGGCTGAAAAGCTGAAACAGAACCGAAGGAATGCCGTAGCTTTTTGTGCCTGGCGGGCTTGCAATGCGTTCGCCCACCTCTTTTTGGACTGCCACGGTAAGATCCTGAACATCCCTTCGATGATCCAAGATTTTAAAAAGAATGGGTGACGTAATGTTGTAGGGAAGGCTGCCGACCACCCGAATCTTTTTCTGCCCTTTGATAATCGTCAACAGGTCAAGTTTTAAAAAATCCTGTTCGAGCAGCTCAAATCTCGGATCGTGGCCAAATCGTCTTCGCAATCCGCCGGCCAGCCGGCGATCAATCTCCACCCCGACAATTCTCTCGGCAGAACTTTCCAGCAAAAACTCTGTGAGAGCCCCTTCTCCAGGACCAATTTCCAAAATCTGATCGGATTCTCCGATCCCAAGGCTTTCAACAATCCGTTGCGATAAAGAGCGATCTCTCAAAAAATGCTGACCCAACCGTTTTATCGGCCGCGCGTGAGACCGCACCTATCCGTTCCTTTTAAAAAGCGTTTTCGCATTGGATGTCGTGATATGGGCGAGCTCCTCCATTTCCATCCCGTAGACACCTGCCAGCACCTTGGCAGTATGTATCAAAAACGCAGGCTCGTTTTGCCTCCCCCGACATGGAACCGGTGCCATATAGGGGGCATCCGTCTCCAGAAGGAGCTTTTCCAGGGGTATACTGCGGACGACATCCCAACGGGCAAAATTTTTAAAGGTGACAACACCCGTAAAAGAAATGAAAAAATCCTTTCCCAGAATTTCAGAAACCTCTTCGCCTGTCCCACTGAAACAATGAAAAACCCCTCGAGGAAAAGCGCCTTTCAAATCGCTGACAATCGAAAGTGCCTCCCCCATGGCTTCTCTCACATGAATGATCACGGGCACGTTTCTTTCTGTGGCAAGGGAAAGCTGCCTGCGGAATACACTCCGCTGAATCTCGCGAGGAGAAAAATCGTAATGATAATCCAGTCCGATTTCGCCCACGGCCACAACTTTGGGATGATCCAACAATCGTTCTATTTCAAAAAACTCTCTAGACTTCATCTCTCCCGCATCGTGAGGATGAACTCCGACAGCAGCCCATACAATATCGTATTCTTCGCTGTTCTCTACCGCTTTCCTGCTGCTTTTTGCATCGGTTCCCACATCCACAATCATTCCCACGCCCACCTCTTGTGCCCGCTGGATGACTCCTTTGCGTTCCCTGTCAAACACGTCCATATTCAGATGGGCATGGGTATCCACCCACATATCCTTCACTCCACACGCGTCCCTGGGGCCGTGTCGGTTTCGGTAGTCAGCAGCGTGTATCCTTTTCCGTTTGGAACAGCCAAAAGCATTCCTTGAGATTCGATTCCACGAATTCTCACGGGTTTGAGGTTGGCAAGCACAATGACCGTCTTTCCAACAATCTGCTCTGGAGAATAACTTTCGGCAATAGCGGCTACGATTTGCCTTCTCTCTTTTCCCAAATCAATGAGCACTTTCAAAAGCGTGTCTGCACCTTTGACTTTTTCCGCATTCATGACTTTGGCCGTTCGAAGCTCGATCTTTCGAAATGTTTCGATGTCAACATTTTCCTTATCCAGCACTTCCGTTTCGCTGCCCTCCTGAACGACCTTCCGGAGCTTTTCTACTTCCTTTTCAATGACATCATCTTCTATCTTTGAAAAAAGAATCTCCGGCTTGCCCAATGGAAGTCCTTCGGGGAATTCCTCTTTTCCCAAATTGTCCCAGCGAATCTCCTCGTTCATCTTCAGCATGGCTGCCAATTTCTGGCTGGTCGTTGGAAGAATCGGCGCCATCAGCACGGTCAGTGCACGGCTCACCTGAAGACAAACACACAGGGTCGTTTGACAATAAGAAGGATCGGATTCTCTGGTCTCCCACGGAGCAGTGTCGTTAAAGTATTTGTTTGCCGCACGGCACAAATCCATAAAGTGTCTTGTGGCGTCCCTGATTTCATAATTTTCCAGACAGGATTCCACGCGCTTTTGGGTTGCCTGAACCTCTTGCAGCATGTGACGGCCGCTGTCGTCCAGATTCCCTCGCTTTGGCACTTTTCCTCCATAGTATCGGTGGACAAAGGTAAGGGTCCTGTTAATAAAATTACCCAGAATATCGGCCAACTCATCATTGTTCCTGCGCTGAAACTGACTCCAGGAAAAATCGGTGTCTTTATTCTCAGGGGCATTGGCTGCCAAGGTATAGCGGAGAGGGTCTGGAGAAAAACTCTCCAGGTAATCCTTTACCCAAATCGCATAATTTTGGCTGGTGGATATCTTTCTGCCTTCGATGGTCAAATATTCGTTTGCGGGTATCGCCTCTGGCAGAACATACCCTCCAACTTCCATGAGGATCATGGGAAAAAGAATGGCATGAAACACAATGTTGTCTTTGCCAATAAAATGGACCAATTTTGTGTTTGGATCGCACCAGTAAGTCCTCCAGCGATTCGGATCGCCAATCTTCTGAGACCATTCGATTGTCGAAGAAATGTACCCAATCGGGGCGTCAAACCAAACGTAAAGGACCTTTCCCCGGGCTTCTTTCAGAGGAACCGGAACACCCCAATAGAGGTCGCGTGTGATGGGCCTGTCACCCAACCCTTCCTTGTACCAACCGAGGCAGTAGTTGCGAACATTTTCCTTCCACGGTTGGGAATCAAACCACGTTTTCCACTGAGCGGCAAACCGCCCCATGGGAAAGTACCAATGTTTTGTTTTTCTCAATACGGGTGTGGATCCGTCCACCTTCGATTTGGGAGCGATGAGTTCATCGGGTTCAAGCCACTTGCCACACTTATCGCATTGATCCCCACGAGCCCTGTCATAGCCACAGTAAGGGCACTTCCCTTCCACATACCGATCGGGCAGAAATTGTTTTGCCTTGATGCTGTAAAACTGATCAGCATCTTTAACTATAAAATCCTTTTTTTCGTGAAGAATTTTGAAAAACTCTTGGGCTGTTTTATGGTGCAGAGGAAGAGAAGTTCGTGAATAATGATCAAAACGGATGCCCAGTTTCTCAAAACTCTCCCTGTTCATTGTGTGATACCGATCCACGATCTCTTGAGGGGAAACCCCTTCTTTGTCCGCAGAAACTGTAATGGGCACTCCATGTTCGTCGGAACCGCAAATGTAGAGTACATCCCGCCCTTTGAGCCGTTGGTATCTCACATAGATATCTGCGGGAAGATAGGCACCTGCAATGTGACCCAAGTGCAAAGGGCCATTGGCATACGGGAGAGCACTAGTGACCAGAATTCGCTGTTTTGTCTTCACTCCTTAGAGAACCCCTTTCGAAACCCTTCTTTTGATTTTTTCTTTTTTGTTTTCTTTTGTTTCTCCGCGGATTCCAGGAGCCTTTTCATTTCGTCCAGACCTATTTTTTCTTCCTCCTTGGTTTCATGCGCCACGACCACCTTGTTTTCCAAGACATCAATCTTCTTTAATACACCTGTTCCTTTTTCTGTTTTTACAACTGTCCCCTGTTCAGGAAATAGTTTTAGCATTTCTGAGTAGAATTCTCTTTCGTATCGCAAGCAACACATCAGCCGTCCACAACATCCCGACAGTTTTGTTGGATTCAGTGCAAGATTTTGATCCTTGGCATACTGCGTCACGACAGGTTCAAATTCCCGAAGAAACGTGGTACAGCAGAGACGACGACCACAGACACCAACGCCACCGATGCGTTTTGCTTCGTCCCGCACACCGATCTGCCGAAG
>Ga0172365_10003628_pt1 | contig 11473 bp, 23 predicted proteins | sample LakKivSesite48cm_FD_114535 | JGI IMG/M metagenome (GOLD analysis project Ga0172365, IMG submission 114535) | Sediment microbial communities from Lake Kivu, Rwanda - Sediment site 48cm | ecosystem: Environmental > Aquatic > Freshwater > Lake > Sediment | place: Rwanda: Western Province, Lake... | reverse complement strand
TTAAATCTGTATCATTTAATTTAGATAGGTACTTCTATCTGTTAGTTTTGATTATATTTTGCTAATTTTCTATAAATTTTTTGTAACTGTTAGATTCCCAGGGCGGGTTCATTAAGGGTCTGTTTGGGGGAGCACCCAACAAAATAGATGGCTATTAAGGCAATTAGTATGGATCTTATCTTCATCTTAGATTCCTTATTCTATTGATTTTTTTAAGTTCTGCTGCTTTTAGTATCGTTATCTTTTCTGTTCTTTCTATTTTAACAAGTAGAAGTTCTGGCTTACTACCATCAAATCCACCAGAATCTTTATTAAATTCCTTTAAAGATTCTTTGTACTTGATTGAGACTTTTTTTAGTACCTTATCAGTAGCCATATAAAAGTCATTATCACTTTCTGGCCCCTCAGAACATACGATAGCATAATATTTTTCTTTTTTATTTAGTTTCTTCATGTCTATCCCAGCATTGCGGCTAACTGTTTAAGTCTTTCTTTCTGGTCCTCTATCTGTTTAATCTCTTCCAACTTCTTAACCACCTGTGCTTGGTCTTGCTTAGCTGCAGCAGTTTTAATCGCTGCTACATGATTAGTTTCTGTAAGGTCATCCCTTATCTTACTAATAGCTCCCGCAAGCGCATCCGCCTGACCCTGCTGTTGGCTCTGATCCCCTTTTCTTTTATTTACCAATATGAGAATCAGAATAACAGCTGCTGGAATCAGAATGAGTGCATACTTCCAGTACTTTTCCACAAAAGGATTCTTACGAAAAACAAATAACAGAATTCCTATAATAGCAATAACTATAAGTCCAAGTAGTTCCTAGGACATACTTCCTCCTCTTTATGATTTCTTCTTATTCACACTCTCTTCAAATAACTTATCTAACTTTTTTTTATCTGAGTCACTATCACTAAATATCTTATCCCATCTTTCTCTGAATTCCTCTGGAGTACAATGTGACTTATCCATAGGTCTTCTATCACTACCTTTACCCATATTACTATTCCTCACTTTCAAAGTCTTGATAGTTAGCTACAACTGTTGTAGCGGCATCTTTTCTATACTCTAATTTTAAGAGTGTTGCTTCCTCACCCCAAGCAGTAAGCTTATTGAAAGCCCTCTTCATGCTCTCAACTAAATCTGCCTCATCATCCTCTGCATTTAATATTAGATGAAATATCTGAGAAGTAAATCTTTCATCATTTTGTTCTCTAATCGCGGTTTTTATTGCGCCTATAAAAACGTCATAAGGGAACACGTATTCTTTCTTTGGATCATATGGCTCATCTTTTTCCTTCTCATTCTTCTCAATAACCTCAAAAACCTCTTTGAGCTTAGGGGCTAAAAAATCCTCAAACCATTCATACACTGAGTATCCCATATTACTCTCCCTTCTTTAGTTTATCCACCTTATCTGTCTTCTTAGATGATTCTTTACCATAATAGGAACATTTATCTTTAGATTTAGGAATCTTTCCAGTTATGTCTATAATCACACAATCATTGTGCGACTTACAATCTTCATAAGGACACTTAGCCATTATTCTTTTACCTCCAAAGATTCTTTTATATTTTTCAAATGTAGGTACTCTACCACTTTATCTGAAGGCAAAGACCGTATATACTTTTCCCAATCTTCCTTCTTAACCCTACCATCCATAAGAAAAAACATAAGAGCGGAATTAGTCATACCCTTAACAGTTAGGGCATAATCCTTCCGGGTCTCAAATACTTTTCCCTCAATGGAATCTATATCAGCCTTCACCTTGCCCAGGTAGGCATTGAATGCTTCAGTTATAGTATCAAAGTATGCCTTGTACTCTGGGAAATAGGACAGGAACTCATCCTGCTCATTAAGCATGATAAGAGCCAAAGCTCTCTTCTTGTTTATGTCCCCATTGTTCTTCAAATGATGAACAGCTACATAAGCTGGCCCCTTTATCTTTACACGGTTCCAATTGGCATCCACAGCTACATAACCCTCTTCAGAGAAGGGCAATGCAGCAGCCATCGCCAGAACATCTTCCTGGGTCTTGAACCCGTAAGACTTTGGCTTAGGAACTCCAAGGTCGATATCCAACTCTTCGAGAGTTCGGTTATCTCTGGTTCCTGTATGAGATATAGCAATGTCCTTGTATGGTACAACCACACGATTGTATGGTCCTACCAACTCAAACATATACGTATAATCTTTGTTCAGGGCATTAAAGTCCCAAGTGCATTTCTTTGCACCTTCCATAAATAAATCATAGAAAGTATTGTATCTGGTATCCAAATCGTTCTGTAAAGTGCAATCTTTTGCATCTATCATAGACATAGTAGATACTCGCCACTCAGGTTCGTACCACCATAGCTTTATCATGGAACCATCTATCTTCTCCTGCACTCGGGCGGTGTTCCAATCAAGTATTGCTGCCTTTGACTCTCCAGCATTCCAGAACTTGGTGAAAGGAAAGCATAGGACTTTCCAGGTATCCTTTTCCAATATGATCCCCCGGCATTCCTGTACCAAAGGAATATTGAAATCAGATTCGATCTGATTATACATGAAGAGTACAAAGTTACCCTTCTCACGTAAGGTCATGCAGTATGGCTCTGCTTCCAGAACCTGCTTCCAATCAGAAGGGTGCTCAGCAAGAAACTGGTGTATAGACAAAACTCTCATAGGTACTCCTCCTTACATAACACGTATGAAAAATACACATCTGCTATTGTTATGTACTTCATTCTCCAGTTTGTACTCTTTATAAAATCATCTACTGCTGGTATAACTTCTAACTTTATTCCTTCGGCATAATCATGACCACATATATACCCGTTGTCTTTTACTTTTTTCGCGCTTATTTCTAAAAGCTTATAGACATGTTCATATGAATGGTCACTATCAAGATATACCCAGTCAAAATAATTATTCTCTGAGCCACTAAGAAAAACTAAATCATCCTCCCATACTATCTTAACATCTTCTCTCCAATTGAATGTTACCTCTACTAACCTTCTATATGATTTTGCTAATCTAACATTAGGATATGGTTCCTTTGCATTCTCCCACATATCCACTAAATAGAGGGTCTTAGGTGTACATGCAGCTCTTATGGCCTCAGAATACATTCCAGCACATACACCCAGTTCTGCTACTATACCATTTTTTGGTAGATAACAAAGTAACTCTTCTCTATCTGTTATCTCTATAGGATATTTCATCATTCCCCCTTAATATTAGCAAATATCTTCCTATGAACTATCTCGTCTACAAGGCCCCAGACTTTCTTGTTATGCTCAGGGTCCATATCCATTGAGAAAAACCCCAATTGAATAGCTGCCCTTCCAGCACCCTTCTTTCCCCCTCCTGCAGAGAAAGTCCTCTGTAAGAACTGTCCAACATCTATAGTCTGATTCTTTGACCGGATGCTTATGTCTATGTATTCATCCTTCTCATCTCTCACAATGGCGAATACTACTGAAGTAGTAACTCCTGTCATTCTAAGAAACTCATCTGCTATAATAGGCAGAGCATCTCTCTTAGAAGGTGTTATGATACCTACTCCTGACACCATTGTGCTCTCTTCCATCCGCTTATTATCCTCTTGGAAGGCTCTCTGCCTTAGCTCAAAAAGATATGGAGGTAAAGGATATCGCATAATGTCATTTAGACTCTTTCTATCAGCATGCCGAATGACTTGCTGATATGCCTGGAAATCCAAATCTGCTATATTATCTGACATCAGAGAGTCTGTGTCAGTGCTTATCCCTGTGGACAAAGCTGTTGCCAGGACCGCTCCCTCTTCTGTGCTAAAGTCGTAGCTTATGCTATTTAGATAGTCCCAAACAATAGAAGCACATGCTCCTACTGCCCTACTATCTACTTTAGCACCTTTAGGATTTCTTCCTTTATGGTGGTCCACTACTGCCACAATCTCAACCGTCTTCGGATCAATTGATTGTTGATTCGAGTCAGGACCTATATTGTTTGTGTCTACAAGAACTGCCTTTGAACCTTCCTCAAAGGGTTTCTCCTCATAATCAACCATTTTCAGGTTGAGGATGTTAAGCATAGACATGTTCTGCGGATGAGATACCTCACCACTGTAGTATATGTTTCCTACCTTATACCCTAATGCTGCCAAGTAATGATGCATCCCCAAGGCACTGGAGATCGCATCTGGGTCAGGATATGAATGAACAATAATGTTTATTTCCTTATCGTAATCCCCAAATAATATCTTAAAATCAATTCTCGAAGTTTCCATACCTATCCCTTTGCCCAATCCTCACGATGAAGTGTTAGTAACTGAGTTACTTCTGGTAAGTCATTTATTATCATCGGTATATTATAAAATGACTTTGTTTCCAGAGCCTCTATAAGCATCGATACTGAAACTATGGCATACTGTGCTACCTTTTTGAAATTTTCATCGTATCTTTCGAAATTCACATTCGAGAATATCGTGTCACATACTGTATAATGCACTTCTTTTACTTTGAAATAAAACTCTATTATCTTCGCTATACCATTACCTTCTATGTGTGTTGACCTTAAATATCCAACATCACCTAATTCCAAAATCCTAAATCTACCTAAGTATTCGTGAAGGATCTCTCCAACTTCCAATCCTTCCCTATGAGGCTCATAAGTGAATATCCTGAACGTATCTCCTGTAACGGCATTCCTATCACCAAAGATTAGCTTATTAGCTAAGTAATGAAAATAATTAGGTTTCCTATATTCTCGCTCTTCCATTGTGTCTTTACCAAAGATCCTCGCTGTATAAAGTTCTCTTTCTCTCTTTTATCTGACCACATTCGAAAGCATGCTCTGCTGCTGCCTCACGAGAAACGTCCCCTGTACACAACCTCGTCCTTACGTATTGCTGATTCTACTATCATCTTTTTCTTTCTCTGTCTCGTACTTGTAATAAGCCTCTCCACATCTTTCTCTGAACAAGGCTTCATTCTCCTCAAACTGCCACTTATGGTTTACCCATTTACCCAACTCTTTTGGAGGGATATGCTCAACAACATCTTTCTCCATCTGCCGTTGTCCATATCCACTTATGATCCCACCACCTGAGTTCATTCTATCGCTTCTTCTTTTGTTTCATACAAATTGTGCCGAACTCCGTCTTCTTCCTAATAAACTTTATCCATTTCTTTATATCATCATTAGCCAGGATCTTTTCTAACGTATCAAGCTCTTTCCTGATAATGTAATTCTCAAATATATTATGTATCTGGTCCCCACAATCACAGCACACGTCTATCGTACCACTATCCCGACACGGCTTTAGGTGATGCTTCTCTTGATAAAGCTTTGGAGTATTTCTTCTACATATCTGACAAATTAATTCATTATCAGCCATCTTACAAGTCCCCTGTCTGCCTCATCTTCTCTATCAAATTGTTCATGAACTTCGCCGCTAAAAAAGCATGGCAGAAAGTATCTGTCCTTGGACAGTAACACTTTAAAAGTATATCCTGCTCAGCCCCCTGTCGAGCCAATGCCACAAATTCATCTTTACGAGTTACCCATCTTTTTTTGAGTAACTCTAAATAATATGTTTTGTAGGCTTCTGGGCTGATTTTTCCAAATTTGACATCCAAAACCATAGTCCAATCATCCGGGGACAATACGTGCCCCGGATTGCTTTTGATAGTGATGTCAATGCCATTACTCTTCATCAAACCTTTAGAAAACATATCATCCTCAATATGCTGTTAACTCGTCACCACTATCCAGATTCTTCTCACAAAGGTCTACAGTCTTTATCAAACCAATCTGGTAATTATCTATATAGAGGTCATAACAACCCCTGTAGAGGGTCATAAAAGCGCTTATAGCAACCATAGGGTGAATGAACAGAAGCCTTGGTGTATCTTTGAATTCCTTATGGCACTTATAGAACCACGGGTCCTTTATCTTCATCTCATAGTCATCCACAAGAAGAAGTCCGCCTATCTTTAGAAGCTTCCAGGACAAAACCATGTCTTCCAGTACAGCAAAAGCTGTATGATCTCCATCTACATAAATGAAATCGAACTTTGTCCCGATTTGTAAAAGCCTTGGTAGTACATTAATTGAATAGTCTTTATATAATACATATCTCCCTAAGTGCCCCTTCATATTCTGTTCAAATAGAGGGGAGGGATCAGGATCAATACAATGTATAGTACAATTATCTTCTGTTAGCACATTATCCAATAACTTAGTCGTTGTCCATCCTTCACATACCCCTATTTCAAGGAAAGTAAGATTCTCTTTTCCCGCATATCGTGTCACTACCTCTTCAAAATTATTCCAATGGTCATGATTCCAGAACTCGAACTTTGTTGAGAAATCAAACTGGTAGTCCATGCTATCTCCTATACTTTTCTAAATATTTGAAAGTATCCAAGACGTAATCATCTAAAATGTAATCTTTAATCTCCAGGCAGTACCTTAGAAAAAGAGCAACTCTATATTCCCTGATGTTGGTTATCTGATCTATAACAGTAAGGTCCATCTCTTCCTCTTTAATATTTTCTATATCCTCAGAAGCTTCATAAAGCTTGTGCCTTATCCAAGTAAGCTTATGCTCAGGCTTAAGTTTTATAAATATTTTCGTTAAAATTCTTCTGTCTCTATCATCTATCTTATAATCTGGTAAGCAATCGTACAGATTGGTGTACATAAACAGAAACCATCTGTACGTTCCTACTGTAATAGGCTCTCGGTACTTCAACCCCCATGCCTCTGCACGATATATTAGATAGTCTATGTCTTTTTTATTTAACATTAGTCTAACCTGCACTCCCCTATAGAGATATGACCATCAAAATGTTCCTTGACTCCCGGAGTCCGCAAGTCTCTATCAAAGGTCCCTTTATATTTTTCTGGGACCCCTATTACATTTATTCTACCTAATGAAGTATCCCTTAATACTTTATAGTCTGGATGATATGTATTATCCTGTACGCATCCTACTACTTTAGGATCTTCAAAACATGCTAGCACATCTCCCGAGTTCCAACCTCCTCTTATGAGAATATTCTTAAATCCCTTCATACAAGAACAGTATTCTCCCCCATGCTTGTATTCAGAATCTACAAGAAGAATATCTAATGGAGTATAATCTCCATAAGCATCTCTACTGAACCCTCTATCTGAACCCCTGAAATCCTGTATCTTATACGGTATCCCAAGAGACTTCCAATAACGCTTATAGTTCAGAATATCATCTCTCAACTTTGGGAACATCAACTCTTTCACATAAACTGGGATGCCCTGGCTATGGAGCCACTTTACGTTGTCTTCATACTTCTGCACATAGGATTTGACCCCACTTATGATTTGCCTATGAAAAGTGAACCCTACCCTATGTATCCTATCTTTTATCGGTAAAAGCTTCTCATAGTTAGACCTATCCTGTAGTCCATTTGTGAGCAGGTCTGCTTTCTCCATCTGCGTGCTTCTTATGAATGAACAGATGGTATTTGAATTACCAGGAAGAAAGGGTTCCCCACCATGAAAATGAACAATGATTTCTGTGGCATCACTCAAATGAGTATCTCTAAAGCGTACATAGTCTTTGAAAGTAAATCTTTGCTTCTCTTCGAAGTTGGATTCGAAGTGCTCTGTATGATAGCAATAGTAGCACCTTAGATTGCAATTCTTTGCGATTGGATATGCAATAAAGTATCTCATATACTCTCTAAATGGTTTGCGTGAAAATACTTAATAATATACTAATTGGCGAACAGAATTTAAAAAGAAAAGCGGAATCTTCTCGAAAGAAAATCCCGCTTTGAACTTGGTGGAGGTGAGGGGGAGTCGAACCCCCTGTCCGCGAAGAAATCCATACAAATTACTACATGCTTGTCTCACTCATATAATACTTCACAGGTGAATGAGCCAGACCTTATAAAGTATTGCACGACCGTCATTTAGGTCCCCTTCTCTCTCGTGCGCTTCGGTTCCCGATCCACATATAGTTGGTACTCCCGGTTTATGTGGACTATCCGGTTTCCCCGGCTACTTACTAATTAAGCAGCCATTGCATAAGCATAGTCTTCGGCAGTTATGCTTTGGTCGGATTTTTAAGAGGCCATCTGACCAACCTCTGCATGCAACTTGAACTTCCTCCCTCACGTCGAAAACCAATACACCCCCATTATCTTACAACTTCCAAAATCCTATTTCCTATCAGAAACTCTCTTATGTCAATACTCCAGCTTAGAGATATTGCAGTCTTTTAGCGTGATCGCATAGTTCTCTTTTACACCTGTAGCTACATAGCGCAGAATAGTTTCGGTACCAATAGCAACAGCCAGTAGTATGACGTTCCTGGCAAGAGGATATTCACATATATCCTTTCCATGCTTCTTAGGAACTCTGTAGTTCTCATTCCAGATAACTTCTGCATAGTCCTGGTGCATACCTATATGCAAACACTGAATCTTGTTTTCAGTGCAGAACGTAGTCACAAGACCACGAGCCTCAGTATTGTCAAAACCATCTATGACGATAGTGTCCTTCTGAACGAGCTTCTTGATGTTGGTCTCTTCAAGCTTCTTTGGCTCTATCTGAATCTTCAAACCCATCTCATCATACATCCGGCGCTGCATCATAGCAGCCTTCATCTGACCCACTTCCTTTGCTCCCCAGATTTGTGTATGACGATTGTGGTCCTCTATACGGTCAAAATCAATAGCCATGAAATTCGTGAAACCCTGACGAGCCATGTTCATAACAAGGTTCGAACCTATAGCTCCGAGTCCACAGATAGTGAACTTAGCTTTCGCAATCTTATCCAGGACTTCCTTACCCCGGTAAACTTCCTCATGCACAAAGGTCTTCATTTTTAGACTCCGTAAGTTTTTTGTGGTATAAGTACTCTTTAAAGCTACTGCTCTTCTCATGATGAAGCTGTGCTGCTGAGTAACCTGCACTAAAAGCTTCTCGGGTATTATTATCTAATTGCCTCTCTGTGACCTGATATATTCTTTCTCCAGTACTGCTTATACCTATAAAAGCTTTTATCATAGTTAATCCAACTCTATATAATCACAATTATGCTCAAGGATATGACCTTTCATCATCTCTCTGGCTTCTTCTTCTGTATCCCTACATTGGGGTTCATCCATATCCCCATCTGTAAGAAAACCCATAATTTTATTGGTTATTGGATTTCTGACTATAACATACCAAGGCATAAGTCACTCCCAGGCTAAAAATAGGTTACCCTTTATTGTCACATGTAGTGGTGTATGCCCCACACTCTTATCTTCCATCCTCTTCCACATCGCGGCTGCATCCTTCCCGCTACTTCTCACCGAACAGATAAGGGGTCTTCCTTCTGCCCGGACCCAAGCTTTCATAGTCTTATCATCTCTTGAAGAAAACCACAAACACCCATCAGGGTGTGTATGATGGAACCCAAGCAGGTTCCTCTTTGCAGCATCAGACCAATTAAAGCTCACACTTGCGGGATTTCCCTCAGAGCTATACTTCAACCATCCGATATATGTATTTTTTACCTTCTTACCAAAGATAAACCAGCACTTTTCATTCATATTTCAGTCTTTCATTCTTGTGTGCTTAGTAGCTTCTTTTATCTTTTCTGTTTCTTTTAACTTTTCTTCTGACGTAAAAGCATGTTTAGTTCCGTCTTGGTATACTATACCATCCGGGCAATCCAATACTTCAAAGTCTGATTTACTTAAATTCACGGAAACCTTCCTCACTTCCAGGGCTTAATAATTCCAATGTCTAATAACCCCGGCTACTATGACTACGTTTGTTATAATATAAGTTAAAGCTATTATTGTTCTTATTATGGCTACTAAATCTGCCTCTTTATCATCGTCTGATGCTTTCTGACCTAATGCTTTAGCCCACAATCTCCACAGATTTTTCATAGTTTAGAATTTTTCATAGTTTAGAACCTCTAATATCTCTTCTCGTTTCATTGTCAAAAGTATTGCCAAAACAAAAGCATGACCCATCTTACGAGTAGGGTCATTGAGTACGTCCTTTAAGGTCATACCCAATGAAATATAATCATAGCCATCAAAATCCCAAAGTACTATTTCAGGATTGTTGTCTCTCATCTCTTTGAGCTTCGTAAAAGCTTTAGTACTCACCACACACTTTATGTAGAGTGGAGCATAGACTTTCTTTCTTGCAGCTATATAATCTATCTTTTCTCCATCCCACCATAGGTACTCTGGCTTAATACCCTTTCCCATAGGGTATCTTACTGCCACCTTATTCTTCCAACCTTCTTGTGCCCATTCAAAATAGGCAGGAGTAGGGTTTCCTTCAGCATCTACATGTCTGGTATATACCTTACTATATTGCCATGCATTCTCCATCTTAAATGCTGAATACCCTCCATACAAATATACAGGTCCAAGATAAAAAGGACTTAAAAGTATTGACCAACATCCTTTTGCAGAAGATGTAGTATTCACTATAGGGATGCCTTTACCTTTAAACTCCAGCATCCTTTTTCTATCTCTTGGTCCTATAACGTGTACCATTATTCCTCTATTCCTTCGTCATCCTCATCCTCGTCCAATAATTGCTGTATGAGCATCTCTGCTGCTACATTAGAGGCGAAGGAGTCACTCTCTTCATGCCGTATCTCAAGGGGACTTTCACTGGTTACTGTCCAACCTTGCTCTTCTAATTTGGCACGCTCTTCTTCTGAAAGAATACTCATAATTATCCCTCTTTCATCCTGTAGTATTATTATATCTATGAATAAGACCTCTTCTCTGTCCTTCTCTTAGAACTGTTATTAGAGAAGTCAAATCATAATCCCTATCATGACCGCTCAAACACACTCCTGCAGTAAGTACATGATGATTCTCATCTTTAGTAACATAACTCGTATACTGCTGTCCGCCTATCTTATAGGTGACACTATAATGGTCATTTCTTTCTGCAAACCTTACGAACTCTCCACCTGCAAATTCTACATCTTTCTGTATAAGTACTTCCTTCAAAGATTCTCTGGCTTTCTTATCCAGATTGAATCTGAGAGTATAGGATATCTTCTCTTCAAGAGTCAATCCTGAATACTGTATCTTATCGGGACGAATAAGCTTTTCGAAGCTCTCCCTCAGGTACTCAGTCCGGGCAGGGTCCGCAGAGATATCATTTCTAAAGTACCAGAGATTAGCTCCATCAAAGCCGCATATAACCTTCTCAAAAGGCCCTACAAGGTCATCTGATGTGAGGTATACCGGAATAAGCTCTGATACATCAAAACCTGCTGAGTTGTTTTTCAAAGGCACGCCATAGTACAATTCGTCCTTCTTATAGACCAGTACTACTCGTATCTTTGTGAGCATCTTCAAATACTCATCAATTTCTACGAAATCTGCTTCCCCAACAACTTTGGCTTTCTTAAAATTTCGAGCCTTTAGTTTGTACCATCCGGGTTTCGTAGAGTCAGATATCCCCAACTTATGCACTAACCCATTGATACGG
>Ga0172365_10003624_pt1 | contig 11477 bp, 12 predicted proteins | sample LakKivSesite48cm_FD_114535 | JGI IMG/M metagenome (GOLD analysis project Ga0172365, IMG submission 114535) | Sediment microbial communities from Lake Kivu, Rwanda - Sediment site 48cm | ecosystem: Environmental > Aquatic > Freshwater > Lake > Sediment | place: Rwanda: Western Province, Lake... | reverse complement strand
CCATAGATCGATTGAAACCCCTCGTGAAAAGGTCGTAGAACCGATTATTACGCCTTTTGCGGTGTTTTTCGCCTCCTTTTTTCGCTGTTCGTCCGTCGGGTTCAGATCATGCTCACAGTATATAAATCCTCAACTACACTATCGTCGAGGGCGCCGACTTCTCGATTCCTAAGATTCGTTTTTTTAGCCATCTTGGATTCGATAGACTGTAAAAGAGGATTGAGTCCTCCCCCTCGTTAATAACGTCTTTAAGTTTCAGCACCAGTTCTTCGAGGGAACCTGTCGTTAACTCTCCTTCGAAGGCGGAGTTCTGAACCCAGTTCAAATACTGTCTTAAAACTCCCCTAACTCTGTTCAGCCTCTCCACGGCAACATCGTAGACAACGATCATGTACATTCTGATCACGTCTGTCTGAAGCCCGTATACTTGGCTTCGCCTAGTAGGTGTCTGACGAGTTTGTAGCATTCGAGGCGGATCAGCCGCTGGTAGGAGACGTTTCTACCGAGCTTCCTATGCCTTATGGTCGTTCTAAGTTTTCCGTCGTATTCCTCGAGAAATATTTTTCGTCCACCGTCATTCAGGTAGCAACTGTTCAGTTCCTCATGAAAATGCTCGGGCTTTATCAGACGGTTGTTGATCAGGTTGAAGATGACCCTGTCAACGATGACAGGCTTGAAGACTTCACTCATGTCCAAGGCCAGTGAGAACCTCCTCTCACCGGGCTCGTGAAGAAAGCTCACGGTCGGGTTCAATTGAGTATGGTATATCTCGGTCAGCACAGTGGCGTAGAGGAGGGAATTTCCGAAGGAGATGAGGCAGTTGACCATGTTGTCCGGCGGGTTTCTAACCCTAGCCTTAAACTCGAAGCCTCTTCTCAAGATTTGACTAAAACTTGAGTAATAGCGTTCCCGAACGCGGCCTTCTGCCCCCATAAGCTCAGATATCTCAGAGGCTTTTTCAATGGCAGTCTTCTCGTCTTCGATCTCTTCTATGAATTGCGCTACCTCTTTTCCACGCTTATGATAGTATTTGAGGTTCATGAGGATGTTGTTGTACGCCGTTTGAACCAGTTCCCTAGCGATATCGATCCGTTTCTGCGGGTCGAGGTAATGCTCGGCCTGCCTGACTACGAGAAAGCCGGAGAGCAGCCTCTCACGCGGATAGTAGGTGCCGGAGTAGTAGCCATAGTAGTTGAAGACGTGGATCGGTATACCGTGTTGGGCTAGGAACACAAGCAGTTTGGTATTTAGGTCGAGTTCACCAAGAGCGTATATGGCTTGCACATCGTTGACTGGAATCGCCTTCTTCTCGCCGTCGCTACTCTCGATATACAACGTGTTCTGCTCTCTTCTGAGGCGGCCTCCTCGAACAATGTAGTAGTCCCTCATTCCGAACCCCAGCACAACTCAACGTAGCTACATCTACGACAGTAAGGTATCTTCACAGGCTGAGGAGGCTTTGGCTCTGACAGAATTCCACTCATCTCTTGTAGAATAGACTCTATTCTCTTTGTTCGATCTTCTGTAAGCTCAACCTTTACAGTCCTCCTGAGTAGCGGGTAATGCAGTGTCCCCTTGCCTTTAACACCGGCATACCTATCCAGATAATAGAGGTAGTAAAGGAGCTGGTATAGGTGGGCGTCCTCAGCCCTGCGAGAACGCTTGACCTCATGGATCTCACAGCCCGAAGCCACAAAGTCGATCTTTATCCTACCAACCTGAACCTCCTTAACCCTGCGAGCGTAGCCCCGCTCATGAAGAAGCTTGCCAAGAAGAACCAAGTCAGATGTTTCTTCCATTTCCAGCCCATGCGAAAACAGCCAGAGCTTTCTTTTACATATGAAATAGTAATTCACCTGAGTACCTGTGAAGTTCAAAGCTTCTTCTAGCGCACGCTGATGATGTAACGACTGAGACACATCAATAACAGCCAAGTTCTGGAAACCTCTAAGGTTCAGTAAATGTAAGCCTCTGTATCCCTTTCTGGATAGATAACTCCTAATTCAGGGTCGTAACCCACATCTGCAACCAAAACTCCATCTGATGGGTGTCTGAGATTTTGCTTGACCCTATGGTATGGCACTTTGACTGTGAACTCCACTCTTCGGTATCTTTCGTTCTTCGGAAGGCCTAGCGCTTTGTCCGCGAAGTCCTTTGGAATTACATTGATGGTCACATAGTCGCTTTCTCTGGTGATAACGCGTTGGAGCGTCTTCTCTTCCACAGTAAGTCGATATATGTAACGAAGATTATCCTGCACATCCGCTATTAGACTACGGACCTCCTCAAGTTCCCGTCGAAGTAGATTTTCATAAGCCATCTTTGCATAAATATCATCAACGGAATTTGTAAAATCGATTTCCCTTGGTCGGTCTCCTTTTGCCTCAAGTTGTCTTACACTTTCACGAACCATCATTGGATCGTAGACTCTACTCGCATTCGGAGTTTGCTTATAGACAAATACGGGAGCCGGAGGACGGTCTCCACGTCTGTTCACTCGGCCAAGTCTTTGAATGAAAGCATCCATAGGGCAAGCTTCAGTGAATAAGACATCAAAATCTATGTCTAGACTGACCTCCACAACCTGAGTGGCCACCAATATGAAGGGTCGTAACTTTTTTTGTTCCTCTAGAAAGCTTTCTTTAATTGATCGATCGTTCATTATGAATTGAGAGTGCAGGAGCATTCTTCTACTTCTTTTAACCTCTTTTTCTTTTCTAATGATTTCGAAAAGGGCTTTAGAGGTTGCTACTGTATTACAGATCACTAGGATTCTTTTCTTATCTCTATAGAACTTGAGTACCCTTGGAACAGCAGAAGTTATTTCCTTGTTTGTCCTCAATTGAATTGATGCCCGAATACGATTATCATATGAAATGTCTCTGGGAACTTGAGAAAGCTCTAATTCATTCTGTAGGAAGTTTCGAAGAACAGTAGGAACAGTTGCGCTCATAATGAAGTTCTTTGCACCAAGGAGTCTAAGCAATTTTAGAGTCTGCACAATCAACGCCACAGTGTATGGTTCATAGGCGTGTATCTCGTCTATTATGATAGCGCTGTTGCCTGCATTTAGCATCTTCAACTCCCATCTGCCCCAGTTGAACATTATGAAGAGTAGTTGGTCAACGGTGGCAACTGTGCAAGGGTACATGAAACTCTTACAAAAAAGTGATCGTCTTATGTGTTTGATTTCTTCTTGCTCTTCGTGTTCCTCATTTGTACTAAGCATGTAGTCTGAGGTACCATGCAGGAGCCCCACTTCACATCCAAGGGCACTCCTAAGCCTATCATGCATCTTGTTGGAAGTGGTCATTGTGGGCAGGAGATAAAGGAGCTTCTTTGCGTTCATGTACTTGCTAGCCCAAAGCAACGCAGCCTCTGTCTTGCCCGTTCCAGTAGGGGCTTGAAGGATAGCATCATCTGCCAGCTTGCTGTCCTCTTGAAATTTGTTAAGTTTGATAGGCCTGTTTTCTTTTCTTATCAGATATTCGGCGACCCTTGTCTCAACATTGTCCGGGGAATACTGCAGACTAAATTCCTTACCGGATCCATACCAATCACAGTAGTGAAGGACGCTTTTTAAGAAGGCAAAAGGTAATCTGACAGAATCAGCGTTGGTCATAGGAGACCTTCGCAATCTGGCATTAAGTAGGGCGAACGATTTGTAAACTTCATCATAGGTCTCTGGAAAGCTTATATTACACTGCAGGGATCTTGCCAAGAAGTCCATGGTCTTTTGTGATGCAAAAACTCTCAGGTAACGAACGACCGCGTCTCTTAGAACTTCTGGGTCTTCCTCACACCCCTGATACATTTTCTCGAATTTTGACGGGTGTAAGGGAGAGTGGTGACTGGCTATCGCTAGGGCTTCAAGACCAGCTACCCTATCATCCAGCTTTAGGTTTGATGAACGACTGCAAATCTGGTTCGTAAAGTAAAACGAGAGGAAGGCATGGCTCTCCATCTTCCCCCTTCCTCTGACATATTCTTGAAATGGAGTAGTAGCCTTGCCGATGTCATGAAGTATTGTTGTTAGAAAAGCGCTATCCCAAAGATCCTTAACTTCTATTTGAGCTCTTTCAGCAATACACACGGCGATCTCTTGTTTGAAACGTTTAACAATGTTGAATAACTTTAGGCAATCTTCCATATGTCGTTCTAGATGATACTCTGGTTTCGCCCAAACCTCATCATAAGAATACAAAGTTGTTTCCTTCTCTACCCTCAGGCGCATCCGTGTAGCCTTCGACATCGCCCACAACATGAACCAAGGTGGTAAGCTGAGCATACTCCCTTGTGTCCTTCTCCGTCCGTGTGCCATCCTTAGCCAAATTGAAGGATCTAGCTAATTTGAATCGAGTCAGCGAGGCTAAGAGGGCTAGCTGATCCTCCTCCGCAAGCTTCGGAATGATGTCCAGAGGTATCAGAATGTTGGAGAGCACGAACGGAGGCTTCAACGGTCGCAACACACATTTATCTGCTGCGATCACTCTCACGAGTTCGTCATCCCGTCCGAGGCAAAGCGGGTAGCGGGGATCATTGATCCTGTCTCTGGTATGAATGACAAGTTCGTCGTCGGCTGACGCAAAGTATATCGTATATGATGGTCTGAATAGTTGCTCTCTAACCTGTATCGCGCGGAAGGGCTCCTTGCGGTTTACGAATTTCACGATCGTCCAGTAGTCCTGTATGTTCCCGTCAATTTTATTTAGTCTCGCCGCCACTTGGAAACGATCGGACAGAGAAGGGCCATTGTCCCATTGAATGTAGAGTCCCTTTTCATTTAAACCTAGGGCAGCACCTGCAAAACCCAGCAAAGTAGTTCGTGGCGGTAGCTGGAGTGTGCGGTGGTATCTTACATCCTCAGGAGCCTTTGGCTTGAAAGAGTTGAAGAGCCCTCTTACATGAACCCTGACTGCTGAGAGAGTCATAGTTTTGTGTCTTCCGAGACTATGTGATGACGGAAGTGGCGTCCTGTATAACCTTGTCGAAAGCTTCGCTGATAGCTTCAACGGGCACTTTTGTCTCTTTACCTCCGTGCTCCCAGCTGATTTCTTGCCCTACTTTGATTCTCCCAAAACCATCAGCTACGCCGACTATGGTACGATCAATAATGCCGCTCTCATCTTTCAAGGTTTGCGCGATGGAAGCCACATCTATGGTCTCGTCCTCTTGCATCTCAACCCTCTCCAGGAAGATTGGCTTCTTCACAGATTGCCTAGTGTAGATGACAAACTTGGGGGCTATGTCCGTTAGGAACCTAGCTTGCTTCCCCCCTCCCCACAGATCACGAACAGCCATTACTAACGCTGTCAGTCGCTTCCGTCTCTCATCGACGCTGAGATCCTTCGGCCGCTTTTCTTTTCCGTAGTTATCTTCGTCGAACACACCTATACGCTCCAGATCTACTAGGACGCTGCAGATGAAATAGTTGTAGTAAACCTCCGTCTCGAAGGGCGGCATCATCTTGGTTGGGTCCTTCTTTCCCTCCTCTGTTATTCGCACACCGAGATCTCTATCATTTTGAAAAGGGAAGAAAGCCACGGCAGGCGAGACCTTGACCGGAGATGTACGCTTTCGCATATCGTCTCTCTTGCTTAACATGAAGCCGAACAGGTCATCATCTATATGCTCTTGTGGATCACATTCCGATGTTGCGGTCATTTGTCCAGCAACGCCCGTTGGGACCCTGTGTACTGGCGATATCGTCCAGCCCATCTCCTGCCACTTGTCTCTAAGATACCTTCGCATGGCCTGCCCAGAAACGTAAGGTATCTCATCTCCATCAGGAAGTGTAACCTTCTTCACAGCCGAGATGTTCTCTTCTGTGAAGCTAGAGTTTATGCTTCCAACAGATGTCTGAAAGATGAAGGTGATGTTCAGGCACCTCGAGGTAGCCTTAGTCTTGCTCATGCTTACTTCACCTCCTTTCTTTTCACTTTTGCATATGTAACCTTGAATTCCTGATCCTTTGCGAAGATGCTTATCAGGGATTTGTATTCTCGCCAGTTTCTAGGGTTGATTTTGTGGAAGAACTCTTCTTCGGCTGATAAGGATGGTATTCTGTGTTTTAATCTTTCGAGAACACGCAGGAAGGCGTCGAATCGTTTGACCCTCCTGAGGTCGTATAGGATAGACGTTTGCTGGGTTTCTGCCGCATTAAATCCTATCTGGTGGCCCATCTTCTTGCATAATTCAACCATTTCCTTTTCCATACCTAGCCTCTCCAAATATTATATTGCTCTACGAAAGCAGTTAAACCTTTCACGTAGCCCTTCTCCCATAGTATTCGTTCCGCTACTTCATTCAGTGGAGCGTTCTTGATTATTCGTTGCGCCATTCGGTCCCGAAATTCTGTCCTCCACTGCTTTCCCTGCTGAATTCCTAGGTTCTGAAACATTTCCTTGAATTCTTCTGGGGTCTCCAAGCTTGAGAATAGCCTGAAGAGCTTGTGAAGATCTGTAAGGTGAGCGTATTCCTCAAATGATACCGTCTTTCCGTCCTTTGACGCCAAGTAGAAGTGCCAAGCCTTGCTTGAGGTTTCCGCGAGCATCTTATCACACTCCTTAACTTTTCTTAGTTTCAAGTAGAGCTCTAGGGAGAAGGCTAATATGCTCTCATTGAGGTGACGGTACCTATAGCCTTCATCGAGAATGTTCGACGACTGATTTAGGGGCTTGAGAGCTACTCGAGGGGGTATGTCCCGCCAAAATCTGTAAAGTTCTTTCAATGACTGAGCATCGGGAATACCTAAGAACAGCCTTCTCCTTCCGTCAGACAGATTAAAGAATATGCAGTTCACGGCAAGCAAAGATGCAAGTTCGCATAACGAGCAGATCTTGGGCTCCAATCGTAGATTAGAGAAGAAGTTTCTGAAGTGCTCGGTGGCAACAGCAAAAGGGTAATTGTTTGAGTGGAGGTCTGCACATGGCGCCGTTCTCCGGCAGAAAGAACATGTGGTAGCTTCACCTTCAAGTCTAGGTTTGTAAGGCCAATTATAATGTGGTGAAGAGGCATACACTCTGTTCTTCTCATCTACTTTGAACTCGATCTTCCTCTGTTCACTGTAGAGCTCCTTCGACTTCTTTAACTTCTTGCGCAACTTCTCTGTAAGAGGTTTTTTGCGATACTTTACCTTGAGATCACCGCCACTAAACAGGAAACCAACCACGCCCACCAAGTTAATCTTCGGAACCACTTGAAAATCATCTTTCTCCTCGTTGAAGACGCCCACCTTGTTGGTCGTTTGCTCTACATACAAGTTTGATTTGACCTGCTCAAACGCGTCTTTGAGAAAGCCTTCGATAGCATTGTAGCTTCCTCCGCTTATCACCAATTTATCTTGCTCTTTTTGCAATCGCACATCTATCGAACTGGGGGCTTCCAATATGCCATGCTTGGTCATGTTGAACAGACCGATTATTCCACAGTCTATCCATCGATCTCCTGTTCTAGGTAACTCAACGGTCGCTTGCTGCTTAATCACTCTCTCCTTCAAATTGCTTCTTCTCTATGTATGTCTCCTTTCATCAGATTCATGAATCCGAATCCTAGGCTGTTCATCTCACCTATGCCCGCGTCTAATCCGAACTGTAATATGTCTCGCTTCAAGCCGTTTAAGGGATTAAAATGGAAGTCCCATAAGGTTCCTATGATCGTGGCCTCTTGACCCTTCATCTCAAGAGGAATTGCGACCTGCTTCTTGAATCTTAGCTTCTCGAAGAGCGGCATCGTGGTTCCTGCTTCCATGTCACAATATTCCTTGTATTTCTTAATGAGGTTCTCCTCCAGCTGTTTGACGAAAGCTGTTGGCGTGTAGTCCTTGCGCCAGTAGACGTACTCGTAGTCTCGAGCTGGTTTTATTCCGTATTCTGGGAGTCGGTATCTCGGTATCCTCACCACAATGGGGGTGCCGGCGATCAGCCTACACTCCTCAAAGTCCTCGGGAAGCCGTGCATCTAACAGTCTCGAATCTAAGAGCCTGAAGTTCATAGCACCTATCTTGATTACCGTTCCCTCGACCTTCTTCGCTTCGCTTTGCACGGCTCTCACGAAGTCGCTGTCCGGTGAAGCAATCACAAGATTTTTCAAAGAACCGGGTTGAACGGTTCGGCTGGGTGGGATCAGGTTTGAGAATGAGAAGAACTTGCAGCCCCTGCGATCGTGAAGCCCATCGTATCCTGAGAACTTGATCAGGCGATAAATGAAGCCTTGAAGGTTGTGATGATAACGCATATCGTAAGGAAAAGCGCCGATTGCTGACAAGCTGATAAGTAAGCGCAACTCAAGAGTCGGCTTTGTCGATTGTATTAATTAAGAGTTTTGGAAAAAGACAACGTTCGGATTTTGAACTCAAAAATAGCTGAACTAATTCAAAGTCACGCAAACAGCTGAGCTTCAACAGCTTCTCTGATCAGGTAACCGGCTCTGTGAAGGACAGGTTCTCCGATTTCAGGGTCTGTTGACATAGTCGCGGTGCACGGATAACTGTGATGCGCTTTTGCAACAGCGTCTCGAATCCCCTCTTTCCGCACTTCTTTACCGATCAGCTTTCTTGCTACATACCATGTGGATCCGCATGGAGCGCTTCGCTCAACGATGACGCCTTGGATCAGCTTTGACTTGCTCCGTTTCTCAGTGGTTATTCGTAGAGACGGCTTCCCTATCTTGAAGTCCTGAACAAACCTCGATATGAGCGGCGTCGTTGTCGATGGTTCTAGGGCACAGAAAGGCTTAGGAAAAGCATGTTCGATGGACAGTTCGTCGCATTCTTCTTCCAATTGTTTCCGAAGGCCTGAGGGGACTTCTCTAAAATCCTCGATAGGTGTAATTAACCCCCTTACCTTTTCCCGCTTAAGTCGTGAAGGAAGCGCCAACAGTAGGTCTCGATGAATACCTGTCGCCATGCATATGTCGGCAGCTGGAATCTTTTTGGGAAGATATTCGTCGGGTTTCTCTATGAAATCTGGTAACTTAGCTGGATCAGGCAGCTTGATTGCTGCACGGATGGTTCGCACATAGCTATAAACTCCGTACTTGCAATAGTCGCAGAGTAGGCCGCAGGCTTGACAGAAACTTGGATCGTTAATTAGGTTTCTTATCACGCGTTCCCCGTAATCGCCGCTATAGACAAACAAGAGATTTAACATGCTACATCGTTGCTCCTTGCCCTATATCGATCTCAAGTCCTTCGAGACCACCGAAACATATAAACAAACTCGCTGAGAAAACCTCATAAAGCCTAAAGAACGCCGCTTGAAACTTTCACAAGCCTTATCGACAATCAGCGCTTAGACGCAAAATGCTTACAATACCATTCTGCGAAACTTCTTAAAGCTTTAGCTCTGTGAGAGTGCGTGTTCTTCTCCTCCATTGCCATCTCGGCAAAAGTTCTGCCTCCGCCTTCTAAGGGCTCAAAGATGGGATCGTACCCGAAGCCGCTGGATCCACGCTCTTCGTTAGATATATTGCCAAAAACGACGCCTGAGAAGCATTTTGTGGTAGGTCCGCTGAACGCGACGGCGGATCGAAACTCGGCTCTCCTGTTAGTGATACCCTCTAAGAGTTTGAGTAGACCCTTGTTGCCTATGGTCTGGTTGACGTATGATGAGTACGGTCCCGGAAAACCGTTCAACGCTTCTACAAAGAGCCCCGCATCCTCAACTATAGCAGGGGTCTTGCGTCGACGAGCTACATATTTGGCGCTGGCCATGGCGATCTCCTCGATGGTTTTCGCCTGTATCTCTTGACCCTTCGCGTCTACCCTCAAAACCTCTATACCGTACTCTGAAAGTATAAGACGTGCCTCCTCGAATTTGTGTGAGCTGGTTGTAGCGAAATACACTCTTCTTCGACTGCGAGAACCCGAGCTTTTCTTCATCTTTAGACACCTTCGGGTGCGACTTTCCTTGAAACATACCGACCTCTTCTTTCTACGTCTCTGAGCCTTCTCACAACCTCTTTTGACGCCTCTGAACTAACCTCTTTGGCATATCCCTTTACTAGGGCGTCGAAACATTCCTTCGAATACTTGTAATGTGCGCTTTGAAAAGCCCGTTTCATTAGAAGGAGGTCCACACCCCGTTCCTCAAGGTTCTCTGAGTGTTCCCCCAGCCCAAAGTCTAGGAAGACGATCCTATTATTTGAGACGATGATGTTTGAAGTTGTCAGATCACCGTGAATTATGCCCGCGTTGTGCAACCGACCTATTAACCGCCCGATCCGATAACAAAGCGCCTTTCTCGCGTTATGGTCTAGCGAATCGAGGGCTTCTTTGACCCGCGCTCCTCTGATATGTTCCATTATAATCGTTGCATTACCTAGGTCAACCGAATATATCGTAGGTGTCGGGACGCCAGCAGACTTCGCATCATGAATCAATCGTGCCTCACGAACGGTTCTGAACTGCCTAATTTTGGAGTCCAATTTGGCGACTCTGTATCTTTTTGGAAGCCTCTTCTTCTCGATGACTTCTAGTCCATGCCATTTTTCCAGATACAGGTTGGCTTCCGCACCCTTCCTTACAAGCATCCTATCCGTCCTCATCTCCACGGAATATTCACGCAGTCGAGACGCCATTTTGGTCTGACAAAACTCTTCTCCACCTCAATTTGGATATTAGACTTGTGCGCGAGAACGCCTGTCCAAGCGATCTGTGCTCCGCAGTCACCGCTATATCTCTTGGGAACCACATAGAAACTTGCCTTGTGCTCATCGGTGATTTCACGAATCATCTGTTGAAGTCGCTCGTTGGCAGCAACACCCCCAACTAACAAAACCTCATCCTTCTCTGTATAAGCCAGAGCGCGCTCAGAGGCTTCTGCTAACATCGAGAAGGCGACTTCTTGTAGTGAGTAGCAAAGATTCTTCATATCGCAACCCTTTTTCAGAATCTCTTTTGCCGCTGTGAGGAGGCCGGAGTAGGATACGTCGTTACCTTTAACAACATATGGTAAATCGATGAAGCCTCTGCCCTTTCTCGCGAGGGCTTCAACTGTAGGTCCGCCAGGCGATGGCAATGACGCTTCGCGAGCGAAGGCGTCTAGGAGGTTTCCCAGAGTTATATCCTCGGTTTCGCCGAAGATTCTCCATCTTCTTTTTGCGAAAGCAGCTATAGTCGTATGGCCGCCTGATACCAAGATCACCAACGGGTCTTTAGCTCCCGTCATGAGACTCGCCAACTCGATGTGCCCAATGGCGTGGTGAACCGGCACTAGTGGCTTGTTTAGCCACGTAGCTAGAGCTCTGGCAACAGTCGCACCAGTACGAAGCACTGGTCCTAGGCCAGGACCGAGTGAAAAAGCCACGGCGTCAATCTGATGCGGCTTGATTTTGGATTCGTTGAAGGATAGTTTGATAACCTTTGGTGCTTCCTCACAGTGATGCTGCGCCGCGTCCCTAGGATGGATTCCTTTTCCTGAGAGAGGCGTGTAGATTGACTTTGCGTCGGAAAGGATTTCGCCTTTGGAGGACGCCAT
>Ga0172365_10003621_pt1 | contig 11485 bp, 10 predicted proteins | sample LakKivSesite48cm_FD_114535 | JGI IMG/M metagenome (GOLD analysis project Ga0172365, IMG submission 114535) | Sediment microbial communities from Lake Kivu, Rwanda - Sediment site 48cm | ecosystem: Environmental > Aquatic > Freshwater > Lake > Sediment | place: Rwanda: Western Province, Lake... | reverse complement strand
GCGCCAGAAGATGAGCGGTTGCGGGAACGAATCCAAGGAGAAGCATACGCTGTCTTGAGAACGTTTTTTGACAAACTGGAAAGTAAGTAGGTATCCCTCAGGTTCTTATAGTATCCTTAAAAAGGACAAGCGAAGACCCCAGAACTGAGCGTATAAGCATGACAAGAGAGTATGCCACAGTCGTAGGCTTTTGGTAAGGACGTTTCTGCATAATTGTGTGAACTGAATAAAATGTTGGCTGCTAACAAACTCTACAAACATATCGGAAAGTTGCTTCTCTCTCCATTGAGAAAAGGAGCCACAAATTCTTCGAAACGAATCTGCTCGTAGAAAGAAACAAGCCAGAACCAACCTCGACGGCTCCTGCAATCTCATTGTCTCGTTACTAACACGCATTTTCTGAAAAAATTAAGATGCCAGTTTGCGTCTTAGGATGCCCTTTTTTGGGTATTCCATGGACATCGCTTGCTTGCGCACCTTTAAAAGAAAGGATTATATAGTATATGTTATAAATTTATAATTGTATAAGCTTATAATGTGGTTATAAATATGGACGAAGAAATTGTGACTTATGTGCGAATCCCTATTAATGAAATTGAGCGAATGGTCAGGAGTAAACACACTCTTCCCAACAAGATGATAGATGTTCGTCTTGAGGCAGATCATTTGTTACTATATTTCGCTGACAAGGAGGATCCGATGATATCCTCAGCCTCACTTTTGCCTTCTACCACTATTGTGAGTAAAAGGCGAAAACGCAGGGCAAAGCGCCGACGAAACAGAATGAAAACTCGAGGATGGGATGCTATTGCAAGGATAGTTAACCGGAAGGGGCAAGCATGCACTATATATAAGCCATTCGTCGAAGCCTTGAGCCAACCAATGTCAGTAGAAGATCAAAAGGCCGTTGTCACCAAAATATTGAGAGCCAACGGGAATAGACCCTCAGAAGCGTCCATACATTATTTCCTCGAAAACACTTTGGAATACTTGAGCAACCCAAAAAGCACAATACCAAGAAAGAGTGAGGAATAAAGATGAGTAATACACGACTTGAAACGTTTAGACGAATATGCAAATCATTTCCTCCAGAAGCTTATAAATCGATTGACAATAACAGACTGGCTGTTTACGCAATCAAGTTTCTGCAGGTAGAGAGAATCCCAGTTACACAAGAAGCTGTGTCGGTGGCTTTGTTCCTTTTCTTTCCCGAAAAATTCTCCTTAGTGGGTTTCGAGCAGTATCCTGATTCTGAGAGAGTGCACCGAACTCTTCTTCAACTTGGTCTGAAATGGAGAAACTGGGCAGCTGGTAATACTCATACGGGATTTTCTTTGAACGAAGATGGCGAATTAATATTTAAGCAAGTTGATCAAGCTCTCAGAAACCCGTCAAAGTTTGCTAAGACCTCACGGCTCAGAACCGCCAAACCAAGAACAAGAGACCCTAATCAAGAGATCAAGGAAATTGAGGGAACCTCTCTCTTTAAAGAATATATTCAAGGAAAAAGAGAAAACTTCAGCGAGTTTGTAATATGGGAGTTGCTTAAGTCATATCCATACGCTCCAAAAGAAGCCCAGAGAGATCGATTTGAAAAAATGCTTGAATGCGCCAAACTTGCTAATCGAAAGGACATTGTTGAATTTCTAAAATGGGTAAAGAAAGCATTTGCCAATGTCTTCGCTTAACAGGAGGAACGTTTGTGACAAAATATGAAGTACAAGTGGCTGTTCGATATCTGAAGCTTCAATTTGAGAAAGGAGTTGGCAGAAGCATAGCCAAGATAATAACTGAACCAGTTACTAACGCCGACGATAGTTACAAGAGAATGAGCCCTGAAGAGGCATCAGCAAACAAGAACTATGGCGACATAAGAATAGTTGCAAATCGACGCAAGAAAAAATTTCTTGTTATAGATGAGGCTCAGGGAATATCAAAAGAAGAAATGAGGCAGAAATTCGTGCCTTATGGAGAAGAATCGGGCGACAGAAAAGCTGGTTGGCGAACTCGGAGTCTTTTTGGAAAGGGCCTTAGAGACGTGTTATTTACGCAAAAATATGGCGTGGTTAAGTCGATAAAGAACAATGAGAGCAGTATTGCGGAATTTTACTATGGAAGCACGCGGGCGTCCAAAGAAAAAAGGCCCATCATCGACATTGAAGACCACCCACCAAGAGTCAGCAGAGACGTTAGATTGAATTGGGCAATACAAGAGAATGGTACTTGCGTCGAGTTCCGTCTCAGAGAAGATTTAAGCTTTCCAAGAAGGGAAACAATCTACGAAAAGCTAAGAAAGTTCTACATGTTAAGAATGATAAACAGCAATCCTAACAGAAAAGTCTTTGTGCTGTACATAGATTCCAACGGTGAAGAAACGATGGACCAGATCAAATACAGCTTTCCACCTGGAGAGCTGGTCGAGAAAAGATCTATGGAGATGGGCTTTGTGAACAGGAATTTTCCAATAGAAATTGAGATTTGGCGAGCGGAAAATGACCTGTCGCAGGGAATGGCAGGTTACGAAGACAGAGAAGGAGGTCTCCTTCTAATAGACGAAGACGACAATGTTATGGATTTGACTCTTTTCCGCTATGACAATGACCCTTCGGCTTCTAGATTATTTGGAACAGTTAAAATCAACGGAGCCGGCGAATACATTCGTTCGAAGCTTAACAGCGACCCTCCAGAAGAGATTTTAACAGAAGACAGAGAGGGTCTTGTAAGAAAACACGGTTTCTACAAAAAACTTGCAGAAATCATTGAGGCAATCCTCAAGCCGATTATCGAGGACGAGGAAAAAAGGCGCAGACTACAATCAGGCGGCTTTTCTTCAGAAACTTTGGCAAGGTATAGTCAAGCAATTGATTCACTCAACGCACTTTATCAAAAGCTTGTAGGCAAAGCAGATTTCACCGACGGGTTTGCAGGTAAAAATCCAAAGTTACCTGAATACCTTAGCTTTATTCGATCAGAACTTGCAGTCACGGAAAATGTTCTCACACCTGTTGCCCTTATGATAAACTGTGACAAGTTTCCTGCGGATGCCCACGCAATAGTTGCAAGCGATCATGAAGGCATATTAGTACTACCAGAAAGTTTCTCAATTGTACGACAGTCGCCCGAGTCTGCTTTATTGGTTAAGGTTCTCCGCATTAATGGAAATAAAGCGGGAATCGATGGAAACGTGATCGTCAAAGCTACAGACATTAATGGTGCCGAACGGCGCGCAAATGTGAAAATATCTGTTATTGACAAAGAAGTGTTTTATCCTTCGAACGGTATGGGCTTTAAGCCCTCTCATGTACGCTTGCATGAAGGAGCCAAAAGAAAACTATACCTTTATATCGACGCCGAGAAAATTCCGACTGGTTCCACTATCGAATTAGCTTGTAATTCGCAAGCATTCGAACTGGAGCCGACATCGATTGATTTTAGAGAAGAGATGAAGATCAATGAAGAAGTAGGTTGCATGGAGATTACTATAAGCGCGCGGGGAAATGTCGGCCAACACGCACAAGTCATAGCATCTTCAGGCAGTTATTCGGATAAGGCGTTCGCGGTGATCGTCAAAAAGACCGAAGAACATGAAACCCCAAAAGAAGGCGGAAGATTCAAGCCCCCAACATTCGAACCGATACCAAACTTGAAGGTTCAGACTTGGCTGCGATCAGATGGAACAATCCTTGTTAATACACTTGACCCCTTAAACAAGGAGTATTTTGGAGACAACCCCGTAGAAAGTGTGCAGGGTCTGACTGCAAAGAGACATTGTCAGATAAGACTGGCAGACCTTGTTCTGGATGAATGCTTAAATCAAATAGTGACTGATGCTTGGAGCAAAAATACTATCGAAAAGAGGCATCCTAACAATCCTGAACTTGATATACGCATGCATATAGCAGAATGGAAATATGAGTACGGTCAAGAAATCCATAAGCATTTTGTGACTGTTCAAAGCGATGTGCCTCTCAATGAAGAGTCAGAAGGCTGATTCAAAGTAAATACAAGCAACATTTGGTTAGCGCCAAGATTAATGTACGTTCGCTACAGTGAACTACAGCACCATCTCACCTAATCTTGGGCAAGGTTTTTTATCCTTAGGATATGCAATTATTTTTAATTGGTATTAAGCAGTTGGCCTTAAGAAAGGTGCCTGAGCCAGAAGGTTGCAGTAGATGATAATAACGAAAAAATCGAGAGACGGTCCAAAGACAGGTGCAATGTTATCAGACAACGTAACAGTTAGTGGGCAAATGTTGAACTCGCTTACAAAAAAGGAAGCTCCCTCTAAACCCTCAATCACATATATTAATAAGAGGGGTATCCTATTTCATGCAGACTGTTTGGACGTACTATCAAAAATTAAAGATAACAGTATCGATTTGGTTTTTACGGACCCTCCCTTTAATTTAGGAAAAGACTATGATACTATAGCATATGAAGACAAAATGACTCCCGAGTTATACAGAAGTTGGTGCCACGCGTGGATGAAGGAACTGGTTAGAGTGTTGCGCCCTGGTGGAAGCCTTACAATATATAGTTGGCCCAGATGGGTTATTGAAATAGGTTCATATCTACATACTATCCCCGAATTGGAATACAAAAGTCTAATTTCTCTGAAAATGAAAAGCGGCTTTCCAGTGAAAGGGCACCTCCATCCGTCCAATTATTGCATTATGTACTACGTAAAGAAAGGAGCCAAGCGGATTTTCAACATTGTTCGATATAAGACGCCTATATGCAGACATTGTGGAAAGGAAATTCGAGATTATGGCGGATATAGAAGCAAATTTGAAAGATTCGAAGATGAAGAGGGCATACCGTGGATACAAATATCTGATTTCTGGGAAGACACGCGGCCAGCGCGACAGGATAAGTCGAGAAAATCCAAAGTCAATGAGCTACCGATTCACGTTCCGGAAAGAATAATACTAATGGCCTCAAATGAAGACGATGTTGTTCTTGATGTCTTTGGCGGGGGCGGAAGCACTTATCATGCTGCCCAAATGCATGGACGCTTTTGGATTGGATGCGAAATTGGAAACATTGACCCATGTCTAAGCAGATTTGCCACCATATGGGGCAATGAAGAAGAGAGTTTGGCGCCGAGAAAAATTACTAAATGTTTTAGAAGAGATTATCTTAACCGTCTTATTGAAAAACGAGAATCTGATGACTATTTTCCAATAAGAGAGGTCAGACAATTAACCAATGGAGACAAGATTAAAAAAGGCATGTTAAGCAAAAGTCGTGTCATTGGTTTTTGATAGATCCCTGTATCAGGTTCTCGTTAACCTGCACTTCTCTTTGTTTGTGGCAATGTGCTTTGTAGAAAATTTCTCTCTCTCAAGTTATGTTGTTGTTTGTTTTGTTGTTCTCAGTAGGTGCCGTAGCAGCCACTTCTGCCTCTCCACTGCCAATTCCCTCTAAGACTCTGCGCGCGCTAGGAAGGGCATGCGCTTAAAATCAAGCGAAACTCAGTTAGCATAACGGTGCCAATAGCTGAAGCGTCCCTGCAGGCAGTGACGTTTTCATACTTCCAGCCTGTTGATTGTTATGCGTCTGTATATTTTTACTTCTTTGGACTGCGCATTTACTGAAAAATCTTCCTCTTTTCCTCTTTTTTAGATCCGTTGAAGCGCCCACAGGGCTGCTGGATAGTCTACTATTTTTTCATCGAATAGCGCGCGCTTATATCTCCTAAATAAATTCAAAATACACAGAAAAAAGAGGAAGCTGCAAGAAGTGCAAAACGTTATAGCTGGTATCTTCTTACAAATAACGATAAAACACACAAAACCAAAAACCAAAACTCACACACACGCAAAAACACCATGATAACCTGAAATGGCATATAACTTAGTAGCGCGCTAACGCACCAAATATAAATCCGTTCTTGGCTTTCTTTTGAGATACGCCATTAAAGGTTTTATGAGTTTGTCAATCTCTTCTTCCAGACCCTCTATTGTCTTATCTGTTTCAAAAACGAAGTCGTTAAGATACATGGTGAGACCGCTCTCCTCCTCTTCTAGATCAGCGTCAGTATCGCCTAATTCCATATACCCGTAGTCAATTTCATAATCGTAATCCTTCAGCACTTCCTTCAATTTCTCCAATCTTTGTAGGTTCCATCGTAAGGCTTTGATAGCTTCTTCAAGCCCTATCTTATCATATTCCACCTCAAAGTCTGTCATGGAGAATACTAGTTGGATCAAACCACCATCCACAACGTCAGGGTGATCCTTAACAATCTTTATCAAGATGCCTCCATCAATTTCCTCTCCCAAGGAGCAATATTCACCTTCCTTCGCAAGAAAACCTTCCAATCTTTTCTTTTCCTCAGAAGAGACGTATCCTCCACAGTATTGCAAAATCTTGTCGTTATTATAGTAGCAGAAATGAAAGCCGGCACAGCCATAACTTGTTATTATAGGGTTAAGGGAGCCTCTCTCAGAACACTCTTGCATCTTTTCAATTTCATTTAAAACCTCATACAGCTTCTTGCCACGTATTCTTTCTGGGACCTTAAACCTAAACTTCGCGAAACGAGGCATGAAAATAGTAGGTCATCTGTGCCTATTTAAGATTTGGCAGCACGCGCATGGTTGTTCCTAAATTGGCTAAAAATGGTTTTAATTCTGTTTTCCGCGTTTGGGTCAATCCTTGAAGCTTAAATTCGGAATTGAAATTAGGAACAGGCGCAAAGACTGAAAGGGGAATAAAAACCATTTTTGACCATTTTCGGAACAGCCATGCGCGCTCAACCGGCCTAAGAATGTCGAATAAGGACATATTTCGGTTTAGGAGCGTTTCGTGAAAAATGCCTAGAAAAAACTAGCCGCATAAGCATTGGAAAAGTCAAGATCACGGAACCCTTTTAGGCTGCACTTTTCGAAGGTTACGATTAATGCAATATAAATACCTGTAGCTCATCAGACAATTTTCTTGCGCCTCATTGTTCATATTTCTAAAACATTATTCGCTGTCGTATCAACAGTTTCTCTTTGGGCAATAAATAGAGGTTCAAGAGGTTTATCGCAATCAGTTCGCCATGAAGCTATAGTGCCACTATTAAAGGGGAAGGGCATCTGTCCTTCTATGTACGCGTGTGGGTCAGTCTATCTGTCATATTAGGAATGTTTACGGCTGTCCCAAAATTTCAAATATAGGCTCATGGGCTTTTAGATGTTGAGTCAACATGCCAAAGCAAGAGCGAAAAGTAACTTGCCCCCGATGCCATAGGCATATTCCAGAAGGAAAGCTAGCAGAACACATCCGTGAACATAAAGGCAAAATTCCGGCATATCTGAGAACCCTTGGGACTCCGGAACGCAAAACACATGAGCCTGCTGCTTCTTTTTCAATTCCAAGTTTTAAAGAGTTTTTTAGACAACTACATTCAAATGAACCCGTTCTGTCTAGTCTTTCTGAAGAGCAGATTTATTCAAAATTTAAAAAGTCTCTTTCAGATGCCGATGCAGAATATCACTCTATTAACCTTGAACCTACGGAGGACCCGGAGTTTATTGAAATTTTCATCGATGAACAGCGAAATCTTACCTTGAAATATAGCCCCCTGTTGTTGAGGACTTTGAATGAGGAAAGCATCGATGCTCTTCTACTTCATGAAGCTTGCCATGTGGTTACAGTGCCTACCAGTCTTCTAAGAGTTCCTGATACTGGTAATGAAATGACTTATTTCATAGCAGATTACCTTACAAACTATGACGAATACCTTGCTCATGTTGAGTTTGTGCACAGGTTCAGACAAGATAGACGCTTTGAAGACTTAAGGCAGCACCAGATTTCACTTTTCAAAAACTTTGAAATAATAACAAGTTCAACCAAAACCATGCTAATTGCCGCTAAGGAAAAGGGATTACGGATCGACCAATTCAAAATTCTTCAGCAACTTCATGGAATGGTTTATGATGCTTTGTTTTTCTACGTTGCTGAAGACGATTCTTTTTCAAGATGGTGCAAAGAACACGAACTAGGGGCCCTAAATACTTTTGTTGGTTGGATATTTGAGGACTTTGAACATATAACACGACTAGGTCTCTCTCGCGACGAAACACAAAAAAAAGTGATGACATCTGGGACTTTAAGTATGTCCGTAAATCCAATTATGACGATGATTTTGAATCAGATTGAATTTGCAGATACTGCCAAGAGCCTTCATCAAGAGTTGATGGAAAGAAAACAAGATGCAGATTTAGTAGAATTGTGGGAAAAGAGACGTCTATTGTGTGAGAAACAAGAAGCAGACCCGATGAATGTCAAAAAGCAAAAATAACTCGGCATACAGAACCACATTGGACTTGGTATAGAAGCTAGGTACAGAAAAATGAGTTAGGGATAATTGCGGGATTGCGAAAGAGGAAATCTCATACACTTCGGGTTGTTTTTCCAAGACATCATTCCTGATTAGAACATTCTTCTTTTTCTTTGGGTTTGCTATGATGTTGTTGCTCACCTGGTGAACACTGATTCCTTTAGCTTATGTTGGAATCTGAAAAAAAGATATACGCTACGGATGGAAATGGGTTGCTACTAGTTTTATGAATGAGAAGCATGAGGGCGCCATCAAAAGAAGAGGCACGATAAGTGTCCGTGAAAAATCTTTAGATAATACTTGATATGCATCTATAGCGCGTGCGATGCCCTTAGGGGGTTGCCATTTCTAATTTCGTCATAGAGTGTGTCCAAAATCTCGTTTCTTGCAGATTGATTCTCAATGCCATTAATGAACTTTGTAAGTTGCCTTACAATGTGGTTATAGACTGGATGAGAAGCAAGTTCACTCTCTACAACAGATAGTGTTAACTTATTCGGGATGGAGTGGATTTTCTCCTTCGCAACTTTTAAGTTCTAAAGAGCTTCTATTAAGATGAGGTAGTGTCAAAATTGGTTAAAGTCACATTCAAACCTTGGGAAGAAGTAGTAATTCATGAAGCGATCCACTACTCTTTGGAGGACTTGATAAAGCTTTCCAGTACAGGCGTGCAACCTGGTGGACTTGCTCCTTCACTTAGATGGGCCGAGGGTGTCGTTTTCCGCGCCCAAGGTATGCCACCAACAGATGAAGTTGTTAGAGAAAATCTGCAAGGAAAAGTACATTGGAGTTCTGTAGAATGGGCGTTGATGCCTGAATATCAGAATGTAATTCTAATCAAAGACATAAACGCGAAAATACCCATAATTAATGTGACTGCTACTGCTATCCTCTGTGATGTTGCCAAGGCATTGAAGAACCAAGCTCAAATGTAAAAACAACAAAAGCTCGCGTCATGATAAATAAGTTAACAGTATCTGGTTGTAGCAACAATTATATGTCAAGATCAATGAATTAATTCTTGGAGTGCATATATGAGCGAAATCGAACCTTTAATCATAAAGCCTCAAGACCTCGCTTTGAGAGTCAGTGATTTATCAGAAAGAGTCGTTCTAAGCTTAATGAACGCAGAAGAGTTCGACGTCATCGGTCTGAGTGATGCGATTTTTCTAGCTTGCTCTGCGGTAAACATTGCAACCGAGATTGCAAATGCTCACGTTAACGAGTTGTACGCTGACACTCTTGAAATCCCAATTCTTGGCAACATGGATACCATTTTCATTAGGGTTGGCAGAGAGTCTAAGTTGGACATCGCTAAGCGAACTGAAGAAGAAGAAAAAGGAATGATTTTGACAACAGAGAGAGATGGGCAGTTAGTCGCCGTGCGTCGCGGTTTGAGAATGGAAGCATTAGTGACTCTATGTCTCATCAAATTGTCAAAGGTTGAGAAATTGAAGCTAATGGCGGCAGCAAGTGCAATCAATGATGCAGTAAGATTAGCACTTCAGATAACCAAAGGTCCAGTTGCAAAGGAGCCCGTAGCAATCAATTTCATGTCTCTTTACACAATACCGAGCCGTGAGGACCCGCAAAAGAAAATGACTGCCATTTCAATCTATCTTGAAAAGGGACATAAAACCGAATACAGCAGACGGCATCAGGAATTAATTAAAAGGCTTAAGATAGGTGTTAAAATTTCTTAGATAATGTGAGAAAGCTGCAGAGTGATTAAGAGTGGTTAAGATCGGAGTTGACAGCAGTGGTCATGTAAAGAACCCTCCGATTTGGATTATTGCAACTAGGCAATCAAGGAAAAAAGGACAGGTAACTCATTCAATATACATTTCCAAAAAGAGACACGAGAAACTGGAAGCATGTTGCAAAAATTGGTATGAAAAAGTTTCAGCGATTCTTATCTATAAAGTGGTGATTCCAATTTTTTATGAAGGAGATGCTGTCGTAGTTGACGACGAATTTCAAGGGTTGGAAAAGTATGTAGAAAGGTACTTGAAGAGGCTGTTTCAGCAAACTTATTCCAAAAGACCATTAATGGCAAATCCAAACATTTTCTTTATTTCAGGCAAGTATAGTCCAGTCAAGGAGGCTCACATAAAATCACAGCGGTTGCGGCACAAAAAGACAGCCATAATTGAAAGAGACCCATCATTTGATAGAGAATTCAAAATTCTTGAATAATCACCATCGACCTGCGGGACCTAGTTCACGGTCATTCCCTAGGCCACACCGCAAGCAGTCATTTGGCGAAGACCTACCAGATGAATTCGGAGATTAACCCCGAAATAACATAATTCAAACTAATGAACCCATCCAGTTTCTTCTCGGGTTCTGTCATACCATAATGGATCAACAATCAATATCATGATACCATCAATATCCACATAGTTCTTCATTAAACATTTTGTTCTGGTGATCTTCAACCAAAAAGAGTTTACATTTTTATATAAGCTTTATGGAAAAATGCTCTAGCTTTGAAATATAGAAACATCGTGTTCCCTAGGTTAACAGTACCGCTTTAGGCTCATGGCAAATAAGTCAAGACTATCTTAAAATACTCATCATGAATGAGTTAACAGTGTCTCTACAACATACCATTGATAAGATTCATGATAAGCTAAGTGGAATTTGCGACGGCCCTAATCAGACTGATGTTCGCTCCAGTTGTCTCCTAGAACTTAGTTCTACCATGGTTTTCAAGTTCCAAAATCACTCTCGGCTCGTGCTCGATATCATCACTTTAGTATTATCACTTTAACTCAACTCTCTCTACGGTTTCAGAATGTTGTTTCACCGTTACCCTTTAAATCTCCAAAACTAAAAACAGGAGCCTAGGCTTGACAACACTTGTTTTCACCATGCGAAACAGAACGGTTCTACTCAAACGGTTACCTCGACATGCCCAATCTCTGGCATCAGAGCAGAAAAAACTTCAGCGCGACCGCCACTTTTCTACTGCAGGACAGGACCTAGGCTATGGACATTTACACCCAAACATATTTGGATCATATACAAGACCCGAGGGGCCTACCATGAGCAAACAAAAAAGAGAAGAAACCCATGAATGTTGACACGCTAATTGAAGTAGAATGGGACATCATCCGAGACTTAAAAAAGATGCTAACGGACCCTCAG
>Ga0172365_10003619_pt1 | contig 11490 bp, 10 predicted proteins | sample LakKivSesite48cm_FD_114535 | JGI IMG/M metagenome (GOLD analysis project Ga0172365, IMG submission 114535) | Sediment microbial communities from Lake Kivu, Rwanda - Sediment site 48cm | ecosystem: Environmental > Aquatic > Freshwater > Lake > Sediment | place: Rwanda: Western Province, Lake... | reverse complement strand
TCGCCGTCGACGCCCCCAACGTGATCGTCGAGACCGTGAAGCCGGCAGAGGACGGCTCGGGCGACGTGGTGGTGCGGCTCTACGAGAGCATGCGGACGGCCACGCGCTGCACGCTGAGGACGTCGCTGCCGGTGACGAAGGTCCTCGCGACGGACATGCTCGAAGACGGCGGCAAGGCGCTGCCCGTCCGCGGCGGCGGGATCGCCCTCGATTTCCGCCCGTTCGAGATCAAGACGCTCCGGCTGGCGTGCAAGGCGTAGGCGCGCCGCGGCCTGGCTGGGGAAACAGTATCGGCCGGCGGTTGCACGATTGCTCCGCCGGCCGTTTTCGTTGAGGGGGCCGCTCAGCCGCGCTGGAAGGCCTTCTCGCGGGCGGCCCGCTCTTCTTTGATCCGCTGCTCCTTGATCTTCATGAGGCGCGTGGTCGTCGAGCGCTCCTGCTCGTCGAGCTTCGCAGTGATGTACTTGATCACCGTGCGCAGCTCGGGGATCATCACGTGCTCGAGGGCGTTGACGCGCCGGCGGGTCTTCTCGATCTCGTCGACCATCCGCCGCATCGTCTCCTCAAGCTCGGCCAGGCGCAGCACCTTGGGGAAGTAGTGCTTCAGCTCCGCCGTCGCGTCGTCGAGCTCCGCCGGCGTGTCGAGAAGGCTGTAGGTTCCGGCGCCTGCCTCGAACGCGACGTCGAACTTCGGCACGACCACGCTCATCACGCGGTGCTGCGTCACCGTGAGCGTGAGCGCGCTGCTGCTCTGGGCGATGGCGGCGTCGATGGCCTGCTGCGACGAGGTGATGCCCGCAAGGACGAAGAGCTTGAGCACCTCGGGCAGGCCCTCGTCAACTTCGATGCGGACCTGCCGGTAGGTGCCGGCGATCTCGCGGAATTCGTTCATCAGCCCGTCGAGCTTGTCCTTGAGGAGCTTGTGGCCGTGGACGGCCACGCGCAGCCGCTTGCGCAGCCGGAGAAGCTCCATGCGGGTCGGGGTGATGCGTTTCATGCGTGTGCTTCGGGTCCCTGTGCCGGCAGCAAGCCGGGCCGCGTCAGCCTTCCTTCTTCACGTCGTAGTACTGCTGCAGGAACTTCTCCTTGATGCGCTTCAGCTCGTTGCGCGGGAGCATCCGCAGCAGTTCCCAGCCGAGGTCGAGGCTCTGCTGGATGGTCCGGTTCTCGTGTTCGCCCTGGCGCACGAAGCGCTGCTCGAAGGCGTCGGAGAACCGCACGAACAGCAGGTCTTCCTCGGAGAGGGCGGACTCGCCCAGCACCACGGCCAGTTCCTTCGCGTTCTTGCCGCGCGCGTAGGCCGAGTAGAGCTGGTTCATCACGTCCGCGTGGTCCGCGCGGGTCTTGCCGTCGCCGATGCCCTTGTCCTTGAGGCGCGACAGCGACGGCAGCACGTCGACCGGCGGGTAGATGCCTTCGCCCTGGAGGGCACGGTCGAGGATGATCTGGCCCTCCGTGATGTAGCCCGTGAGGTCCGGGATCGGGTGCGTTTTGTCGTCCTCCGGCATCGTCAGCACGGGCACCTGCGTGATCGAGCCCTTGCAGCCCTTGATGCGGCCCGCCCGCTCGTAGATGCTGGCGAGGTCGGTGTAGAGGTAGCCGGGGTAGCCGCGGCGGCCGGGCACTTCCTTGCGCGCCGCCGAGATCTCGCGCAGGGCCTCGGCGTAGTTCGTGATGTCGGTGAGGATCACCAGCACGTGCATCTCGAGGTCGAACGCGAGGTACTCGGCCACCGTGAGGGCGATGCGCGGGACGGCGATGCGCTCGATCGGCGGGTCGTCCGCGAGGTTGATGAACAGCACCGCACGCTCGATGGCGCCGGTGCGGCGGAAGTCCTCGATGAAGAAGTTGGCTTCTTCGAACGTAATGCCCATGGCGGCGAACATCACCGCGAACTTCTCGCCCGTCTTGAGCACCTTGGCCTGGCGGGCGATCTGGGCCGCCATGCGCGAGTGCGGCAGGCCGGAGCCGGAGAAGATCGGCTGCTTCTGCCCGCGGACCAGCGTGTTGAGGGCGTCGATGGTCGAGATGCCCGTCTGGATGAACTCGTTGGGGTAGTCGCGGGCGAACGGGTTCATCGGCTGGCCGTTGATGTTGAGGCGCTTGTCCGGGATGATCTCCGGGCCGTCGTCGATGGGCCGGCCCGAGCCGTCGAACACGCGGCCGAGGATGTCGGGCGACACGCCGATCTCCTGCCCGCGGCCGAGGAACTTCACCTTCGTGTTCTGCGGGCTGATGCCCGTGGTGCCCTCGAAGACCTGGACGACGGCGTTCTTGTGGTGAACCTCGAGCACGCGCCCCTGGCGGATGTCGCCGTTGGGCATGCGGATCTGGGCGAGTTCGCCGTAGGTGACGTTCTCCACGTCCTGCAGGAGGATGAGCGGCCCGATGATGTCTTTGACGGTCAAGTATTCTTTGCTCAACTCTGTTTCACCTCCGCCTTCATCAGGCCGTCGAGCTCCCGGGCGATCTGCTGCTCGACCTCGTCCAGCTTCTTCAGTTCGGCCTCGGGCACCAGCTTGGCCCGGCCGACGGCCTCGAGGCTGGCGACGTGCGTGATGGAGGCCAGCGGCACCCCCGCCCCCAGGCACGCCTGGGCCTTGTGGTAGTAGCCGATGATCAGCGCGAGCATCTTGTGCTGTTTCGCGAGCGACGTGTAGGTGTCGACCTCGACGAAGGCGTTCTGGTGGAGGAAGTCCTCGCGGATCATCCGGGCCACGTGCATCAGCAGCCGGTCCTCGGGGGCCAGCGTGTCCATCCCCACCAGCCGCACGAGTTCTTCGAGTTCGGCCTCGCGCTGCAGCACGGCCATCGCCTCGGAGCGGACCTTCGACCACGCCGCGTCAATGTGGCGGTCGGCGTACTGGTCGACCGTGCCGAGGTAGAGCGAGTAGCTGGTGAGCCAGTTGATCGCCGGGAAGTGCCGGGAGTAGGCGAGGTTGGCGTCGAGGCCCCAGAACACCTTCACGACGCGCAGCGTGGACTGCACGACGGGCTCGGAGAGGTCGCCGCCCGGCGGCGAGACCGCCCCGATGACGCTCAGCGAACCGAGCCGCTCTTCGCTGCACTGGCAGCGGACGCGCCCGGAGCGCTCGTAGAACGCGGCGATGCGCGACGCGAGATACGCAGGGTAGCCCTCCTCGCCCGGCATCTCCTCGAGGCGGCCCGACATCTCGCGCATGGCCTCGGCCCAGCGCGACGTCGAGTCGGCCATCAGGGCCACATCGTAGCCCATGTCGCGGTAGTATTCGGCCATCGTTATGCCGGTGAACACCGACGCCTCGCGCGCGGCCACCGGCATGTTCGAGGTGTTGGCCACCAGCACCGTGCGCTGCATCAGCGGCTTGCCGGTGTTGGGGTCTTCGAGTTCGGGGAACTCCAAGAGCACGTCGGTCATCTCGTTGCCGCGCTCGCCGCAGCCCACGTAGACGATGATCCGGGCGTCGGCCCACTTGGCGAGCTGATGCTGCACCACCGTCTTGCCGCTGCCGAACGGCCCGGGCACGCAGGCCGTGCCGCCCTTCGTCAGCGGGAAAAACGTGTCGAGCACGCGCTGGCCCGTCACCAGCGGAATGTCCGGCGCCAGCTTGCGGGCCACCGGGCGGCCCTGGCGCACCGGCCATTTCTGCATCAGCGTGATCTCCTTGTCCCCCGATTCGGTCCGGATCTTCGCCACCACCTCTTCCACGGTGGCCCTGGTCTCGCGGATCTCGACGACCTTGCCGCGCACCGCCGGCGGCACCATGATCCGGTGCTCGACCACATCCGATTCCTGCACCACGCCCAGGATATCGCCCGGGCCGACCTCGGCCCCGGCTTTCACCTTCGGCGCGAAGTCCCACTTCTTCTTGCGGTCGAGCGCGGGCGCCTCCGCCCCGCGGACGATGTAGTTGCCGTGCTGGCTGCTGAGGACGTCCAGCGGGCGCTGCACGCCGTCGTAGATGCCCGTGATGAGCCCCGGGCCCAGCTCCACGCTCAGGGCCTCGCCGGTCGGGAACACCGGGTCACCCGGGCCCAGCCCTTCCGTCTCTTCGTAGACTTGGATCGAGTACTCGTCGCCGCGGACCTCGATCACCTCGCCGAAGAGCCGCAGCTTGCCCACGCGCACCATCTCGTACATTCGCGTGCCCGCGAGGCCGGTGGCAACCACCAGCGGCCCGGATACTCGAATGATCTTTCCTTCTTTCATGGCAGGTTCCCTGTTCGGCCCCGTTGTGCCCTTTCATCTCCGCCCGGCGGCCCCGCGCAGCCCCCGAGGCCCTTCACTCGTGCAGGGCCGTGCTCACAGCCCCGCTTTCCCCAGCATGTCCACGCCGAGGGCCCGCTCCACGTCGGCCTTCATCTTCAGGAAGGCCAGCCCCCGCGAGCCGTGATGGTCCGGGATGACCAGGATCGTCTTCCGCGTCAGCTTGCGTGTGTCGGCCAACAGCTTCGCGTTGTCGCCGTCCGCGTAGTCCTCGGTGACGAGGATGATGCCCACGTCTTCGCGCCGCGACGCCTCCTTCAGGCTGGCGGCGAACTCCGTGTTGTTCCGCACGGGCAAAACCCTCACGCCCACGCCCCGGAAGCCCGTTACTTGGTCCTTCTCGCCGATGGCAACGATCTCAGACATACTGCTCCCTGAGCCTCGCCTGCAGGAGGTGCTTGCTGATCTTGTTGACTCTGCCCGAGAGCACGAGCCGCAGGTTGAAAATCTCGGTGCTGAGGCCGCAGAGATAGCCGAACACGCGGTCGGGGCCGAACGTGGCCGACATCGCCGGCCGCACGCGCGCCAGCAGGAGGTCGGCCGCGCGCTTCGCAAACCATGCCACGCGCTCGCCCTCCGGCCGCGAGAAGACGTCGTCCACCAGCGGCCCGAGGGCCGTCGATCGCAGCCGGTCGGGCCACGCCTCCAGCGGCAGGTCGGCCAGTTCCTGGAGCAGCGGCCGGTCCAGCTCGCCGCGGAGGAACAGCCGCCGCAGCCGGGCCATGTCGTAGGAGCTGTTCCTCGCGCGCCAGATGATCTCGACCGACCGGGCGACGGCCAGCGCCTCCGCCCAGCTCGCGATGATCGGGTAGCCGATGGCGCGTGCCGTCCGCACCTGCTGGCTGAGCTGCTCGGAGTCGAGCACGAGGTCGATCGCCTGCGGCACGAGTTCGGGCGGCGTGCTGTCGGCTTCGGCGCGGACGGTCGCCGCCGCGTCATACCAGAAACCCGGCAGGTCGGTCTTGAGGCCGCCGAGCACGCGCTCCCAGGTCTCGTCGCCGATGGTGCCGCCGTTCCCGCGGGGGATGTCGAGCCCCGCGAGCTTGCGCTTCAGGTAGCTCTTGAAGTCCCGGAAATCGTCTCCGATGCGGAACATGCCCACGACGTCGGGGATCGGCGAGTAACGTGCGACCTCCGCGAGCCGTTCCGCAAGGATGCCGCCGAGGACCTGGTCCGCCTCGTAGAGCTTCTCGATGATCGGGAAGCTGTCCTTGTAGGCCGTGTCGCTGATCGAGAGAAAGACGTCGTTGAGATCATCGAACGCAGCCATGCGCTGCATCGCATCGTTGCGGATGAGGCGGCTCTCCATCGCGGCCACGCGGCCCGAGAGAAAAGCCCAGTCATAGGCGTTCGTGTTGCTCACGGCGTGCGAATTCCCCTGGTATCGCCCTCGCCCTTCCCTTCCCCTCCCCATTGTCCCCTCCCCGTCAACGGGGAGGGGCAGTGTGGGGTAGCAGGAAGGCCCGGCGTGGGGCTTTACTCCGCTTTCTCCACCCGTGCCCCGAAGAGGGTCTGCGCGATCTCGGGCGCCATTTCTTCCTTCAGCTTGGCCACGATGCCGTCGAGCGTCCGGTCGATCTCGTACCTGCCGGTGCGGAGGACGAAGCCGCCGGCCATCTCGGCGGGCGTCGTCGAGAGCTTGAAGGCCGATTCCTTCGGCCGGGCCTTGTTGGCCTCGAGCACCAGTTGCGGGCCGAAGGCATGGAGGTCGCGGGCGTTGAGGAGAAGCTCGGCCGGCCCCTCGACGGCGGCATTCTTGAGCCAGCCCAGCAGCAGCGTCCTGTAGCCGTTGGAGGGCAGGTTCACGACTTTCTCGAGCGCCCTGGCGAAGACCTTGTCGATCACCTCGTTCTTCGCCGCGAGCAGCTCCATGTTGCCGGCTGCCCGCAAGGCGACCATGGCACGGTTCTTCTGGTCCCGCTCGCGCTGCTCGACCTCGCCCATGCGCTGCTCGAGCTGCCGTTCGAGCCGCGCCTGCGCCTGGCGGCTTGCATCGTCGATGCGCTTGCGGCCGGCCTCGCGGATGCGGTCGGCCTCCTTGCGGGCCTCGCCGAGGATCGCGTTTTCTATCTTCTCGAGTGCCACTGTTGTTGCCGCTCTCTCACTTTATGGCCTTGAACACCGAGTCCAGGGGCAGATACTGGATGCCCGCCGGGTTGCCCTGCGGATCGACCGGGGTGAGCCAGAAGATCATCAAGAGGGCCGCAAGCAGAGCCACCACCGCGTAGGTCTCGACGAGCACGGGGAAGAGGATGGCGCGGCCGCCTTCCTCGGGCCGTTTGGTGGTCAGGTTGATGCTGGCCGCGGAAACCTCGCCCTGGTTGATGGCGCTGCGCCACTGGACGATGCCGGCGAACGTGCCGATGGCGAGCATCGCGAGGCCCACGACCGGGCTGATGGACACCTTGTTCTCCAGCAGGCCGCCCTTGAGGGCCATCATGAACATGATGATGAAACTGTAGAAACCCTGCGTGCCGGGCAGAGCCGTGAGGATCAGGGCCCTGCCGAAGAGCTCGGGCTTCTCCGAAATGGCCCCCGCCGCCTCGGCCGCGGCGATGCGGATGCCCTTGGCCGACCCGATGCCGCCGAACATCACGCAGACGATGCCGCCGATCGCCGCCCAGCCGAGGCCGGTCTCGAGGAAATACTGGTGAACGAAGTCCATTGTATTGGTGCCTCCTTAATCGCCTAACCCAGGATCTGTCCCTGACAAACACCCTGTGCCAATGAAATGCTCGTACTCTTGCCGCGAGCCGACGGCTCATCCAGCAGCATCACGCGTGCGCTGTCGAAACTCAGCGGGGTGAACCGCCTCGCACCGCCCTCGAAGAAGCGGCCGAAGAACTCGAGGAAGATCAGCCTCGCCGAGTGCACGAACGCCGTGAGGATGCTCACGAAGAAGTTGTAGGAGTGCCCGATCGCCAGCACGACCAGGAACAGCACGACCCCCGCAACCGGAACGCCCTGCAGCATCCCGCCGATGATGTTGAACGTCATCGCGACGATCGAGGTCGTCAGCCCCAGTGCCAGCAGCCGCGAGTACGACAGCACGTCACCCATGAAGCTCGTCGCCCCATAGCTCCCCAGCACGCCGTAGAGGCTCACCACCCCCGTGATCGCCTTGGACATGAAGCCCTTCTCGTTCCGGCCCTGCGTGAGTACGAGCCCGACTACGCCGGCGGCCGCCATCACCCCGCCCACCTTCTGCAGCACCGGCGGCACGCCTTGCGACAGTACAGGGATCACCAGCAGGAGCACCCCCGGCAGGAACACCAGCCATAGCCCCCCGTCAAAGAGCGCGTCGAGCGGCTTGCGCTTCCGGAACATCTTGTACATGTGGAGGATGATCCCGTAGAACTGGTTGGCCACGCCGATGCCCAGCGCCGCCACCAGCATGTTGATCGGCTCCTTGAGCGGGTCGAGGGCCGGCACGAAGAACACATCGTGCAGCTTCAGCAGGATATTATCCGCGCCAAGGTAGTCGGGCGAATAGAGATCGCCGGCCCATGCTCCCGTGACGGCCCCGAAGATCACCGTGCCGATGCCCGCGTAAAGGAACAGCCGGAAAAACTTGAGTTGCGGCGGGTACGTGCGGTACTTCCGGGAGAGCACGAACGACAGCGCTATCAGCCCCAGGCCGTAGATCACGTCGCCGAAACAGTAACTGAAGAACAGCAGAAACGAGAAGATCAGCCACGGCGTCGGATCGAAGCTGTAGTAGTCGGGCAGCCCGAACATGTTGATCAGCGTCTGCGCGGGCTTCGCGAACGCCCCCGGCGTCAGCGACACCGGCGGGTTGTCCACCCCCGGCACAGGCTCCTCGTACACTGCCGAGGCCTCGGGAAACTCGCTCGACAGCACCTTCTCGATCTTCGGGAGGTCCTTCACGCGCACCCACCCCGTGAGGACCGATATCCGGCGCGAATGGAGCACGCCGGAGTGGGCCTCGGCCTTGGTCTTCTCGCTCAGCCAGTGGCCTTCGGCGATGCTCACGCTGCGGCTGTCCCTGGCGAGCTCCAGCACGCGCGCCTTGTATGCCTCCTGCTGCTCCTTGCGCTCCATGATGTCTTCGTGCAGCTCCCGCACGCGGTCGGCCGGCGTGCCCGGCAGCCGGGGAAGGGCGATCTCCGCGAAGGCGTGCCTGCGGAGCACGTCGCGCGCGGCGTCGGCATCTTCATTCAGGAAAACGACGACCGCCCGCGTTCCCTTCTTCTCCGCCCGCACCGCCTCGAAAGCCGTCAGCTCGCGAGCCTCGGCGTCGGCGGTGAACGCCGCCCAGCTCCGGCCGTGGAACACTCCGTAGACCGCCGTGGCATGCTGCAGCCCCAGGGCCCGATTGGTCGAGAACGGCAGCGCCGCAAACTCGGCAAGGGCCTGCTTCTCCGCCCCCGCCGCCTCGATCTGGCTCTGCAGGCTGCGATACTCCTCGTGGATGCTGGCGCATTCCTGGTAGAGCGGCTCGAAGTCGAACTTCGAAACCACGTTGTGCAGCTCGTCGCGCTTCACCTGCAGCGGCAGCGGCGCAAAACCCTCGATGAAGCTCTTGCTTTCTTTCACGAAGAGGCCGAAGGTGGACTTGATGATGTCCAGCCTCTTGAGGTTGAGGTCCGCTTTCTCGGTCGAGGCAGGCTCCTTGCCCATCCGCGCCTCTTCCGGCGGCGCAAACACCTTGGCCGCGTCCTCAACGTGGACCGCCGAAAGGGCGTGGAGCCTGGTCAGCAGCCGGTTGACTTCTTTGCGCGGGACGAGGAAGGTCGCCTTCTTGACCCTGTCTATTGCCATGTTACGAGCCGCAGATCCTCTCTACAACCTTGCCCACCAGCGCTCCAGCGTCTTCGATCCTGATGCCGCGGATTCTCGTGAGCGCCTCCTGCGAGCTGCGCCGGCAGCGCTCCTCCTCGGCCCGCCGCTCCGACTCTATGCGCGCGGTGAGCTTGTGTGATTCCTGCTGGAACTTCTGGTCCATCTCTGCCTGGAATTCTTTGAGTCGGGCGTCGCTTTCCCGCTCGAGGGCAGCGACATCGTCGTGCGCTTGCTTGATGGCGGCGTCGGCTTGCTGTTCGATCGCGTGCACGTGCTCGATCAGGTTGTCAGGCATTGCAGTCCCCGTTACGAAGAAGCCCTGCAAGTTCAAAAGCTGTTATTGTACTTCATGATAGGGACGAATCAAGCGGAATTTCACTGCGGAATGGCCCAAGCGCCCGCGCCAACCGCTGAAAACCGCCGCTGGCACATCTTCCCTTGAACGCCGCCGCCTTTTCTGCTATGCTTCCGGCCGTTCCGCAAGCACAGGAGGCGCAACACGGCCTTCGCAGGCACGATTCGCGGCGCTTGGGAAAAGGCTGCTCCACCGAAGTCCGAGCCAGCCCCCCTGATGTCAGGGACCGGCTCCGATCCGGTCGAGGACGACTTGAGCATCACCAACCGCGATCGGCAATCCCGATTGGCGCTTTAAGCGTTGAATACCGGGCGAAAACGTGGTATCATTGACGTATCAGCCGGCCCCAGGCTCATTCGCTGCAGCTCCGTTCGCAGGGCACCCATGACAAAACGCATCCAGGCCGACCTCCACGTTCACACGAGCCTCTCCGACAGCACCATGTCGCCGCGCGAGGTCATCGACCGGGCCGTCGCCGTCGGGCTCGACATGATCGCGGTGACCGACCACGACACGATGCATGGCGTGGCCGAGGCCCAGCGCTGCGGCGAACGCCGCGGCGTCACCGTCGTCCCCGGCGTCGAAGTCTCCACCTACCACGGCACCGACGAATTCCACATCCTCGGGCTCTATGTCGACGCCGTGAACGTGGCCTTCCTGGAGAAGCTCGAAATGATCTGCAAGGCCCGGCTCGAGCGGATCTACGAGATCTCGGCGAAACTGAAGCAGATGGGCGTCGACGTCGAGGCCGAGGAGGTGATCGACCTCGCCGCCGGCGGCTCGCCCGGCCGCACACACGTCGCACGCGTGCTGTTGCGCCGCGGCTACGTCGGCGACATCTCCGAGGCCTTCTCGCGCTACGTGGGCGACTCCGCCCCCGCCATCGTCCCCAAGCGCTTCATGACCGTCGAGCAGGCCATCGCCGAGATCCGCAACGCAGGCGGCGTGTCCATCCTCGCACACCCCGGCCTGGTGCAGCAGCGCGACGCCTTCATCCCCCTCTTCGCCGAGATGGGCCTCAACGGCCTCGAAGCCTTCTACCCGTCCTACCGCCGCATGCAGACCCAGCACTATCTCGAGCTCGCCGCCCGGCTCGGCCTGGTCGCCAGCGGCGGGTCCGACTGCCACGGCAGCCGCCGCGACGGCATCATGCTGGGCCGTGTGCGACTGCCCGGGCACTACGTCGAGAAAATCTTCGCACTCGCCCGGATGCTCCCCGGCTCGATACCAGGGGGAAGATAGCAGGCTCTTCCGGTTTCAGTGTGGGTACTTGTCAAGCGTGGCCCTGAAGACAAAGACCCCTGGCCATCGCCTAAGCCCCGGAGGGGCGGCTTTTGGTTAGCCCAGGGCGGAGCGAAGCGAAGCCCTGGGTACGCGCCGGCAATGATCGTGAGCCCCGGAGGGGCGGCTCTCTTCGCGGCAACCAAGCCCTTTGAGCCGCCCCTACGGGGCTTGGTGCCGTCCGAACGCTGCACCCAGGGTTTGCTCCCGGCTACGCCGGTTCGCTGCACCCTGGGCTAACCAACAGACGCCCCGCAGAGCGGGGCTGAAGAGGAAGACTTTGGCTGTCAATGTGACTCATCCACACCCGAGCCGGAAGAGCCAGATAGCAGTTGATAGTTGGAAGTTGTTATTCACTCCGGACATCAAATGGTGAACATTCGTTTCTTCATTCCCCATCCTTATTGGAGCCCCGAAGGGGCGGCACAAGATAGCCCAGGGTAAGATGCGAGCGAAGCGAGCATCGCAGCCCTGGGGTCAGCCGGCCCCCACCATCCCCCCTCCCACCGGGAGGGGGAAGGGGGTGGGGATCCTTAACTACGATGTTCACTGTTTGATGCCCGGAGTAGTAGCAGGAGTAGTTGGCAGTTGGAAGTTCAGAAGTTGTGTTGAGAGTTGGCGGCTGTTACCACTGAGCATCCGAAATACATGCTACGCAATGCAGGAAGACCGGACCGGCGCCGTAGGGGCGGGGCACCGTCCCCGCCCTCGAAGGGCAAGGGCGGTGCCTTGCCCCTACGGTCCAATGGAATGTAGATAGGCCCTGATTGTCGGATTACCAGCGACTTACGGCGGCGGTGCACCG
>Ga0172365_10003615_pt1 | contig 11494 bp, 6 predicted proteins | sample LakKivSesite48cm_FD_114535 | JGI IMG/M metagenome (GOLD analysis project Ga0172365, IMG submission 114535) | Sediment microbial communities from Lake Kivu, Rwanda - Sediment site 48cm | ecosystem: Environmental > Aquatic > Freshwater > Lake > Sediment | place: Rwanda: Western Province, Lake Kivu... | reverse complement strand
TCCGGTCTATCATCCAGTGATCGCCCGATGTTGCTATGGATGCGAAGGGGATCAGAACAATATAATGTACGGGAGAATCGCGAAGGCTGCAATAATATGCGGGAGAGCGGGCATACGGGTGCAAGTGAAGTACCGTACGGGAGGCGTCCGGCGCACGGAGGAGTTCGGCAACCCATGTCCCGTACGGTGCAACGACGGTTTGGAACGACTCGCTCAGAGAAGTGCTAATCTTTGCGACGGAAAATGAGATATAGGACGAGGGTGACGGCTGCGATGACCAGCCCCCACTTGATCACCTTGTCCCAGGGGAACTCCTCTTCGGGGACTGGCCCGCCCAACTCTTCGGAGTCGGCAGCCATGACGCCCTCCGGCTGGATGGTCTCTCCGGGAGCCGCCTGTGCCGCGGCGCTCACCCCTTCGGATGGTTCGGGAGGCGGGGCCGCCTTTGCCTCCTCCGCGACTTCTTCCTGAGCTTCCGGTTCCTCTTTGATGATGGGTTCTTCCGGTGTGCCTGTCATGTCCCCTCCTGGTTCTTCTTACGTACGATCTTTATCAATGGCTACCGAGGATGCTTCCTCTATCGTCCAGTATGATGATCTCTTATACGCTTTTCGGTAAGGAATTGTGCATGTTGGGACGTAGAGGCGCATGGCCATGCGCCCCTACAAGATATTGTTTCGACGCGCCTTGTAGGAGCGACTCGCGAGTCGCCCCTGTAGTCTGTGATGAAGTGTGATTATCTGGAACCCGTATTACATACTAATGATCCGGCGCCACAAAACGCAAGTACTGATACTGCGAGAGCCATTCCGGGTTCCGTTTTCCGGCCTTCCCCGGCAAGATCGCCGCTTCTCTGCCGCCGTGAAAGAGCGTCTGCTGGCACGACCGGCGAAGGAGCGGTACATTCTCTTTATCGGCCCCTCGCGGAAGGAAAAGGAGAAGATGAGCGATACGGCGGTGGTTTTGGCGTCAGGCGGGATGGATAGCTGCGTGACGGTGGGGCTTGCCCACCAAGTGGGGCATCGGCTCGCGCTCGTTCACGTCAACTACGGCCAGCGCACGCAACGCCGGGAGCTTGCGGCGTTTCATGCCATTGCCGAGCACTATTGCGTGCCGGAAAGCCGCAGGTTCGTCGTGGACATCGGGTTCCTTGCGGCCATCGGCGGTTCCGCGCTCACCGACGCTTCCCTCCCCTTGCCGGAGGACGAGCCGCTCGACCGCGAAGGCATCCCCATCTCCTACGTGCCGCAGCGAAACGGGAATCTGCTCTTCATCGCCGCCGCGTGGGCGGAAGTGCTCGGTGCGACAAGCATCTGGACCGGCATGGTCGAGGAGGACTCAAGCGGCTACCCGGATTGCCGACGGCGGTTCTGCGACGCTATCGAGAGAGCCATTGCCGAGGGGAACGACGACGAGCACCCCGACCCCCGCATCATCACGCCGCTCATCCACATGAGGAAGGCGGAGATCGTCCGCACGGGCCTGAAGATCAACGCGCCGCTTCACCTGACGTGGTCGTGCTACCAGCGCGAAGACCGCGCTTGCGGGCGGTGCGATAGCTGTCGTCTGCGTCTGCGCGGCTTCCGCGAGGCCGGTGCAGAGGACCCCATCCCGTACGAGCAGGGCGTCTGAAAGGCGCATCAATGGAAAAACGGCGAGATGGGAGGGATTTCAGGGGCCGGAGTTTGCCTGGTGGAGCAGGTGTTCCACCGCCCGCACCAGTTGCTCCGGCTCGACCGGATCAGTCATCCTCGTGACCGGCACCCGATCCTCGAGCGCAAACTCGTCCGGCTCGTGCGCGGAGATGACCACAACAACGGGCACACGCGGCAGCACCTGGCGCATCCCCGTCCAGGTGTCATTCCAGAAAGAACTCGGCTCGTGGGAGAGGTCTATGATTGCCGCTTCGCCGGAGGGACCGCTCACGATGAGGACCAGTTCGTAGCCTATGCGGACAAACAGCGTCAGGTACCCGCGCACGCGAAATAGCTCCACCGCCGCCATCAGCCAGGCGGGCTGATCCGATTGGCTCGCACTTCCCGTGTGGCTGGGCGACGCCATACCGATGCTCTCCCATCCTGTCGTCGAGACTCAGGAGAAATCACCCATGAATGCTCGCGGGATCGGCTAACCGTGCAAGGCACGTGCCGAACCGCTCACGGAACACACACATTGTGTCGAAATCTCATTCCTGATCGCGTTGACCGTAGCGCTTGATCTTGTCGTGAATCGTCCGCACGCCGATGCCGAGCATCTTCGCGGCAAGCGTCTTGTTGCTCTGCGTCGCCCGAAGCGTCGCCTCAATCGCCTCACGTTCCATCTCGCTGAGCTTCATGCCGACGCGAAAGACGACCTCTTCCGGGGGGCCGCTCCTGATCTGGTGCGGCAGGGCATCCGGCATGATCACCTCTCCGGCGCACATGACCACCGCGCTCTCGATGGCGTTTTCCAGTTCGCGCACGTTGCCCGGCCATTCGTAGCTCTGGAGGAGCGCCATCGCCGAAGGGTCAATCCCCTTGATCGTCTTGCCGTTCTCCGCGGCGTAGAGGTTGATGAAATGGTGCACGAGCAAAGGGATGTCCTCGCGGTGGTCGCGCAATGAGGGAGCTTCGATGCGCACGACGTTCAGGCGGTAGAAAAGGTCCTTGCGGAACGTGCCCTCTTCGACCATGCGCTCCAGGTTGGCGTTCGTCGCCACGATGAGCCGCAGGTCCACCGTGATCGTCTGTTCGCCGCCCACGCGCTCGAACTGACGCTCCTGCAACACGCGAAGCAGCTTCCCCTGAAGCCCGGTCTCCAGCCCGTCAATCTCGTCGAGGAAGAGCGTGCCCATGTGCGCCAGCTCAAACCTGCCGCGACGCTGGGCGACCGCCCCGGTGAACGACCCGCGCTCGTGGCCGAAGAGTTCGCTTTCCAAGAGTTGGGGGGAGAGCGCGCCGCAGGCCACCTTGATGAGCGGCCCGTTGCTGCGAGGGCTGAGGCGGTGGATCGCCGTGGCGATGAGTTCTTTTCCCGTGCCGCTTTCGCCCGAGATGAGCACTGTTGCCCTGGCTCCGGCGGCTATGCGGATGCGCTCGATCACCTGACGGATCGCCGCGCTCTGCCCGACAAGGCCCTCTGGGCGCGTTTCCTCGCTGATCTTGGACCTCAGTTGCCTGTTCTCGAAGCGCAAGCGCGCTTTCTCGTATGCGGCAGGGATGAGCGCCTTGAGCTTGGCGAGGTCCACCGGTTTGGTGAGGAAATCGTACGCCCCCATGCGGATGGCTTCGACGGCTCCCGCAATGGTACCGTGCGCGGAGATCACGATGGAGCCGACGGGCCATTCGGCCTCGTGAGCGCGGCGGACAAGCTCCAACCCATTGCCGTCCGAGAGCACCAGGTCGGTGACTACCACGTCAACTTTCTCGCCTTCAATCAGCTCCGTCGCGTCCGCAACGGCACGGCAGGTCGAGACCTGGTAACCCCACTGGCCCGTAATCTCTTGCATGATCATCAGGGAGCTTCGATCACCGTCTACAAGCAGCAGGCGCAAGCCCGAACTCATGAACGAAGTCCTCATCTGAGGATGGAGAGAGAGGGTGAGAGCATATCCTGTGTTCTAATATGCACCCTTTGCATTTCCGCGCCAAGAGCATTGCAGATATTTCCGCACGAGAGACGGCGAACTCCGGCAGAATCCGCAGGATAATGCTCCTCTTCCCGCACGCAACCAGCAGGATTGGCCGGTACGCCGGTTTCCTCACGTCAGAAATTCGGCCTTGAACTCCTCAGGGATAGGGGCGAGGTACACCTGACAGATGCCGGTCCGGTCGCTCGTGTAGACCACGTACCCCGCGTTCGGCGCGAGCACCGGATGGGCGTGCGTCCATTGCGGATGACCGCCGCTTGCGCCGGTCCGGCAGAGCGTGCGGAACCGACCGCTCGGCGCGTGGATAAGCTGTAGCCCCACGTCCGGCCAGTTCGTGTCGCTTGCGGCCCATTCGCCGGTCGCGTCGCACGAGACGTGCCAGAAGCCCGCGCCTTCGGCAAGGACGCGCACCTCGGCATCGCCAGGGGTCGCCACGTCGAGCGCGCGGCCCGGATGGTTCACGGTGGTGACCACATCGCCTGTCCTGCCGAGGGGGGCATAGTGGTTCGTGCTCCGGGTGAACGGCACGAGCGCGAAGCCGTCGCCGTCGAACGAAAACGTCCAGACGCCCCAGGGCATCCTGGGTGCGCCCGCCTCGTCAATCGGCAGGATGGACGCGAGCAGCCGCTCCGACCTTCTTCCGACGAGTTGCACGGGCATGAGGTAGCGTGCGCGGCAGATGCGCTCGACCCGGCCCTCCGTCAGGTCCAGCCTCATCACGTCGAACGTCCTGTCGGTGCGCTGTCCCTGTGCGAATACGTAGCGTCCGTCGAGGGTGCCGGTTGAAACCATGATATTCAGGTAGCCGGGCATCCGCGCCACTTCCTCCTCGTCGCCGCCCTCGAACGGAATGCGGATGAACGATCCCTTGCGCCCGGCGTAGACGTAGCTCCTGTCGGCAGAGATCACCCCGCCAGACGGTTCGCGTGCGAGAAGCATGAGGCCGCTCCCGTCGGACTCCACGCGATACAGGTCTCTCGGCGAATCTCGCGTGGGATACCTGTTTCCTGAGAGCAACAGCGTCCGGTCATCTGGGGTGGTCCACTGGCCGGAGCCGAGGTGGAAGTGCATCAGGGGGAAGCTCGTCAACTGGATGATCTTGACCCCTGTCTGGGGGTCTTCGCGGGCGATGCGTTCGCACGTCTTTTCATGAGTCATGGGCAGTTCACCATACGGCGGGAAGGACAGGAAGAATTGGCGCGTCGCCCCTACAAAGCGTGTCGAAAGATAGGGGCGCATGGCCATGCGCCCCTACAGTCCGAGTTTATGCGGGTTCCAGGTAATAACACTTCATTGCGGACTACAAGGGCGACTCGCGAGTCGCCCCTACAAAGCGTGTCGAAACAATATCTTGTAGGGGCGAGGTATGCCTCGCCCTACTCGACATGCGCAATTCCTCACAGAAAACCGTATTATTGGGCCTTGCCGCTACCTCAGCAGCGTCATCGCCCTCGTCTGGCCGAATCGCTGTCCGCCGTCCGCGCTGGCTGCTTCCAGACGATAGAGGTAGATGCCGCTTCCCATGGCGCGACCGTTGCCGTCCATGCCGTCCCACACAACCCGGTGATAGCCCGGCTGGAGCACGCCCTCGCTGAGGACGACGACCTCTTGGCCCAGCGCGTTGTAGACGGCCAGACGCACCTGACTTGCCGCAGGCAACGCGAACTCGATGAGCGTCGTCGGGTTGAACGGGTTCGGATAGTTGGCGGCAAGGCGGTACGCGTGAGGCATTCCCACGCTGGCGAACAACGGCCCGTGGTACGCTTCGTGACCATAGAAATCTATGTCTACGAGGTAATAGGCATACATCCGACCGGCCTCGGCGGTCATGTCAAGATACGTGTACTCGGTCGCCGAGGATTTGTTGCCCTGTCCCCTCAGGAAGCCCAGCGTCCTCACCGACTCTGACCGTGCGGCGCGCCCACGAATGCCCTCAGGTCCCTCGTTCGCCAGCGCCGTCGTATCCGCCGCCTCATCCACCGCCAGACGAAGCACTCGCCAGCCGTAGTTCTCGGTCTCGGAATGCGTGATCCAGTTCAGCTCGACCGCGTCTTTCCGGGCGTGCGCGATGAACGTACCCAGTTCGACCGGCAATGACGTTTCCTTCGACGTTTCTATCGGGAAGTTCGCTGACGACACGGTTGAGGGCGAGGCCACGCTGAGGTAGGTGCTGTCGGCCAATTGCGCGGCGATGACGTTGGTCTGCGGCGCGCTTGCGGAGATGTCGTACGCGATGAAGTACACCGACGCCGTGCTGCCTATCGTCCTCGTCGGGCTGAAGGTGACCGTCCCGCTCCCGCCTGATGCGCCGGTCACGGCTGACGAACCGATGAGGGTTTCCTCGGAGGGCGAAAACGTCCCGTTTCCGTTGTCGAGGTAGACCTTCACCAGGTCCACGTCCGTGTCGTAAAAGACGCCCACGCCTGTCCGCTTGTTGTTCACCTTGATGGATTGCAGGACGGCGTTGGATGAGGACGCCGTGAGCGAAAGCTTGAGCATCGGCACGTCCGTGGCCCCAGGGTTGGTCGAAACGGGCGATATGTCCGTGCCGGTGACCGTCACCACCGCCGATGCCATCGTCAATGTCGCGCCGGTGATCGGAGCGGCGGTCACGGTGAGGCTGTCGCCCGCGATAGGGCTGCCAGAGGTGTTCCCCGTGACGCTAAAGTACGTGTTGTTCACGACGGTCGGGTAGAATGTCCTCCCACTGATGCCGCTCGTGCTCATGGTGTACGTGACCACGAGGTACCGGGAAAGCCCCGCCGGAACCTGCACGCTGAGGCTGCCGAAGGTGGCGATGGTGTCGTCCGCGCTGAAGGTCGTGCTGCCGAGCAGCACCTCATCGCCGTCGAAGCCCTGGCCGTTCGGGTCGGCGTAGAGCTTCACCGAACTGATGTCCTGGTTGTCCGCACCTGTGCCGTTCGCTTTGACCTTGACCACCGAAACATCCAGCGCCTCGTAATCGGACGCCGTCAGCTTGAGTTGCAGCGCGGCCACGTCGCTCTGGCTGAGGGTGACGTTCTGATTCGAGGGCGAAGACGGCCCGATGTCCACCACGAGGTTGCCGATCTGGACCGTCTTCGCAATCCCGTACGAGGCCGATGTGACCGAGGTCGTCTCGATGCTCGACGAGATGGTGAGCGTGTAGAAGCCTTCCGTTGCCGGGTTGGTCAGAGACGCACCGCTCAGGAAGGCGATCTCCACCGAGGCGGAGGTGTCCACCACGACCGGCAGCGTCACGACCACCTTCCGCGTGCCCGTGTTGACGGTTGGGTCAACGGTGGGCGCAGTGCCGTTCACGCGCACGTTCGACGCGCTTATAGAGGCGGGGACCGTCGTGCCGGACGGGAAGGTGACGGTGGAACGTGTCGCCGATGCGCAGCGCGCCCTTCGAGCCGGTGCTGAACGTGAGCGTGTAGGCGGCGACGGAGGAGACCTCGTTGGGGTTCGCGTTCACCACGGCGCTCGTGAGCGTCGTCGAGGTGGAGATGATCGTGTACGTGGCCGAACTGACGGGGTCCGGCTCCTTCGTGGTATTGACGGAGAGGGTCTTATTGCCTCCGGTGGTCGTCGGGTTGGTGATCTTCCCGTTCGAGACGACGACGGTCACCGAATCGCTATTGGCGTACGACGCGGCGGAAGGCATGGGGATGGTCACCTGAAGCCCCGAAATCACCGGCGCGGCGGACGGGTTGGCGGGCGGATTGGCGTTGTTTGCCACTGCCACGTCCCCCGCGACGAGCGCGGCTATCGAAGTGGTGCTCGGAAAGATGACGATGATGCTGTCCGTAGAGGCGAGCGCGCCCGCGCTGCCGAGCCGGAAGCCGATGGTGTAGGTCGCGGTCTGACCATCTCCCTGCGCGCTCAGGCTCACGGTCACGTTGCTGACGGTGGTCGTCGCGGTGACCGCATACGTCGAGGAGGAAACCGAGGTTCCCTCGGCGCTCGTCTTGAGGGTGACCTGATAACTGTTGTTCGGCGTGCCGGGGTTGGTGAGCATCCCCGCGCCGCTATTGAAGACGACTGTGACGCTCGTATTCGCCGTGATGTTCACTGGCGTAGTGATCGTGACCGTGAGGCCGTTCACCGTCACCGTGGAGGCATTCGTGCCGTTGACGGTGATCTGAGGCGTAGTCGGCGACGAGCGGGCGACGGCGATGCCGATCCCCGTGCCGCTTGGAAAGGTGATGCTGATCGTGCCGACCCCGGAGGTCAGCGCGCCGCCGCTCCCGGTGGTGAAGGTCACGGTGTAGGTGGCAAGCTGGTTGGTCAATTGATTGCTCAACGACACGGCGACCGAACTGACCGTGCTCGCGGTGATCGTATAGACGTTCGAGGAGACCTGCGTCGGCTCTTTGCTCGTGTACACCGTGGCAGTGTAGTTTCCTGCCGTGCCGGGGTTAGAAACCCCCGCCGCCGACTTGAACACGACCGTCACCGACGCGCCTGCGCTGATCGTGCTCCCGACGGCGATCTTGGCCGTTTGAGACGACACCACGACGTTGTTCGCATCAACCCCGTTGACCGTCACGTTCGATTTCGAGATGGAGGAGGGGACCGTCGTGCCGGAGGGGAAGACCACGAAGATGGTATCGCTCGCCAGCGTCAGGTTGCCTGTGCCGCCGATGGTGAAGGCCAGAGTGTACTGGGCCGTCGCGCTCACCGTCGCCGGAGAGGGCGTCACGTTGGCAGCCGAGACCTGCGTCGCCGCCGAAATCGAATACGAACTCGATACGGTCGAGTTGGGGGTCGGCTGGATGTTCGTGTAGAGCGAACTGAGCGTATAGGAACCGGATGGCGGGTTGACGATGCCTGCGCCGGGGCCGATTACCACCGTGAGCGAACTTGAGGCGGCGACGGCGTTCGACGAGATCACCTTCACCGTGCGCGTGGAGCTATTCACCACCGGCGCGACCGTGCACGCTGTCCCGTTGATCGAGACGTTCAACGCGGCAATCGAACTCGGCAGCGTCGTGCCGGAGGGGAAGACCACCGTGACCGTATCGCCGTCCACGAGCGCACCGTGCGCGCCGGTCATCGTGGTGATCGTGTACGACGCCGTCGCCGAAGCGGTGTCCGGTGAGGGCGTGACCGTCGCCGTCGCCAATGTCTCGCTCGAAGGGGCGGTGATCGTGTATTTCGCGGACGTGACCTGCGTCGCGTTCACGCCGATGCGCGCGGTCAGGGTGTAGTTGCTCCCTGAGGTGGACGGGTTGGTGATCTTTTCCCCGGAGACGTTGGTGAACGCAACGCTTGCCGTCGAGCTTGCGCCGACCGTCGAACCAGAGCGCACCCGGACCTGGCGGGCGCTGGGGTCCGTGATCACCGCCGAACTCTCGGTCCCGTTGATCGTGACCGTGCTCGCGGTGATGGACGCCGGGATCGTCGTGCCCGTCGGGAACTGGAAGAAGATCGTGTCGCCGATGGCTAGCCCGCCCGTGCCGGTCGTGAACGAGATCGTGTAGGTCGTCGCCGTGCTGATGGCGGGGTCGCCAAGGCTGACCGTGACGCCGGAAATGCTCGTCGCGGCGGTGATCGAATAGGCGTTCGACTGCACCGCCGTCGGCTCGGTCGTTGTGCTGACCGATACGGCGTAGTTCGAACCCGCAGAGGGGTTCTGTATCCCCGCATCCGAGGAGAACACCACCGAGACATTGCCGTTCGCGGAGACGTTCACCGGCGTAGTGAGCGTGATCGTCCGCGTCGTCTGGTTGCACGTAGGAGTTACGACAAGCGCGGTGCCGTTGACCGTGACCTTATTGGCGGCCATCGTCGCGGGTATCGTCGTGCCACTGGGGAAGACAAGGGAGATCGTGTGCGACCCCGCCGTGAGCGCACCGCCAGAGCCGGTGGTGAAGCTGACGGTGTACTGGGCGGCGACGCTTGCCGTCGTCGGGCTTGGCGTCACCGTCGCCGGGCAGACGCTGCTTGAGGTGATCGTGTACACGTTCGACTCTGCCGAGCCGTTGTTCGTCGCCGCGACGGTGAGCGTGTAGTTGTTCGCGGCGCTCGTCGGGTTCTTGATCCCGGCGGTCGTCGAGAAGATCACCTGCATCGCCGACGAAGCCGCCACCACATCGCCCACCGTGAGCGTCACTGTCCGGTTGGTCGGGTCCGTGCTCACCTGGCTCGGCGACGATCCCATCGTCGCGCCATCGTCCTTGAGCGTGACCGATCCGGTGCTGATGGAAGAGGGGATCGTCGTGCCGCCTGGGAAGGTGAGGGTGATCGTGTTCCCGACGCTCAACCCGCTCGTGCTGCCGAGCGAAAACGAGAGGTCGTATTGCGCGACCACGTTCACCGTCGTCGGGTTCGGGGTGACGTTCGCCGCCGAGACGGTGCTCGAAGCGGAGATCGTATAGCTCGACGACGTGGCGGCGGTGGTCTGTATGTTCGTGGAAACGTCAGCCGTGTAGCTGGTGGCGCTCGCAGGGTTGACAAGCCCTGCGCTGGTGCTGAAGACCAGGGAGAACGAACTCGACGCGCTGACCGCCGCAGGCGTCACTACCGCCACGCGCCGCGAGGACTGGTTGATCACAGGCGAGGTTGTCGCCGTCACCCCATTCACCGAGACCGCGCCTGCCGCCATAGAGGAGGGGACCGTCGTGCCCGAGGGGAAGACCACGATGATGCTATCTCCCACCGCGAGCGCGCCGTTGGAGCTTGTCGTCGCGGAGACGGTGTAGGACGCGCTGCTCGATGTCGTCGCGGGAGATGGCGTCACAGTCGCGCCGGTCAACGCGGTCGTGGTCGTGATGGTGTACTTCGCCGACGTGACCGGGGTTGAACCTGCGCCGATCCGGGCGGTCAGGGTGTAGTTGCTGCCTGTGCTGGCCGGGTTGGTGATCTTTTCTCCGGCAACGTCGGTGAACGCGAGGGTCACGGTCGAACCCGCGCCGACCGTCGAGTTCGAGGTGATCGAGACAAGCCGCGTGGACGGGGTCGTCGTCACCGAGGAGCTTGGCGAGCCGTTGATCGTGATCGTGGTGTTGCTGATGCTCGCGGGAACCGTCGTCCCCGTCGGGAACTGCACGTAGATGATGTTGCCGACCGACAGCCCACCTGAGCCGGTCTTGAACGAGATGGTGTAGCTCGTGGCCGTGCTGATGGCCGAGCTGCCCAGGCTCACGCTCACGTTGGAGATGTCCGTCGCCGCAGTGATCGCGTACGCCAGAGAGGCGACCGAGGTCGGCTCCGTGCTCGTGTAGACCTGAGCCGTGTAGCCTGTGCTTACAGTGGCCGGGTTGGTGATCTGGGCATCGGCGGAGAGGACCACCGATACGCTGCCGTTGTTCGCTACGTTGACCGGCGTGGTCAGCGTGACCGTGCCGCTATTGACCGTGGGCGAGGTGGTCAGGTAGGCCCCGTTGATGGTCACGTTGTTTGCGGCGATGAACGAGGGCACGGTGGTCCCTGTGGGGAAGACGATCGTGATCGTGCCGGAGCCAGCCGTCAACGCACCGCCCGCGCCGACGTTGAACGCCACCGTATACTCCGCGTAGTTGCTCTGCGTGCTCGGGCTGGGGGTGACAGTCGCCGGTTGCACCTGGCTGGTGGTGATGCCGTAGACGTTCGACGTTGACGAACCGTTGCCGGTTGCCGCCAGGGTGAGCGTATAGCTGTTGCCCGATGTCGAAGGGTTGGCGATCCCGGCGGCAGTGCTGAACACCACCTGCATGGAAGCGCCCGCCGCAACCGCCTCGCCGACCGTGATGGTGACCTGCCGAGCGGAAGGGCTGGTGCTCACCGAGGTGAGCGTTTGCGTGACACCTGCTTCCTTCAGCGTCACCGCAGAAGTGCTCATGGACGTGGGGACGCTCGTGTTGTCCGGGAACGTGACGGTGATGGTGTTGCCGCTGCTCAGCG
>Ga0172365_10003612_pt1 | contig 11495 bp, 8 predicted proteins | sample LakKivSesite48cm_FD_114535 | JGI IMG/M metagenome (GOLD analysis project Ga0172365, IMG submission 114535) | Sediment microbial communities from Lake Kivu, Rwanda - Sediment site 48cm | ecosystem: Environmental > Aquatic > Freshwater > Lake > Sediment | place: Rwanda: Western Province, Lake Kivu... | reverse complement strand
GAAGTTTCGGCTTGTGCATACCGAGGTGGTACTTTGGTACAAAGTTTCTCGCAGTCCGGTGTTGCTGGTGATAAGCCGCGATCCTGCGGGCAAGGAACAGGACGACTTTTTCTTTACAACCGACTTGAAACTGACGACTTCCGAGGTCATCAGCGGTTTTGCCGGTCGCTGGAGCATCGAGGACACGTTCAAGAATACAAAGCAATTTCTGGGCAGCGAGGAACCTCAGACGTGGAAGAGCCAAGGGCCCGAACGTGCGGCGGTGATAGGCCTGTGGTTGTATTCGATGGTGTGGGCGTGGTATATCCGGTATGGTTATGCCAAAACCAGACTGCCAATCATACCGTGGTATCCCGCGAAGAGTTGCCCGAGTTTCCAGGATGCGCTGGCCACCTTGAGGCGGGTGCTGTGGCGGAAACGAATTATTACAATGTTCGCCAATCATACCGTACCTGCACGAATTACAGAGTTTCTTATCGATGCCTTGGCTCCAGCAGCATAATTAATTATGAAAAGTGCGAAAGTTCACTATTTAAAACAAATTAACATTTGCTGAAAGAACCTTTATTCATAGTAGTAGCATGTGTTATAATATTTTGATTGGAATTTTGGGCATTAACAAAAAGTATCAAACCGCCGATAATCTGGAATTAGACATGCGTGTACTTATTATTGAAGATGAAATCAAAATAGCCCGTAACATTACCAGAGTGCTGGATGAGGAATATTCCTGGGCAGCGGAGATTTGTACCGATGGAGAAGACGGCCGGCATGTGGCCATGACGAATCCGTATGACCTGATAATCCTTGACCTGGGTTTGCCTAAAATTGACGGCATGGAGATTCTCAGGGACCTTAGGGCCAAAGGTGTGACTACTCCCGTGCTTATATTGACGGCAAGGGACGAGACCAGCGACGTTATACAGGGCCTTGATACGGGCAGTGACGACTATTTGACTAAACCATTTGATATGAGAGAACTAATGGCTCGCTGCAAGGCGTTGGTACGTCGTTCGTACGGGCGGGCCGCTGCTGTAATAGATATTGGAGATTTAAGTATAAACACGGCCAAACATCAAGTCATGTTCCGCGGCAGATCGGTACGTTTGTCCGCCATGGAATATCGCCTGTTGGAGTATCTGGCAATGCGGGCCGGAGAGGTAGTATCCAAAGCGGATATCACTGGACACCTGTACAGCTCCAACTCAGAGAGCTTCTCTAATGTTGTGGAGGTTTACATCAGCACCCTTCGAAAGAAACTCGGTTCTGGGCTAAACAGCGAATTAATCCATACCCTTCGAAATCAAGGTTATGTCCTTGGAGAGCTACCGGCATGATTTGTCTTTCTCTAAAGTGGCGTGTATCGCTGTGGGTTTCCTCTGTGCTTGTGGCCGTTATAGCCACGATCTCGATTGTGGCGTATGTTGAGTTTGAAGAATCTCATCTTCGGGAGATCGACCAAACTCTGCTGGCGATGGCTAACGGAATCATGGCAAGTTTGGATGACCGTCAAGGTCAAGAGGAATTTGAGCGGGAAGCTCGTGCGGTCACTGAAATATCAAGCCCAAACGCTACCCATTTTCCATATAGGATTTGGATGGACGATTCTTCTGCTGATTTGCTTGCCAGTGATGCGCCTGACAGCGAACACGGGCGCTGGTTACATGGACTCTCAGAGCAGAAAGCGCCATCACGAGAAAAATACGTTTTTAAGAACATTGGCCGGCGAGGGGACGAGTACAGGGCTATCTGGATGCGTCACTCGATTGACGATGGGATCGTCAATATCGTTGTGGCAGGTTCCAGCCACTTTACTTACCACGAATTGCATGAGTTCCTGCAGTTGTTGCTTATTTTAGGAGCGATCCTTATCATAGGCTCGGTTGTAGCAATTATGTGGACCGTTCGATGCGGCTTGCGTCCCATCGATGCGACCGCAAATCAATTACAGGAAATAGCACATCCAAATGTCCGAAAGACTATCTTTGACAATAAAAAGGTGCCGGAGGAGTTGCGTCCCTTCGTGAATGCACTAAACGATATGCTCGGCCGTTTGAATAACATCTTGCAGTTGCAAAAACAATTTACCTCTGACGCTGCCCATGAGCTGCGTACTCCATTGGCCGCAGCCAAAAGTACACTTCAAGCGACCCAGATGCACCAAAGGCAACCAGATGAATACAGGCAGGCAATTCAAAATACACTGGAAGATCTTGCCAGGATGGAGCGACTTATAGAACAATTGCTTATCCTTGCCCGTATGGACGAAGTCGGAGGAAAAACCGTTACTGAGGAGTTGCAATTAGATGTGTTGCTGCGCGAATTGGCAGAAACCTATAACGAGAAGGCAAGGCAAGAAGGCGGCAAAGTGATCCTTGCCGAGTCGTCCGCTACAACCATTCAGGGTAATTTAGATGAATTAACTCGCCTGTTTAGTAATGTTCTTGACAATGCGGTCAGATACGGGCCGTCTAAAGGGACCGTTCGAATAGACTTAAAATGCGGATCTAACGGTTATGCCATGATATCCATTCGTGACGATGGAGGCAAGATTCCTCCTGATGCGATACATCGTCTGTTTGACCGCTTCTACCGGGTGGATCACTCACGTTCCAGCTCGACGGGTGGGGTCGGCCTTGGTTTGGCTATCGCTCGACAGATCGCCCGTCGCCACAACGGCGACATTTCAATCACATCAGATCCTGAATCCGGTACGGTTGTTTCGATTCGCTTAGCCCGCACATAGTCCTGCCGAGTCAGTACCCAAATCCAATCCTTCATTGCGAATTCAGCAGATTTCCCTAAAGTCTTCAGTTTGCCTTAAGGTTCTGTAGTTATAATTTGACTGAATGATTCGGGCCTGTCTGGGAAGACTTTGAGGCGGATGTTAAGGGCTATATAGTAAGTAGTTGGGCTAAGTCACAGATGTTGAGAAGTGATTTAGAAAAGCAAGATAAGCTATGGTTCGGTCAAATTATGGGTGCTGGGGAGACGTGGAAGGACCGGAGCTTATATAGCTTTAATTGATTGGGAAGAGTCAGTCGGTTGGATATCTATTATAAAGATTATTTAAGCTACAGTGCTCACGGTTTTCATCTGAAAGTATGGCGAGAAAACTTCGAACGGGATTTTTTGGAAATATGCTGTCAGGGCCCCTCCTGTGAAAGGATTCTTTTTTCCCCCGTTAGCAGTTCTCAATTTGCAAGAGTATTCAGCTTCGAATACCAGGGACAAAAGTACTTTCATAAAACCTTCCTTTCTCGCAACTGGCTGGACAGGCTAAAGGATATATTTCGTCGCAGCCGGGCAGAACGGGCTCTTCGTGGCCATCTGTTACTCCAGGAAAACGGTTTTTGTGCCCCGCGTATCAACGTCGTGGGCAGAAAAGGCTCAAATAACTTTGTGGTTTCTCAGGCCGGCCGCAAGGTAAAAATATTACATCAACTTCTTCGGCAGATGTCCGATTCCGATTCACCAGAAGAACAATACCCTTTGAGAAAGGAGTTTGTCCGCCAGCTTGGCCACACTGTCGGGAAATTACACTATCTGGGTATCTCGCACGGTGATTTGCGAAGTGGAAACATTATTATAGATACTTCAGATGCCGGCCGGTTACGTTGTTTTTTTCTCGATAACGAGCGAACCGTGTGTTATCGAAAACTTCCTCAACATAAAAGGCTCAAGAACCTTGTGCAGCTTAATATGATTCCTGAATCTTTCGTTGCCAAATCAGATCGGTTACGTTTTTTTAAAGCCTATCTCCAGGAAAATCCTGATCTTGCGCTGCAAAAAAAATGGCTCACTCGCATCGTGAAAAAGACTCAAAAGCGACTTTTACGAAAAACACGAGAGAAAATATCGAAATGACATATTTGACATTTTCCATGTGAGGGAAGTTTTTAGAAAGATAGTGTTTTAGAAACAATCCAATGTGTGGATAAGTTGTTATGCCAAATATATATTATTTTTTGCTAATGTTTCTTGTTTTGGTCTTGGCAGTTATTGCCGTGCTAAGGCACAAAATATACTATCATTTCAAGGTCGTAGAGCCCGGTAAATTATACCGTAGCGGCAGATTATCTCCTGTCGGCTTGCATTTGATATGCCGTAAATACAGAATCAAAACAATTGTGTCTCTGGTCTCTAAAAAAGAGATATCAGAGCAAAATTGCTATCAAGTGGAGGAGCGATTCTGCAGACACAATAAAATCAATTTAATCAACATTCTATTGGAACAAGATAGGCCACCGGAACCAGAACAGGTTCATCGTTTCTTGCAGATTAGCATGAATTCGGATTTTCAACCGATTTTAGTGCATTGTGAAGCAGGAATCATCCGTACTAATATGATGATTGCAACTTACCTTAAAAACCGTTTTTATAAGCCCAATCTGGAGATTTTGGAAAATCTGCCGCTTTTCGGACACAGCATCGACGAGCGTCCAGTAGTTAAAGACTTTATTATCGGTTATCAAAAGGAATCCTGGGATATCGCTTCGGGACAAGACAACAAAACAATAAAACCAGGAAAAATAAAAACTGGCAAGATAATTGGTAATCCCATGATATCTAAGAATGATTTTGAAACGTCATCTCCAATTATGTTCGGGAAAAATGATGATCAAATATAAGAATATGTTCAATAAAATGATTCGGTCCGCAAATTTATTGCTTCTGTTGGCTGTTTTTTTTCTTCTGTTTTGGTCTCTGGGAGACCGTGCATTGTGGAGTTCAGAGGGTCGCTGGGCTGAGATCACGCGGGAAATGTTTACTAGTGGGGATTTTTTCCATCCGACCATAGGGGGCGAACCTTACTTTGATAAACCACTATTGACATACTGGATCATTGCAGCGTTTTCTGCTGTGACTAGTCGGTTGGACGAGTTTATTATTCGTCTGCCCAGTGCTTTGGCTGCACTTGTGGCGTTGGCTTGTACCGTGTATCTAGGACGGCGATTATGGTCCCGGCAAGCTGGCTGGCTTGCCGGCGGCCTTCTGCTGACGAGCTATGGCCTGCTCATGCATTCGCATGTGGCCAGTGCTGAGACCGAGAACCTCGCCGTAATCATGCTTGCAGTAACCTGGTATTGGACTCGTCGGAACCGTCCGGGTTTCGTGGTGTTTCTTGTCTTTTACCTGATTTTGTTTATCGGTTCTCACATGAAGGGATTAACGGCTTTCGTAGTGCCGGTTTTGGTCATACTGCCGGACCTGCTGCGGCAGCGGCGCTGGCGATGGTTGTTGTGGCCATCTCATTGGCTGGCCTTTGGAATCGGCGTTGCTGTATACTTTGCTCCTTTTGTTTATGCTGCCTTGAGTCGTCCAGAAAGCTATCAACAAAGCGGTCTGGCCCTTGTATTTCAGGAAAATATCTTACGGTATGTGAAACCCTTCGACCACAAAGGTCCAATTTACCTTTATCTGTATGCCGTACCCTTGCTGACCTTGCCGTGGGTGCCAATCCTGGTCGGCGCATTGGTGTCCTCGATCAGTAATTGGAAAAAGCTTGATAGAAATACCCGGTGGCTGATACAAGCTATATTGATAATCTTTGTTTTTTTTACACTGTCCGGTTCGCGTCGGAGCTATTACATTCTTCCCGTTCTACCTTTTTGCACGCTTCTGATGTCGGTGTTCTTAGTCGATCTTAGCCAAGAGGTTGTTAAAGCACATCGGGATCGTGGCTTGAAGATCCAAAAACTAATTCTGGTTATGGTGGCTATTTTGGAACTTGTATTTGGTCCTGTAGCTGTATGGTTCCTTATAACTCAGAGAGGTTGGGAATTACCAAGTCTTTTAGGCTGGTCGTTCCTGTTTATCGGATTAGCGGCCATGCTTGTGCATTCCGTGGCATACAAGGTGGCAAGAAGAATGCAGTGGGGCGCTCAGCTTCAAACCATCTGGACATTGGTCCTGATGGCTGGCATTTTGCAGGGAGGTTTTTTTGCCTGGCAGTACAACATTTTAGACACCCGTCGAACAGAGCGAGCATTTGCCCTGCAAGTAAAGGTTGTCGTTGAGTCGCTTCCTCACGAGCGAGTCGCCTTCTGGCATAAATGTGAAGATAAAGTGCTTTTTTATTTGAAATGGGATCCACCCATAACGCTATTGGCCAATGAAAACAACTTACGGGCATTCATAGAAAGTGATAAACCCGGTATAGTGATTTCCCAAGACAGATATGTTCCTAAAAAAGCTATGTCAATGTTGCCCTCCCAGCCGGCGTATGCGGAGACCTGTTACGTATGGGAATCCCCGCGTAGATATGAAAAGAAACTGAAGGCTTGGCTCATTAATCCGGACATTTCACAGATCGCCATGGAGAGTAAGGAGGCGAACAGTGCGAAGTGATTTTTTACCTTTTTCCCGGCCTTCCATCAGTGAAGAGGATATCGCTGCAGTTGCGGAAGTCCTTCGTTCCGGCTGGCTAACAACCGGTCCGAGGACAGTCGAGTTTGAACAGGCGTTTTGTGACTATACCGGATGTAGCGGGGCTGTGGCGCTTTCCTCAGCAACCGCTGGAATGCACCTGGCCCTCGAAGCATTGGGCATCGGTCCCGGAGACGAAGTTATAACGCCATCGATGACATGGGTATCTACCATCAACTTGATTGTCCTTGCCGGTGCTACTCCCGTTTTCGTTGATGTAGACCGCGACACACTGCTGGTTTCGCAGGAATCTATAAAAGCATCTCTAACGGACTCTACAAAGCTTATCATCCCCGTGCATTTTGCCGGAGCGCCTGTTGATATCGAACCGATTCGGGAGATTGCTACCGGCAGAAATATATTTCTCGTCGAGGATGCCGCCCACGCTCTGGGCACACAATATAAGGGTGAACAGATTGGTCAAAGAGGAAATTCGATTTTTTCTTTTCATCCGATTAAAAACATAACTACAGGTGAGGGCGGCATGTTTTGCTCGGATGATATCGAATTGGTGGATTGTGTAAGAAGGCTGAAGTTCCACGGCCTTGGGGTGGATGCCTATGACCGTCATACACAGGGAAGGTCGCCGCAGGCCGAAGTGCTGGAGCCGGGTTATAAGTACAATATGACAGACATATCTGCTGCTTTGGGGATAACACAATTGGCCCGCGTGGAAGAATTCAACCTCAGGCGGACCGAGCTGGCAGGTATATATCGCGAGCGCTTAGCCCAAATCGATGAGATTATACCACTTGCTGTTCCTCCGTATCAAGTCAAGCACGCTTGGCATCTCTTTATCGTGCGTTTAGATACGGACAAAGCCGGTATGAGCCGGGATGATTTCATGCGAGAGCTTAAACAAAGGAACATTGGAACGGGACTTCACTTTCGTGCCGTTCACCTTCAAAAGTATTTCACTGAATCAATGGGCACACGCCGGGGCATGTTGCCGAATACTGAGTGGAATTCGGACCGGATCTGCTCGCTTCCACTTTTTCCCAAGATGACCATTGATGACGTGGATGATGTTGTCAATACGATCAAGGAGGTTTTAAGTAAATGAATGACGTAGATTTGATATCAATTGTAATTCCTGTTTATAACGAGCAGGAAAACCTTCACGAGCTGATTCGGCGATGTACAGAATCCTGTAGCAGGATGCAGAGGCCGTTTGAGCTTGTTCTTGTGGACGATGGTAGCAGGGATTTGTCCCCTAACATTATTACAGAAACAGCGGAACAGCTCGACAGCAATGTTGTCGGAGTGCTCTTAAATCGAAATTATGGGCAGCATGCTGCGGTTATGGCGGGCTTTGCGGAGGCCCGTGGAGATATTATTGTCACTCTCGATGCCGATTTGCAAAATCCGCCCGAGGAAATCCCAAGACTCGTCGAAGCCATAGGAGATGGATTTGATGCTGTGGGTAGCGTTCGGGTGCCGAGATGTGATAGCTTCTTTCGCAGAATTTCTTCCTCAATCGTTAATAAGGTTGCCCAAAAAGCCACGGGCGTAATGATGCACGACTATGGTTGTATGTTGAGAGCTTATCGGCGCTTCGTTGTGGATGCAATGCTCCAATGCCACGAGCGAAGCACGTTTATTCCGATTCTGGCCAACAGCTTCGCTCGAAAAACAACGGAAATCGAGGTAAATCATGCTGCTCGCAGTAAGGGTGATTCTAAATATAGTTTATGGGAATTGATAAACCTGCAATTCGATCTGCTAACCAGCATGACAACGTTTCCTCTTCGAGTTTTAAGCGTATTAGGTAGTATGATATCGGTTGCCGGAGTGGGATTCGGTATCTTCCTGTTGATTATGAGATTGGTTTACGGGTCCGATTGGTCGGCGGAAGGCATCTTTACGTTATTTGCAATTCTCTTTATTTTCGTGGGTGCTCAATTCGTTGGTATGGGATTGCTCGGAGAGTATATTGGTCGAATCTACAACGATGTCAGGGCACGGCCCCGCTACTTCGTGCACAGAGTTGTTGGCCGTGGCAAGAAGCACGAAAACGAAACTCAAACTCAGATAGAATCGGAGGTCATGATATGAAATCTGTCGTTTTGGCCTATCATAATATCGGCTGTGTCGGAATTGAAGCCCTGCTGCGAAACGGCTTCCAGGTTGCCGCTGTTTTTACACATAAGGACGACCCGGGCGAAAATGTATGGTTCAATTCAGTCGCGGAACTTACCGCATCGTACGGTATTCCAGTTTTTGCCCCTGATGATATCAACCATCCTCTTTGGGTAAAAAGGATTAAAGAAATCGGCCCAGACATTATTTTCTCCTTTTACTACAGGAACATAATCAAACAACCTATTTTGGACATACCATCTGCCGGATGTCTCAACCTGCATGGTTCACTTCTGCCAAAATATCGTGGCAGATGTCCGATCAATTGGGTGCTGGTCAATGGAGAAAAAGAAACGGGTGTTACCCTGCATTACATGACTCCGAGGCCGGATGATGGCGACATCGTCCATCAAAAGATAATCATAATAACTGACGATGATACAGCCAAGTCCCTGCATGAAAAGGCTGCTCAGGCGGCTTCTGCTTTGCTCGACGAGGTGTTGCCTGAATTAAAGGATGGAACTGCATCACGAAAACCGCAGAACCATTCAAAAGCAACTTATTATGGTGGCCGCACTTCAGCTGATGGTCAAATTGACTGGACTGTCGGAGCAGAACAGGTTCGGAATCTGGTTCGTGCCGTAACCCAGCCTTACCCTGGTGCTTTCAGTTATATCGCAAACGATAAATGTGTGTTTTGGATGGTTTCTCAATTCCCTTACTATGGTGAACAATTGGATCCAGGCACAATTATTTCTACGGAGCCTCTCGTGGTTGCGTGTGGCAACGGAGCAGTGCGCGTGGACTTTGGCCAGGCAGATAAAGGCGTATACGTAAACGGTACTCAGTTGGCCCGCGAACTCAATTTGGTTGAAGGTATGAGATTCGGCCCAAGTTCGGATAGTCGTGTTGAAGTAACCAGGAAGAAGCACATCCTGATTCTTGGAGCCAACGGATTCATCGGTAATGCCTTAAGCGAGCGTCTATTGCGCAACGAAAAATACGAGGTCCATGGAATGGATCTGTGGTCTAACTACATCGAACATCTGATTGGCAGACCCGGATTTCATTTTGAAGAAGGTGACATCACGATTCATCGTGAGTGGACGGAATACCACATCAGAAAATGCGATATCGTACTTCCCCTGGTCGCCATTGCAACACCGATAGAATATACACGCAATCCAATAGGTGTGTTTGAGCTGGATTTCGAAGAAAATTTGAAGATCGTCCGCTACTGCGTCAAATACAAAAAGCGAGTTGTTTTCCCATCTACTTCCGAAGTGTATGGAATGTGCGATGAGGAAGAATTTGACGAAGACAACTCCAAACTTGTTCAAGGGCCGATCCGGATGCAGCGATGGATATATTCGTGCTGCAAACAATTGCTTGACAGGGTCATCTGGGCTTACGGACAGAAAGAAGGGCTCCAGTTTACGCTGTTCAGACCGTTTAATTGGATTGGGCCTAAGCTTGACAGCCTGACTTCCGCGCGAATCGGCAGTTCTCGTGCAATAACGCAATTGATCCTTAATCTTATAGAAGGAGCACCCATTTTACTAATAGACGGCGGCAGGCAGAAACGCTGTTTCACGGACGTCACAGATGGAGTGGAGTGCCTGTACCGAATTATCGAGAACAAATCCGGCATATGTGACGGCAGGATCATTAACATAGGTAATCCCGATAACGATATCAGTATAAGAGGTCTTGCGGAACTGTTATTAGCCAAATTCGAACAGCATCCACTTAGGTCGAAGTTTCCTCCTTTTGCAGGTTTTCGACTGATCGAAAGCAGCTCCTACTACGGCAAAGGTTACCAAGACGTCCAGCACAGAAGACCAAGCATAAAGAACGCCAACAAGCTGCTGAACTGGAAGCCGAAAGTAGAATTAGAACAATCCGTTGAGCAGACTCTGGATTTCTTTCTTCGGGAGGCCATCCGGCACGGCGTAATAGAAATCAAAGGTGATTTCGATGTCCCCGGCACAGGTGCGGCGGAAACACTAAAGCAAAAACTGCCAGCGGGTGCAAAAGCAACACCCATAGTCTTCGTGCCCTCACCCGGCGCCAAAAAGGTCAAAGAGCAGAAAATACCATGAAAGTAGGCCTCAGAGTCGATGTCGATACCTTTAGGGGAACGAAGCTTGGCGTCCCTAATCTATGCGGACTTTTTGCCAAACATGCGATAAAGGCGTCATTCTTTTTTTCCGTAGGCCCCGACAACATGGGTCGTCATCTCTGGCGGCTCCTTCGCCCTAAGTTCCTATGGAAGATGCTCAGGACGAAGGCATCGCGTATATATGGATGGGATATCCTTCTCAAGGGCACTTTATGGCCCGGACCGGTAATCGGTAAAAAACTCGGCAATGTGATACGTTCGGTCGCTGAGGCAGGCCACGAAGTCGGACTGCATGCATGGGACCACCATGCCTGGCAGACCCACATAGATGGTATGGACGACGACGCCATCTACCAGGAACTTAAAAAAGGCTATGATTTACTCCAAAAAATTGTCGGAAAACCGCCAACCTGTTCGGCTGTTCCCGGCTGGAAGTGCAATGAGGCAGTTCTGCTAGCCAAGAATCGTTTTCCTTTTGACTATAACAGTGATTGCCGGGGTACAAGCATATTTCGACCTATTATAGACGGCTGCGAGCTTCTCCAGCCGCAGATACCCATTACCCTGCCGACATACGATGAAGTAGTTGGCCGTAACGGCGTTACGGATAATAACTACAATGACTACATGATTTCCCTGCTTGATCCTGCAAAACTCAATATGCTTACAATTCACGCAGAGGTTGAGGGAATTGCATGTCTGGAAATGTTCGAGGAATTTGTGCGAAAGGCTCACTTCAAAGGTTTTAGCTTTGTTCCTTTGAAAGTATTGCTGGAAAAATACTCACAAAGCAATACTGCTACTATCGTTGCGAGGGAAACTCCAGGGCGTCAAGGGTGGGTCAGTTGTCAGTCGGATTTGTCAG
>Ga0172365_10003611_pt1 | contig 11496 bp, 8 predicted proteins | sample LakKivSesite48cm_FD_114535 | JGI IMG/M metagenome (GOLD analysis project Ga0172365, IMG submission 114535) | Sediment microbial communities from Lake Kivu, Rwanda - Sediment site 48cm | ecosystem: Environmental > Aquatic > Freshwater > Lake > Sediment | place: Rwanda: Western Province, Lake Kivu... | reverse complement strand
GCCCTCGCCGCCTCGGTCCTCGTCGCCCTGGCGGCCGGCAGCCGCGTTCCCGAAGCCTCGCCTACCTATGCGGCCGTCGGCCAAGGCGGGCTCGGGCTCAAGTTCGCCCTGAAGCTGGCGCGCAAGGCGACCGACGGCGACGGCGACGGCTACTCGGCCCGCTTCGGCGGGGGCGACTGCGACGATGCGCGAGCCGACGTCTATCCCGGCGCGGACGACATCCCCGGCGACGGCATCGACCAGAACTGCGAGGGCGGGGATGCGCCGCCGGTCGCCTCCCACGCCGACAACGAGGCGCCGACTCCGCAGACGGACAAGCCCGAGAAGGCAGCCCCGGCGCGAGCCGATGTTTTCGCCGGCAACCTCCTCATCATCGGCGTCGACGCCGTCCGCGCCGACCGACTCGGCGTGGCCGGCTACGGCCGCCCGCCCGGCAAGAGCCTCACCCCCAACCTGGATGGGCTCGCCCGGCGCGGCGCCTACTTCCGGCGGGTGTGGGCCCAGGCCCCCAACACGCCGCGTTCGTTCCCCTCCATCGTGACCTCGCGCTACCCCTCCCGGATCGCCTGGCAGAAGCGCACCCTCAACTACTCGCCGCTTCTGCCCACGAACCACACCTTCTTCGAGCCCATGGCCGCGGCCGGTCTGCGCCTCATCGGCATCTTCTCGCACTTCTACTTCACCCCCGACCGCGGCATTTCCAAGGGCTTTTCCGAGTGGTCGAACGAAGGCGCCAAGTCCATCGCGGACTCGAACAAGGACATCGCCGCCCCGCGCATCGTCCCGCGGGTGATCGAACGTCTAAGAAGAGCCGCGAACCAGAAGGAACGCTTCGTGCTGTGGACGCATCTGTTCGAACCCCATTCAAGCTACATGCCTCATCCCGAGTTCCCCACCACGCTTTCGGGGCTGCCGGGCCTGGAAGAGAAGTACGACTACGAGATCGCCTACGATGACCTGTGGATCGGCAAGATCCTGCAGACCCTCGACGAGACCGGCCTGGCGCAAAACACCGCCGTCGTCGCCTTCAGCGATCACGGCGAGGCCTGGGGCGGGCACAAGATCTACTTCCATGGCCAGAACCTGACCGAAGAGCAGCTCCGCGTGCCCCTCATCATCGCCGTCCCGGGTCGCAAGCCCGTGGTCTCCGACGACGAGGTCGGGCTTGTCGACCTCGGGCCGACGCTGCTTGACCTTCTCGGCATCGAGCCCGCCCCCTATCTGCACGGCCGGAGCCTTCTGCCTGTCGTCGAAGGCGGCCACCTGCCGCCTCGCCCGGTCTTCGCCGAGCTGCTCCCCTCCACCGCGACGCCGGACCATCAGGTCGTCGTCGTGGACCAGGGCCTAAAGCTCGTGCACAAGGTTTCCGAACGTCGCTTCGAGCTCTACGACCTACGCACCGACCCCAAGGAGCAGAAGGACCTGGCCGGCGATCCGAGCCAGAAAGCAAACCTCGCTCGCCTCAAGGCCGTACTCCTCGCCTTCGAGGAGCACCGCCGACCCGTCCCGTAGCGGAGTCGCCGGCGGCCTGCTACGCGGCACGCGAGCTGCCGCGCACGCCGTTCCGGTTCATCAGGTTGCGCAGATCCTGTCCCGGAGCGAAGACTACCGTGCACTGCGATGGAATGGGGATGGGCTGGCCGGTCTGCGGGTTCCTGACCACGCGCGAGTTGCGGCGGCGTTTGGTGAAGGTTCCGAACCCCGGGTAGCTCAGGCGGGGCGGATTCGAAGCGCTCGGCCGGGCGCGAATGAAGTAGTCACCCACCTCCGTGAACACGGCGTCGACGATGCGTGCATAGGCCTTCTTGGAGAGGGTTCGCGGGAGGTCCTTGCGGCCTGCAATCCTGGCGACAAGCTCGGCCTTGGTCATCGTGTTGCCCTTCTGAGGGATGGGAGCGGCCAAGAGTAGGAGCGAGATCGGCTCCTGTCAACCACCAAGCGATAGCTCACCGCATGTCCGTGGCGCGGGGCCCAAGGGCTATTTCCCCTTCTCCTGATCCTGGTAGGCGCGCAGGGCCGCGGCAGCCTGATCGCACTTCATGTTGGCTTCGGTCATGAGGTAGTACTTCAGCACCTCGTCGTAGGAATAGGAGTAGGCGAGGTGCTCGGCGATGATCTTCTCCACCGTCTTGCCCCGCTTGCGCTGCTCGGCCAGGGTGTCGGTCATCTCGCGCATGAACCAGTGGTTCTCGGCCTTGTCATAGGCGCGGTAGTACTTGGGCAGGTAGCGAAGCGTGTGCAGAAGGGCGAAAAGCGTCAGCACGGGCGCCACCCAGCGGCGGTGGCTCCAGCCCAGGGCCAGGACGGCGCCGGTGAACAGGGCCACGAAGGGCCACGCCCCTATCGACCGCATGGCGTGCGGCAGGGCCTCGTAGGTGAGGGCGGCAGGCACCAGCCCGAAGAAAGCGCCAAGGAGGGAAAGCAGGGCCGTCGCGAGCAGCCAGCGCGAGGACGGCGAAAGACCCCCTCCCGGCGCGACCGCTATCGGCACGCGGCCGCGCACCAGGCGGACCAGGACGAAGAGAATCGCCCCCAGGGCCAAGAGCAGGGCCAGCAGGTCGAGCGGCGACAGCTCCCCGGCGATCTGGGGTGAGTGGCGCAGGCTCGGGTCCCCGTGGACAAACAGGTAGGAGGGCTGGAGATGGACCGCGATGTTGTCGAGGAACGCCTTGATGAGAAAGGCCCAGCGAGGCAGGCCGGCTGCATGCTCCTTCACCCAATCCGGGCGCCAGATGGCCACGTTGTTCATGCGCTCGTTGATCTGCCCCGCGAACAGCATCTCGATCGTCGGGATCAGGAGGGTGGCCGCCACCGCCGCGGCGAGACCAAGCCCTTTGACGAAGTTCCAGCGTGCGGGCCAATCCCGGGTGACTACGAGCAGGGCTGTTCCCGCGGTGAGAAGAACCAACGGCACGACCGGGCGCAAGGGCGGGTACGAAGTCATCGAGGCGGCCGCGCAGAAGCCCGCGAACACCGCCCACGCGATGGCCAGCTTCCCGCTGCGACAAAGGCGCAGGAGCCCCACCAGAGACAAGATGAGGAAGGCGGGCGCCAAAGGCGCCTCCCAGGCCACACGCGAGAACTGGAAGCTCCAGGGCGAGAGCAGCGCCGCCAAGAGCACGAGCCAAGGGAACACCTGTGCCGCCGCATCCTCGCTATCTTCCGCGGAGCGACCGGGAATCATGGCGGCCAGACCGCGTGCCAACAGGAAGAGGGCGATCGAGGTCAGCAGGATGAAGAAGGCCGACACCGAGCGAAAAGCCGCCCTGGAGGTGCCGAAGATGCCCGTCCACAGGATGGCGAAGGCGTGCAGGGTCAAAGGATGGTGCCCGCCGCCCGCGGCGCTCGAATAGAGCGGCCAGGGCTTGCCATCCATGTCTTTGCCGGTCTCGGCCAGGCACATGGCGTGCACCGCCGGGGCGGCTTCGTCCATGAAGAAGCCGGGAGGGCTCCGGTCGAGACCGTAGAAGCGTGCCACCACCCAGGTCCATCCCAAGGCGAAGAGCATCCCCACCATCACCCAACGCACGACCTTGGAACCGAACCACGCAGTCAGAGCCCCGGCGATGGCTTCACCGAGGTCTCTCAGGCTGCGCATCGAGATGGCTCGCGAAGACGGAGCGCCTAGTAGGCCAAGCGCAACCCGCCCGCCAGGCTGGCCAGCATGGGGGACGAGCTCGAGACGTTGACCTGCATGAAGAACCTCACCACGTCGAAGAGGCCGAGCTGGACCCCGACGATCTCCCGCAGCCGCGCCGGGCTGGGGCTGGCGTGCCCTTGGGCCTTGACCGAAACCGTTCCCAGGAGGGTGTCTGAGGCCTTGTCCCTAACCTCGGCATTCTCCATGTGGATGTGCATGTCGCTGCCGCCCCCGAGCTGCCAATCCATGCCGATGCCGCCGTAGACCGTGACAAGCGAAAGCAGGCGAAGGCTGGTGGTGATCTCAAGAGGAATACTCCAGGTGGTCTGCTCGAGCGTGAAGCGGAGCGTGCCACTCACATCGCTCTTGAAATCAACCTGCTGGCTCAGCCCCCCGGGAATTGCGGAGGCGATGTTGATGGTCGACCTAACCTGCTTGCTCGTGCTCAGGCTCAGGCGCGAGTAGTCGGCGCCGCTGGTGATGGCGATGCCCCCCCAACGCACGAGGAACTTGACCGCCGACGATTTACGGGAGGGCCCGAAGAGCCGAATCTGAGCATGCAAGCCCCAGTTGTGGTAGCTGCCCTCGAGCTGTCCCAAGCTGGCGCTGCCCTTGAACCAGTTGCCGAAAACCATCACGGGGTCGATTCCGAGGAGGCCGAGCCCTACCCCGCCCATGAACGAGAAATTGCCGCCGCCGCCGCTGACGGGCGGATCGCTATACGAGCCGGACGACTTGTAGGCCTTATCGATGTTGCTGGCGAAGCTGAGGGTCGCACCCGCCTCGACCAGGGTGGCCTCGGAGGCGTAGTCGACACCCAGGCCCTTGGTAGAGAAACTCTGCGCATTTTGAAAATCCTTCAAGAACGGGCCGACGTTGCTGGCTTGAAACAGGCCGTCCACTTTCGTGATGAGATCTTGCTGGAGCTGCTCGGGCGTTCGGCCGAGGGCGGTGGCGAAGTCTCCAAAGTAGGGGCCAGGAGCAGGCGTGATACAGACGCTTGCGCCGCATGCCGGCGCCACCTGCGCCAACGCCGGCCGTACGCCGGAGGCCAGAACCGCGAACATGAGAACCGGAACGGGAAGAAGGGTGATCCGCTTCATGGCCCCTCAATCGTAGCATCATCGGTCCACGGCGTCCCCAACCGGGTGACTCCACCTCGCCTGGGCCCTGCTTCGCCCCTCCCGGCCCACCCCAGGCGTCGGGGCGGATGGAGCCGTGATAGGATTCTCCCACCTGCCTATCGGAATTCCCGACCATGGACAAACCCTTCTGGACCCCGAAGAACATCGCGCTGGTCGTCCTGCCGACCCTGCTTTCCACCCTGCTCGTGATCAGCCTTGCCCGCCGCGAATATGCAGAACCGCTCTTCATCCACACCACCTACTACTTCTTCCTGGTCACCGTCGGGTGCTGGGCGAGCGTCCATTTCTACGCAGCGCGTGGCCTGGGTTGGCCCGCGGTCGTCGCGTGGGCCAAGGAGAACTGGCCCGGCATCGTCATCGCCGCCCTGGCGACCCTCGTCGCTGCCCTCGCCGTCCATCCCGCCCTGCGCGTCCTGGCCGACGAGGCCAACCTGGTCGGCACCTCGAAGAACTTCTTCACCATCAAGGCCGCCACCTTCACCACCACGGGCAAGTACTACTACGACAACTTCTGGGATTCGGGCGTGGTCATCGACCGCCGGCCGGCCATGTTCCCCTTCCTGGTCAGCCTCCTTCACATCGTGCGCGGCTATACCTTCAAGAACGCTTTCCTTTTCAACTTGATCATCCTGCCCATCTTCGTGCTTCTGGCCTACCGGTTGGCCAAGAGCCTGGCCGGAGAGGTCTTCGGGGTGGTCTCGGCCATCTTCGTGGTCGCCCACCCCATCACCCTGATCTCGGCCCGTTCGGGCGGGTTCGACTTCTTCGCGGCCTTCTTCGCGTTGCTCGTCATCAAGAACTTCCTCGATCACTGCCGCGAGCCCTCGGCCGAGAAGCTGGCCGTCTTGTGGATGAATGTGTGCGTCTTCGCGGAAATCCGCTACGAGACCGGTTTGTTCGTCGTGCCGGTCGTGGCGCTTCTGCTTCTCTTCCGCCTGGTGCGGCTCGACCACCTTCGCCCCTATGCGGTCATCTACGTGCTCACCCCCGCGTATATCCTGCCGCGCATCTGGCAGTCGATCCTGCGCGGCAACGTGCCCGAGCAGGATCCCGGCGCCATCACCTTCAGCTTCGGCAATTTCCTGGCCAACGCGCGCGACTACCTCAAGCCGATCTTGTCCCCCTTTGACTTCCATCCCCCGCACTCGTCGGTGGTGCTCGCCCTCGGTATCGTGGGCTCCATCCTGTGGCTGCGCTGGGTGGATCGCCGCCTGCTCTCGGCCAATTGGCGCTCCTCGGAGTTCAAGTTCGCGGTCATGGTCATCGCCTGGATGGTCATGCAGATTGCCATCGTCTTCACCTACGTCTGGGGGCGATCCTGGCACCCCGCCGCCGCCCGCCTGGTCATCGCCCTCGACACCTTCTTCGCATTTCCGGCCGCCTACATCCTCACCCTTGTGCTCAAGCGCTTTCGACCTCTGGTCAGCGTGGTCGCGGCCGCCGCGATCTTCGCCGTCTACCTGCCGGTGGCCTCCGAGTATCGGATCCTGAACGAGCTGACCCTGACCCGCGAGGCCGCCACCACCTGGCGTTTTCTTGAGAGCCGCCACGAGAAGCGCATCCTGGTGGTCACGGATCGCCCGGGGCTTTACACCATCATGGAGTACGGAGCCCTGGACTTCGAATCAGCGAAGCAAGACCCCGCCTTGCTCTCTGCCTACGACCGGCATCTCTTCTACGACCTCTACCTCGTCCAGCACATCGACCTCGCCACGCGCAAGCCCGTCCCCGCGCACGAGATCTGGCCCGAGCGGGCTCGCCAGCCGCTGCTGGAATTCCAGAACGACGGCAATATGACGGTGCGCATCTCGCGCCTTGCGCAGCAGTAGCGGCCGCAACTTGTCTGATAGCTTCGTTGCGGCCCGCGCCTCACCGTTCTCGGTTTGATCCGCCTGCGAGGGACAACGAGATCCTTCTCTCCTACCGAATCCCAGCGCGCTCCGGCAGACTTGCAATCCATGCTGCGCCGCTGCAGGATGTCAATCCGTGCAGCCCAAGCCTAGGAGACTCGCTACCTGCCAAGCCAGCCTCGTTCTCGTTTTGACCGGCGCAGTTGTGCAAACCGGCGCCTGCGGCGTCTCTACCGTGCCGGTTTGGTACGACGGAGGAGCAGTGCCGTTGCTGTGGCGATGGCAGGGCCCTACCGCTGCCTAGGTGGAGGACCGCCGACCGTACGTTCTGTCGCGAGAGAAATCGCCTCGCCACGTTGCCACGGTTCGCGGTCGATACGGCCAGCCGTTCGACGCATACACCGCGAGTGACCGGCCCCTTGCCGTGGACATGCTCGATGTTCTCGAACGGTCGCTGACCGTTCAGGAGGTCTCTGGCACCTCGACCGCGGAACGGTCGCTGACCGTTCAGAATGTCTCTGGCACTTCGACCGCGGGCACCTCGACCGCGGGCACTTCGACCGCGGGCACGTCGACCACGTAGCCTTCGTCCGTAGACGCGTCGCTGGCCTGGGGCTGGTTTGCTTCGGGATCCCAGCAATACATCGGACAGTCGTAATTCCTTAGAGTCCAGCCACCTGTGTCACAGCCCCAGCAAACTGATTCCAAAGCGCAGAACGACCTGCATCTAGGATCGTTCTCTAGGTCCGCGCACGTATCGCACCGTATTATCACGTCGGTGTCGGGACAGAGGATTCCGCCGATCGCTTGGCTTGGGGGTAACTGGCCTTGGCAGAGCCATCTGGCCGGTACGCCATCGCTGGCCCTTGCTGCATCAGCCGCTTCCGAGAGTTTCGAGCTTTTCGGTCCACAGGCCCCTAGGCAAACCGAGAAGATCGCACAAAAGAACAAGCGTGGAGCCATGAACGAGAATGATACCACTCTCCCCAGCCTGCCAACCGATAGGTAGGCAGGCCACGACCACTGCGCTTCTGACACCCCGCCCTCGCCTGTCGGAGTATGCTTCGCCGGTGAGCCATCGCCCTGCCAGCTCGGCGCTTGTTTCGGTCGCAGCCGCGAGCCTGACGATGTTCTGGGCGTGCGGGCGAACGCCCCTGCTGGACGCACCGTCGTGCGGGCAACCGGAGGCGGTCCGTCCCTGCTCGAACCACTGCGGCGACGGGCAGCAAGTCTGCAGAAACGACCGATGGCAGCCCTGCGAGGTTGCGCCCCGCCGCATCGTCTGCAGCGACGCTTGCGGCGAAGGAACCGCCCTCTGCTCCAACAACACCCTCGGCGATTGCGAAGTCGCCGAGCCTGCCTCCGCGACCTGCATGACCGGCTGCGGCCCAGGACGGAGGACCTGCCAAAGAGGCGTGTGGGGAGACTGCGAATTCGTCGCCGGCCCGCGCGCCTGTTCGAATACTTGCAGCCGCTACGCCGGCGACGGCAGCCAAAGCTGCGTGCAGGGAAGCTGGGGGCCCTGCGTGGTGCCACGCCGGGAGGACCCCTGCACCGGCGTGTGCGGCACTGGCAAGCTCGTGTGTGAGGACGGCCAATGGTCGGTCTGCGACGCCCCCCAGCCGCTGCCGCCGCGTCTGCGGGCTGTCATTCGCGATTTCACGCCACAAACCAACTCGGACTTCGAGCGCCCGGACCTTCTCACGGATGTCGACGATCGCGGCGTGGTCCTGCCGGATCTGGGAGCCGACGGGCTGCCGGTATTTGCCTTGAGCGGTCCGAGCCTCACGATCTCAGGGCCGCAGTCCTTTGCCACCTGGTACCGCGACCTTCCCGGGATCAATCTGAAGACGACGAAGGACCTGGGGCTGGTCGCGTCGCAGGACGAGCCCGGCCTCTATGTCTATGAGAACCGCAGCTTCTTTCCCATCGATGGCGAGCTCTTCGGCAACTACGACAACTCCGGCCACAACTTCCATTTCACGCTGATGTCGAGCTTTGAGTTTCTCTACCGAGGCGGCGAGACCTTCGCCTTCACCGGCGACGACGACATATGGGTCTTCATCAACAAGAAGCTGGCGATCGATCTGGGTGGCGTCCACCAACCCGAAACCGCCAGCGTGGACCTGGACCAGGAAGCCCTTGCTCTCAACATCTCGCCGGGGAATCGCTACCCGATCGATCTCTTCTTCGCCGAACGGCACACCATCTTTTCGAATTTCATCATACGCACGAGCATTGCCGACGTGGGATCCTGTCCGTGAAGAGAGTCCGCTCGTTGCATCAAGCAGGGTGTGCGCCACTCCCCTTCAACGCACACGGAAGCCCGTTCCCGGCGGGAGGTAGTTCGCCTGCCCTTCCACGAGCTGGAATCCGCTCCTCACCTTCTTCAATTTGGCGCCTTGGGGACCGCTGACCAGGAAGCCCATCTGCCCATCCAACGGCTTGGCGTTCGGCTCGTCCGCAAGCCCGCACGACACGTTCACCCTGGTTCTGAAGTTGTGAGAAACCACGCGGTTGACGGGGCCAGTCCCCTTTAACCACACGAGAGGCAGGCGGGTGTTCGCCCTCAGCTCGAGGTTTGCGTAGCATAGGTCGAGGCAGGCGTTTTCCCCCTTGGAGCTGAGTCTGCCGTCTGAGGTGATCTCGCACGACCCTGGGACATCGGCATTCCTGACGATCGCCTTGCCGCTGCCCGAGTAGGGTGCGATGCCGGGGATGGCCAGTGCCTTGTCCCGGGGAATCGCGGGAAATACCTCTTCAAGCTTTGCCGACGCCTCCTGCGCCCGTTTCCCGTTGGGATAGCGCCGAATGAAGTCCTGGAGGGCTTGCACCGATTTGGCGGCGGTCGCGTCGGCAAAGGCACGCTCCTCCATGCTTTCCCGTGCCTCACCGGAGCGCGCACTCTTGGGGTGCTCGTCGAGGAACTCCTGCCACGCTTCGACGGTTCCGGCCTTCTCGGCCTTTTCGAATTGCAGATTCTCGATCCGTCGCGCGGCCTCCGCCGTCCGTTGGCTCCGGGGATGCTTCTCCAGGAACTCGCGGTATCCGAACACGTCGTTCTGCGTCTCGGCCGCCTGCCAGTCTCGGCTCTCACCCGAGCATGCGCCAAGAAGACATGCCGCCACCGGGATCAGAATCGCCGCCCTGACATGCCTCATATCTTCCCTCGCAGGCAAAACACGGGAACCTGACTCTGCGGATTTCGCTCCTTGCGCGCCCGGAGCGGCTAGAACTTGAGGTACGCGCCGGCGCGGCCTTCCGCCACCCAGGACAGCTTCGACTCGGTGCCGGTGGCCGTGCTGTCGGGGTAGTCGCGCTTGCGCGGCAAGGCGCCCACCTCGGCGAACACGCCAAAGCCGGGCAAGACCGCAATCGACGGCAGACCCACCGAGACCCCCACCGCGGCCCCATAGGTGATTTCGCGCTTCGCACCCCCGCTCTCCATGAGATTGGCGATGCCGAAGATCACGCGGCCGTAGATGGGCAGAACCGGCGGCACGATGGAGATCATGGGGCGCAGTTGCAGATCGGTCTTGCTGCCCGATTTGGTCGGGAAATCGGTCACGATGCCGAGCTGCAGCCGGAACCACGACAGCACCGGCAGCGAAGGGGCATAGCCCGGCGTGATCTCCAGGTTGAGCCGCTCCCAGCCGCGAGGCGTCGGCGCAACCTGGTAGCCCTGGCCAACCGAGGCCTCGAGAACGATGTCCGCGCGTGCCGCGGCGGGGATCAGAAAGAGTGAGGTGAGCGTGGCTGCTGCTAGGAACTTGCGCATGGTGATCTCCTCTTGCGTCGGGTGGTTCGTCCGGGCGCATATTTCGCCCCATTTCTGACAAAAAAGCTACCCGCCTATTCGTGCGATGACTTGGGCCGGGCCTTGCGCTTGCTGCGGTGGGCGCGCAGGGCCAGGCGCAGGGGCGAGCCCGCAAAGCCGTAGGCTTGCCGAAGCTGGTTTGCGAGGTAGCGGCGGTAGGGGTGGCCGACCGCGCTCGGCATGTTCGTGCTGACAAAGAAGGTGGGCGGCCGGATGTCGGCCTGGGTGATGAAGTAGAGCTTCACGTGCCTGCCGCCGGGCCCCGACGGGGGCAGGCGGCGGTTCACGATTTCCTCAAAGTTTTTGTTTAACTCTGATGTTGCAACCCGGCGCGACCATTCGCCAAAAACTCGCGCGGCTACATCAGGAATCGCCCCCACCCCGCGCCCCGTGAGGGCCGACATGGGCAAGAAAGGCGCGTATCCCATGAAGTCCAAGACCGCGCGGGTAGAGGCGATGCGCCGGTCGGTTTCGGCCCGGCGGACGAGGTCCATCTTGTTGAGGATGACCATGGCGGCGCGGCCCGACTCTTCGATGAAGCTGGCCAGCTTGGCGTCCTCGGCCGTGGCGCCCAGGCTGGCATCGATGACCAAGGCCACCACGTCCGCGCGGCCGAGCTGGTCGCGCGCCATCTTCGCCGCCACGGCCTCGGTCTGGGTGTCGACGGCGCGGCGCCGCCGCAGGCCGGCGGTGTCGACCAAGACGAACTCGCGCTCGCCGGCCCGGAAGGGCGTGTCGATGGGATCGCGGGTGGTGCCGGGCTCCGCGTGTACGAGCACGCGCTGTTGGCCGAGCAGACGGTTCACCAGCGAAGACTTGCCGGTGTTGGGCTTGCCAGCGAAGGCCAAACGGATGGGCGCGTCTTCTTCCTCCGGGAGCGGCCGAGCCGCCGCCTCGGGAAGGGGTTCCTTGCCCGCCCCCAGGGCCAAAACCGCGGCATCGAGCAGCTCGGCCACGCCGCGGCCATGGCTGGCCGAGACCCCGAAGACCTGGGCAAAGCCCAAGGCAAAGCCTTCGGCCAAGGCCGAGTCGCGCAGAGATGAG